>Ga0207961_1000006_pt1 | contig 81943 bp, 81 predicted proteins | sample Knorr_S7_td_250__FD_185596 | JGI IMG/M metagenome (GOLD analysis project Ga0207961, IMG submission 185596) | Marine microbial communities from Southern Atlantic Ocean transect - Knorr_S7_td_250_ad_252m_LV_B (SPAdes) (version 2) | ecosystem: Environmental > Aquatic > Marine > Oceanic | place... | reverse complement strand
TGGTTTATTGTTTTGTTTTGTATTATTTCAAAGAAGTCAATAATATACCAATGAGCACTACATTTGTCTTTATGGGAATGTTAGCAGGTAGGGAACTTGGAATTTGGATGGCTATTGGTTATGGAGAACTAACATATACTAGTAGACACAAAAAAGCTATTTTCCCAATGTTATATAAAGATTTCCTCCGATTAATGTTAGGGTTAATGATTAGTGTAGCGCTTGCATATACCATACAATGGTATAGTGCGCTTTAAACTATATAGGGAATATAAAGATGGACATTAAAAAATTATTACCAATAATTATTTTTGTAATAGCATGTAATCAGAATAACACTGATGATCAATCTAATCCTGATGATAGTACATTAAATACATTTGAAGATTCTTTGAGTTATTCTATGGGGATTAATATTGGAAAAAATTTACCAGCCTATGCTAATCTTGATAAAGAACTAATCAAAAAAGGATTGGATGATTTTTTTACCAATGAGGAACCTTTACTGAATGTTGCTGAAAGACAAGAGATCTTAATGAAGTTTAATGTTGAAATGGCTGATTTTGAAAGGGAAGAAATGAAAGAAGCAAGTGAAGAATTCCAAAAATTATCTAGAGAAAATAAAATAAAAAGTCAAGAATTTCTCGATGAGAATAAAACAAAAGAAGGTGTTCTAGTAAGAAGAAGCAATCTTCAATTTAAAAAAATTATCACTGGTACAGGAGATGTACCAGATTATGATGATGAGGTTACTGTTCATTATAGTGGATATTTAGTTGATGGACATAAATTTGATAGTAGTCATGATCGCGGTACTCCTGCGACGTTCCCAGTACAAGGAGTGATACCAGGATGGACAGAGATATTACAGATTATGCCTGTTGGTTCTAAATGGGAAGTTTATATTCCATATAATTTAGCGTATGGAGAATCTGGAGTTCCTGGTCAAGAGATGGGAACATTTGTTATTCCACCCGCCTCAACTCTTATTTTTGAAATAGAATTACTTGGTATTGTAAAATAAATGAATATGTTATTCATAAAAAAGAATTATGTATTATTCTTCTTCTTTTCCACATTAATTGCACAAGATATTAGTGGAATGATTGTTTTCAATTATTCCCATTCTGATGAAGATGATGCTATCAATGGATTTGCTGTTAAACGAGCTTATTTGACTGTTTCTAAAGAAATATCCGATGATTTATCTTTTAAACTACAGACAGATGTGGATCCCAACGATTCACCTCAAGATATTTATATTAAAAATGCAAAAGTTGATTGGAAAACTGGTGGTGGAAAAGTGGTAATTGGATTACAAGGAATGAACATGTTTAAAGTACAAGAAACCACTTGGGGCAGACGTTATGTTGATAAAGTTTCTATGGATAGTTTTAAATATTCTAGTGCTGCAGATATGGGAGTGGGATATTATCGTTCTATAGATAAACTGCATTATAGTGTATTATTAACAAATGGCTCAGGATATAAAAAATCTGAAACCGATTCTCATAAAAAAACATCTTTGCAATTTGTATATGGTGAACAAAAACTATCTAGCAAAGATGGATTTAATTTAGGGTTAGTGTTCTCTCATGAACCTTATGATCTTGATGATGATACAGAAGAATCTACAAATGTACTAGGATTGTTTGGAGGATATGCAAACGAGGGAATACGTGTAGGATTAGAATGGAATCAAAGAGATGATTCTGTACAGGATTCTACTGATAATATTACTTCACTATATATGAACTATGATTTACAATCCAACAAATCTGTATTCTTGAAGTACGATATGGTTTCATCTGGAGATGATGATACCAATTATTTAGTTGCAGGTATGGAATTTGCTCCTACAAAAGGTTTAATGATTGCACCAAATTATCGTAATGATGGTGACAATAGCAAATTTGCAGTGAACTTTCAGTTTAAATTCTAAATTAGATTAATAAATATTATATGTTAAGATATATTCTAATGAATGCATGGAGATTTCCTATTATAAAACATGCATGGGGATTACCTAAAATGTCTGCTGATTCTTTTGTCAGGGATTCTAATGATAATCGTCCAATTGTTCTTTGTTGTGGAGATAGCATTACGCATGGACATATAGGATATAATTGGGTAGGAGCATTAAGAGAACAAGATTCTTCAAAAATATATGTCAATGCTGGAATCAATGGAGATTTAGCATGGAATCTAAATCAAAGACTAAAAAATGCCTTAAAATGTAATCCAGATTATATTACTATTCTTATTGGTACCAATGATGCAATGGGGAGTCAAAAAATTAAGTTTATTCAAGAATATTATGTACAAAACAAAGGATTGCCGCAATTACCATCAATGGACTGGTATGAAAAAGAATTAGAATCTATGATTCAATATATGAAATCTCATAGCCATGCAAAAATTGCTATTAGTACTTTGCCGTGGATTGGAGAACGTGCTTCAGATGATATTATTGGTGTGGTTAAAGAATTCAATAATATTATTAAAAAAATGGCTAGCAAATATGATTTAGTATTAATTGATTTCTTTAATCATCTTGGCCAGTTTATTGGTAATAATAGCTCTAGTGATCCCTATGAAACCACTCAATGGCGTACAATTCGAGTTCTTAGAGCAATAATATTACACTATGTTTTTGGTCAGAATTGGAATCGAATTGGAAAAAAATATAATCTAAAAGCATTATGCGATCATATTCATCTTAATGAAGATGCTGGAATGATACTAGAGAATGAGATTAGGGAGTTTCTCGACGAGTAAGTACCCCGGACAGGATTCGAACCTGTGACCTACGGATTAGAAATCCGTTGCTCTATCCAGCTGAGCTACCGGGGCATAACAGCAAGGAATTTAATCAATTAGAAGGGATATTGGCAGGATTTTCACGTGATTTAGCGACGAGCCTCCGACGAGAAAATTCTTGCTATAATTCGAGTTTAGCTGTAGAATTGTGAGATGCAGTCGAGAAATTGCGTTTTTAATTCAATATTAAGGAGAAAAAAATGGCTGAAAAAGTAAAGACAACTGGTGTTAGTAAAGCAAGTGGATACCTTTATTATTTAGGTAAAGATGGTAATGTATGGCGTTCACAAATGTCACGCGGAGGTTCCGGTGGTGGAAATGCTGAAAAAGTTGCTGACGCAGGTGTAACACGTGAAAGTGGCTATTTGTATTTCATCGATAAAGATGGTGATGTATCTCGTGCGCCTATGGCTAGAGGTAGAGGTTAATTAACACATCTATATCTTAAGAAATGAAAAAAAAGGGCAATTTTTTGCCCTTTTTTTTATGATTATTTTGAAATTGGAGTTTTATCTCCAGAAACCATTCCACTAGAGACAATCATCTGAAATCCTTCTTCAATGCTAATATCAGTTTCCTTAACATCTTCAACAGGAATAATTAAGAAAAAACCAGATGTAGGATTAGGTGTTGTTGGTACAAATAAATTATAAAATCTTTCGTCATTATCATTGTGAGTTTCTTTTGTAACAAATCCTAATGTCCAAACACCTTTTCTTGGATATTCAATAAATACTACTTTTTGAAATGAATTATTTTTTGTTCCGGAGATTGATTGGATAATTTGTTTCGTTGTGCTATAAATCATGCCAATTAATGGAATTCTAGTAAAAATTCCTTCAACCCAATTTACAACACGTTTTCCTAATACATTGCGTGCAAAGAAACCAACAATAATTAATATGATTGATACGACAAATAATCCAATGAAAGAAGTCAACAAATCAAAACCAATAAAACTACCCTCAGCAAAATTCTTTAGAGATTCAATCTTATTTAAAGGTTCTGCTATTTTCCCTCCGATTGTAAAGATGAGAATCAGTATTGCTTGTAATACATATACAGTTAAAGCAATTGGTATCATTGTAATAATACCAGCGAGTAGTGATCTTTTTATTTTTTCCATCATTATAGTGTTAATTTAAAAATTATACTCCACTATTTCCTATATATAAGTACTGAACCACCTAAAATAAGAATTGTTCCTATTATTTCGTGTGGTTGAAATTGGTCGTTTAGAAATAGATATCCAATGATAATTGCTACAATTGGGGGAAAGATTGCAACATATGTTACTTGAGTTACAGTAAGGTGTTGATATAACCAAAAATAAATACCCCATGATATTACTCCCCCCATAATAATTAGATATAAGGTTGCAATGATTAATTCTTGATTCCAGTTTATAGTGTGAGTTTCTTCTCCTACAAAATAAGATAAAGATAGCATCACCACTCCTGTAATAATTTGACACACAGCATTCATCTGATAGTGATTAACTACTTTTTGATTTTTTTTGTAAAGAACGCTTGGATATGCTGCTGCAAATATAGCAAATACTAAAAATCCAATTCCTAATGATTTATCCATCTCTCCACTAAATGAAATAATGAATAATCCTATGAATCCAGTTACTAAAGCTATTAATTTATTTTTTGTTAATCTTTCATTTGGATCATGATATATCATAAAATGTGCCATTATACTAGTTATTATAGGGAATAAACCCCATATAACAGCTGATATACTTGATTCTAATCCCTTAGATATTTCATTATAGGTAATTCCATAGGATAGACTAAAATTTAATAGGGAAAAATAAAGATACACTTTTATTGATTCTTTATTTATAGGAATAGATTCTCCTCTTAATAAAATTATTAATAAGAATAATAAACCTGATGGAAGAAATCGTATTCCTACTGCATAGATTGGTGGCATATTATAATCAACAACACTAACTGTAATAAAATACCATGTTGATCCCCAAATGAGGCATAATGCTACAAAAGGTAAAAAAGTTTTGTTATTCATTAATTAGATGATTTATAGAGTGAAACGAGTAGTCCACTAGCTATATAAATACTTGAATAAGTTCCAATAATTACACCTACAAGCATAGTGAAAGCAAAAGGACGAATAATTTCTCCACCAGCATAGATTAATACGACAATTACCAATAAAGTGGTCAATGATGTAATTAATGTTCTACTCAGTGATTGATTAATACTTTTGTTGATTGTCGCTTCAAATAATACTGTTCCTGAAGATTTCATATTTTCTCTAATACGATCAAGAATTACGATTGTATCGTTAAGTGAATATCCAACAATGGTTAAGAATGCTGCAACAGTACCTAGCGTAATTTCATATCCAGTAAGAGAAAAAATACCTAATGTAATTATAATGTCATGAACTAATGCCAAAATGGCTCCTATAGCAAATTTGAATTCAAATCTAATGGAGATATAAAAAAGAATAAGTCCCAAAGCAGAAATAATAGACCATAATGCTTTTCCACTTAATTCTGATCCAACTTTTGGGCTCACGGTGTCAATTGATAAAATAAAGTTATTCTTATCTTCAGGTACTTTTTCATTCATCTTTTGATAAAGATGATTTACAATTTCTTGTTCAAAGTTTTCTGGAGCATCATCTCTTACTTTAAATTTGATCATTACGTTAGTACTATTCCCAAAATGTTTTATTTCTTCCGCACTCAGATCAAATTCTTGTCCTTCAATGGAGATAGACTGCATTGCTGTTCTTACTTCCTGGATTTCAACATCTTCAGAGAAATTGAGTCCAATCATTGTTCCTCCTCTGAAGTCAATTCCAAGATTTAATCCTGACAATAGCATAAATAGAGACAAAACAAAACAAATAGAGGATACAATAAATCCAACATTTCTTGCTGCCATAAAATTGATCTTAGTATTTTTCAGTATTTCCATATTAAATGCTTAGTTTCTCCACATTTCTTCTAGAGGTTGTAAAATCAAACAGAAATCTTGTTACTATGATTGCAGTAAACATGCTTACAACAATTCCCCAGAATAATACTGTTGCAAATCCTTTGATTGGTCCTGTTCCATATTGGTATAATACACCTGCCGCAATTCCAGTCGTTAAATTTGCATCAACAATTGTTGTTATTGCTCTTTGATATCCGGAATCAATTGCAGATCGAACAGTTTTTCCTTTTCTTAATTCTTCTCTGATTCTCTCAAAGATGATTACATTAGCATCTATAGACATTCCAACAGTCAAAATTAATCCGGCAATACCTGGTAATGTTAGAGTTGCTTGTAATAATGCTAGTATGCCTAAGAGAAGAATTAGGGTCCATATAAGTGAAAAGCTCGCAATAAAGCCAGACATTCTGTAATAAAATATAATAAATAATACCACAAGAACTAATCCAATCAAGATAGATGAAGTTCCTTGTTGTACTGAATCAGCACCAAGAGAAGGACCAACAATTTTTTGATCAATAATTGTGACAGGAACTGGTAAAGCACCTGCACGCAAGACAATAGCGATATCTTCAGCTTCTTCAATAGAATCTAGACCTTCAATGACTGTAGAACCCCCAAAGATTTGACTATTGATGACGGGTGCCATATGTACTTTTTTATCCAATACTATAGCAATTCTTTTTTTAATGTTTGCTCCAGTAATTCTTGCCCATTCACGAGAACCTGCACTATTCATTTCCATTTGAACAAGAGGTTGTCCCGCAGTGACTCCTGATTGACTTAGTCTTACTTGAGCGTTTTCAATAACCCCACCAGTTAATTCAGCATTATTGACTAGATGATACACAATATACACTTCTTCTTCTTCACCAAAATCATTAAGAAATGTTCTTGAAGAATTACTAAAGAGAAAATTACTTCCTGTTGCTTCTAGGAGTTGTTTAATATTTTCTTGAGATAAAATATTATTAAACTGTTCTAAATTTTCCTTATCTATTGCAAGATCGCTACCTATTCCAATGAGTAAAGATGAAAATTGTAAGTCACTTACTTCATTATCAGAACTAAATAAATCTCCAGCATTAGTTGCATCTTCATTTTGAGACCTAATTCCAATTTGATTATTAGAATAAGACAGATTATCAATTTGTCTAATAATGGTATTAGTACTTTCTACATCTTTTACAATCATTAATTCTAATAGTGCAGTGCTTTGTAATAGTCCTCTTGCACGTTCAGAATCTTGAATCCCCGCCAGTTCGATAATTACTCTATCATTTCCTTGTTTTTGAATCGTTGGTTCTGAAACCCCGAATTGATCTACGCGATTTTGAATAATTTCAATTATTCTGTTAATAGAATCATCGGCTTGAAATTTTAGTTGTTCAATAATTTGATTTTTAGTTTTTCCATAAGTAATAAAATATCGAGGAAGTTTTAAATCTTGGTCTGTAGCCTTGCTGTCAAAAAGTTCGAAAAAATCAACACTATTGTTAGTATATCCATCCTTTAGATCATTGATAAATATATCAAACTTTTTATCTTTATTATTAGCAAGGTTGTTAACAAGTTGAGGTAAATCGACTTCAAGAACAATATAGATTCCACCTTTGAGGTCTAGTCCTTGTTTAATTGTATTTTTTTCTAAATATTCAACTTCATTTTTCGATAAATTATTTTTTTCTGTATCACTAAGAAGTTGATATTTAATCGTTGGCCACAGAGAATAAATTCCCAATCCAAAGATAAATAATATCAATAATAATCTTGTTCTTAATTTGTTATTCATTTTTCATCACATTAAGTGGGAGAATTTACCACTTTCCAATATTTTTGCACTATTTTTTTAAATTATCTTTAATTCTTTTCCTACGTCTTTAAAAGCATGAAGTGCTTTATTGATCTGTTCCTCGCTATGAGATGCTGAAATTTGTACTCGAATACGTGCTTCATTTTCTGGAACAACGGGGAATGAAAATGCAATTACATAAATATTTCTTTTTAAAAGTTTTTCTGACATCATTAGAGCCTTTTTAGCATCATAAATCATTATTGGTACAATAGGATGATTATCTCCTTTAATCTCAAACCCAATATTTTTGATTTCTTTTCTAAAGTGCATCGTATTCTTTTCTAATTGATTTTTGTATTCATGATTTTCAGAAATAATTTGAAAAACTTTGATACATGCTGCTACCAAAGGAGGTGCTAAACTATTAGAAAACAAATAAGGCCTAGATTTTTGTCTTAATATTTCAATTATCTCTTTTGAAGAAGATATAAATCCTCCCGATGCTCCTCCTAATGCTTTCCCAAATGTTGATGTAATAATATCTATCTCATTTAAAACATTATGGTAATCTCCACTCCCACGACCTTGTTTTCCAAGGAAGCCAGTAGCATGACAATCATCGACCATAACCAATGCATTGTATTTTTTTGCAAGTAAAACTATATCTTTTAATGGGGCAACAACTCCATCCATACTGAAAACACCATCTGTTGCAATTAATTTTAATCTACCATTAGATGTCTTAAGTAATTCTTCCAAGTGATTCATATCGCAATGTCTATATCGATTTTTTTCAGCTTTACATAATCGTATTCCATCAATAATAGATGCATGATTTAATTCGTCAGAAAATACAGCATCATCCTTTGATAAAATTGTTTCAAAAAGACCACCATTAGCATCAAAACATGAAGAATAAAGAATAGTATCTTCCATGGAATGGAATTCACTTACTATTTCTTCTAGATCTTTATGTATCGTTTGAGTTCCACAAATAAATCTTACTGAACTTAGTCCAAATCCCCATTCTTCAATTGCCTCGATTGCAGCTTTTTTTATTGTGCTGTTATTTGACAATCCTAAATAGTTATTGGCACAGAAATTAATTACAGATTTTCCTAGGACATTAATTTCTGTTTCTTGTGGGGTTTGGATTACTCGTTCATCTTTAAATGTACCAGCTTCTTTAATGCTATCTATCTGTTCATTAAGAATTTTTTTAATGTCTTCCATAATATTCTTTTATTGTTGGAATCAAATACTCCATGAAAAAAGACTTTTTATCATGTTTATTTGAAAAACTCCATTCTTTCTCTGCCTTTTCACAATTTAAACTATCAGGCCAAGTATCTGCAACAGATTGAAGTTTTTCTTCTATATTGTAGTTTATATTAAATTTTGGAAATTCTTTTTGTAACATTCCAATAATATCATTTGGTGTTAAACTGACTTCTTCAATATTGAATGTTCTTAATTTTGATTGAATATCATCGGCAGACATTAGCTGAATAATTGATTCAACTGCTTTATGTATCCCAATAAATGGTAATTTTGTATTCTTATCTATTCTACACTCATAATTTTCTTTATTATTCTTTAATAAGAAAGCAGCGGCAGCATGCAACATTTGTGGGGCAAAATCAGTTGTTCCTCCATTTGGAATTGTATATGGACTGATAATTCCTGGGAATCTTATAGATCGGAAATCGATTCCAGAATTTGATTTATAACTTTGTTCATGTTTTTCAGCTCCATATTGTTCTATAACCAACTTATTTTTTCCATATATTGTTGTAGGTTGAATAATATCGGTCTCTTTTGCTTTGATTAATTTTCTTGGACCATATACTGCAATAGAACTTGGGAAAAAGAAACGCACAAAATTTCCATTCTTAATCCCTGAATCAAATGCAGAATCAATAATTAATCTAGACCCCTCTTCATTAACTTGTTTTGCCAACTGTGGATCTTTGATTGCAGATTGACTTAGTAGTGCAGCAAAATGGTATACCTGAGTAATTGCAAAATCGTTAAATAATTTTTTAATAATTTTTTCATTGCTTATAGTATCCTTGATATATAATACATTTTTATAGTTTGTAATGGGTTCATTAATATCGAATGCAATAATTCTAGTGTTATTTTTTTTAACAAATGAAAGTAATTGACTGCCAATTTCACCATTAGATCCGGTAATAAGTATTGTTTCCATCATTGCTATAAATTAATCAATTCAACTCATTTGTTAAAAACTTTGTATTAGGAGCTAATACCAATTAAATTTTTTTATTTCGATGAATAAAATTATCTCTATCATTAACCAAAAAGGAGGAGTTGGTAAAACAACGACAGCTATCAATTTAGCTGCTAGTTTTGCTATCCTAGAGAAAAAGACTTTGTTAGTTGATTTTGATCCACAAGCTAATGCGACTACAGGTTTATCAAATTCCGGTCTAGAGAATGATTTCTCTATCTATGATGCTTTGAGTCAGAATAAAACTATAAAACAAGTTATATCAAAAACAGATTTAGATTTTCTTGATTTTATAAGATCAGATCAAAATTTAGTTGGGTGCGAAATTGAATTGGTTTCTATACCAAATCGAGAAAAACAATTACTAAGATTGATTAATAAAGTAAAAAAAGATTATGATTTTATATTAATAGATTGTCCTCCATCATTGGGCTTGTTAACACTTAATGCTTTGGTTGTTTCAGATAGTGTTTTGATTCCAATTCAGAGTGAATTTTTAGCATTAGAAGGTTTAAAAAGCTTGAGTGAAACCATTCGATTAGTGAAAGAAAATTTTAATAAAAATTTAAAAATTTTAGGCATTTTAATTACTATGCACAGCAAGAGACTTAAGCTTGCAAGGAAGGTTGAAAATTTGTTAAAATCAAATTTTAAAAATAAATTGTTTAAGACCACAATTAATAGAAATATTAGATTAGCTGAAGCGCCTGATGATGGCAAACCTGCTATTGTATATGATGTAGATTGTGCTGGAGCAAAAAATTATATGGATTTAGCAATAGAGATTTTAAATGGAAAAAAATAAAAAAATAGGACAAGGAATTAATGCATTAATTGCTCCAAAATCTGTAATTGATGTTCGACAAACAGATATTTTAATGAGCAGAGTTGTTCCTAATCCAAATCAGCCAAGAAGAATTTTTGGAGAGAAATCATTGAAACAATTATCTCAATCAATTGAAGAAAAAGGACTCATTAGCCCTATTACAGTTAAGCAGTCAAAGAATAAATATATCATTATTGCTGGAGAAAGAAGATTTAAAGCGCATCAACTTCTAAAAAGAAAAAGAATTCCAGCATATATCCTTGAAAGTGATTCAAACAAAGATTTAATGTATATGGCATTAATCGAAAATATTCAAAGAGAAGATTTGAATCCAATTGAACAAGCAAAAGCATATAAATATTTAAAAGAAAACATGAATAGCTCTATTACTGAAATTGCAAAAACAATTGGAAAATCTAGACCAGCAGTATCCAACATATTGAGATTGTTAAAATTACCGATTCAAATTCAAGAAAGTATTCTTGCAGGAAAGATTAGTGAAGGTCAAGCTAGAATAATATTACAGAAAAAAACTACTCAAGGTATGATTTCACTATGGAAAAAAATATTAAGAGATAAAATGTCTGTTCGAAAAGTAGAGGCAGCCGTTTCAAAGAATAGAAAATGGCAGAAACAATTAGAAAGTATTGAGAACAAAATTGCTCGCATTATAGGTGTAAAAGTTACAATTAAGAAAAGCAAAAAAACTGGTAAAGGTTTTGTGAAGATTCATTTTGATTCAAAAACTTGGGATAGAGTTTTAGAAGCTTTAGGTATTAAATAAATGAAACATAAAGACTACAAGTTACTTTTTATGTCTGTTTTAAATAAAAAGACATGGCAAATAGAGTTTACAAGATCAACGCTTATTACTAGTTCTATTATTCTGGGATTGTGTTTTATTATCTCGTTATCATTATTGGTTCTTTCTATTCCTATCGTGAGAGAATATCTTCAAATCAATGCAATTAATCGAAAAATCAGTACTCAAAAAGAAACAATTGATAATCTTTCAGAGAGTTTAAATGATATTGGATTAATGCAATCTTATATTGAAAATATTATTGGTTTAGAATCAGAAGATAAGTTAGATAATGCTAATATTCGATTTATGGTTACGAGCAATCTTCCTAGTATAAAGCCAAATAATGGAATTATAAGTAAAGAATTTGATTTAGAGAGCAATCATTTTGGGATTGATATTGTAAATGAAGAAAATAGTCCAATTTTATCTACCGCAAATGGAGTAGTAATCTATAGCGACTTCTCAGTAAATTATGGTTATTCTATTATTATTGATCATGAAAATGGATACTATTCGCATTATTATCACAATGAAGAAAATTTTGTTAAAAGAAATGAACGTATTGAAAAAAATACAGTGATTGCTCAATTAGGAAATACTGGAATGTCATCAGGGCCTCATCTACATTTTGAAATTTGGAAAGATGGAAAACCAATTAATCCATTATCTTTTTTCCCAGATTATTCAAAAAAATCTGATAAATTGGAAACAGAAAATAATGAGTAATAAATCTACCAATAGCCAAACAATAGTTGCTGAAGATGTTCAAATCGATGGTGATATGAATTTATCTGGTAATATTACAATCTATGGGGAAATAAGAGGATCAGTATCTACACATGGTTCAGTACAGCTTGCAAAAAATGGAAAAATTTTTGGAGATGTTAAAGCAACTGCTATTCAGATGAATGGTTATGTTGAAGGTGACATTTACATTAATGGCACTGCGGAATTGTTAAGTAATTGTGAGTTAGTGGGAGATTTAAGATATAAAGTTTTAAATATTCAAGACGGAGCACAATTTTCTGGTAGATGTGAGATGATTGATAGCGAAATCGATTCTGATTTAACTGGATGAAAAAAGATAATAAATCTTTTATTTCTATTCTTGCAAAAGATTATTCTCTTTCCACCGCTTTTTTTTCAACAATAATTTTTTTTGGGTTATTAGGATTTATTTTGGATAAATATTTTAATCTAGAATATGCACTTATATTTGGACTTTTTCTGGGAATTATAATTGGTTCTTATCAGATTTATAATTCAATAGTAAAAAATGATTAAAAATCTACATTTTTGCTATTTTCAGATTGATTTTTTTTTATTAGGTTCAAGCGATGTTAATTGATAAAACCGATACTAGTCATAGCAAAGATCCAGCCGAAGTTGCAATAGATCATGTTGCAAATTCTTACGATCATATTATATTACATCTTCCATCACTTGGGGTTTTTGATTTTTCCATTACAAAACATGTTTTTTTGCTAATCTTAGTAGCATTGATTACAGTTTCATCGATGATTTTTTTGGTACAAAACTATATTTCCAGTAAAACAAAAATACCAGGCAAAACCATGAATTTTGTCGAAATGATTATTCTCTATATGAGAGAGAATGTTTTAAAAGGTTTTATTGGTGAGAAATATTATAAGGATTGGGATGCCCTCGTATATACAATATTCTTTTTTGTTCTTATTGGTAATTTTTTGGGTTTAATACCTATTTTTGATTTCCTAGGTTTTATTAATTATTTAGCTGGAGGAATTCCAGTGGTAAAAGATTTAATACATGGAGGCAATACTGTAACAGCCAATATTAATTTAAATTTTGCCTTAGCAACTATTACTTTTTGTGCATTTACTATTGCAGGCATAAGAAGATATGGATTTTTTCACCATTGGAAAAATTTAGCTCCACCAGGATTAGCATGGCCATTATATTTTATTGTTGTACCAATTGAGGTCATGGCAATGCTTATTAGACCTATCTCTTTAACCCTTAGGTTAGCAGGGAATATGATGGGAGGGCATTTAGCTCTAATCATTTTTACTCAATTATTTATTATTGAAATCGCGAAAAATTATGGTATTTTTGCTGCACTTGGTGGTAGCATATTTTCAGTTTCACTATCAATTGGAGTAATTCTTTTAGAAATTATAGTAGCATTTATACAAGCATATGTATTTGCTTTATTAACAGCTGTTTATATAGGAATGGCTGTCAACGTTGATCATTAACAAAAAAGGAGTATGAAATGGGAGCAGGTTTAGCGGCTATCGGTGCTGGCATAGGTATCGGTTTAATTGGTATGGGAGTTGCAGGTGCAATTGCTAGACAACCAGAAGCCAAGGATGAAATCAGAGGCCAAACGTTTATTTTGGCAATTTTGGTAGAAGGGACAGCTATTTTGTTAGGGCTGTTATCTTTATTTATTGGTTAATAGGTAGAAAGAAAGGAAAATATGGATAATCCATTGTTTACAATTGATCCAGGTTTATTTATCTGGTCAATAATAATCTTTTTATTAGTCTTGTTTATTTTAAAACGATATGCATGGACACCTTTACTTAATTTTATTGATGAAAGAGAGAAAGAAATTTCTGATTCTTTAGCAATGGCAGAAAGTGCCAAGGCAGATCTTGAACAAGTAAGAGAAGAATCAGAAAAAATTCTTAATGAAGCAAAAAATCAAAGTAAATCTATCGTTAGTGATGGCAAACAAAGAGCTGAGCAGTCTGCTAATACGATTCTGAATGATGCAAAACAAAAATCAGATGAATTTGTTCTTGATGCTAAAAAGAAGATTGATGTTGAAAAGAAAAGAGCCATTAAAGAGATAAAAGAAGAAGTTGTTGATTTAAGTTTAGATTTAGCATCTCAGGTTTTACAAAGAAATGTTAAAGATGAAGATAATAATAAGTTTGTTCAATCATCTCTTAAAGAAATTAATACTGATGAAGCAAAATCATAAAAAAATAAAGATATATTCGGAAGCATTTTGTTCTCTAGTAACAAATTTTCAAGAATTTCAAACAACCAAAATTATGTTGAATGATTTTGTAGTTCTTATGAAAAAAGATTCAACAATTAGTGCATTTTTACAATCTAAATCAATTGATAGAAGTCAAAAAGTAGGAATCTTTAAAAATGCATTAAATGATGTTATTAATAATGATTTGTTAAACATTATTATAGTAATGGTTGAAAATGATGATATTAATTTGTTATCAGATGTGAATAAAAATTTTCTTTCATTAGCGAAAGAAAAATTAAATGTTGCCTATGTTGAAGTAGTTGCATCATTTGATATGGCAGATGATTCTAAAAATAATCTTTTACAAGAATTAAAAACAGCTACGAACAAAGAAATTGATCTTAATTTTTCTGTTGATAAGAGTCTAATTGGTGGATTAAAGATCAAGGTAGATGACATGTTGTTTGATAGTAGTTTGAAAACAAAATTAGAAAATGCAAAATTAAAATTAATAGGGGTGTAAATGGAAATTAAAACAAATCAAATTGGAGACTTATTACGAAATCAGATCAAAAATATTGATAGTGATATTGATATTAACGAAGTAGGTGAAGTCTTAGAAGTTGGAGATGGTGTTGCTAGAACAAGTGGTCTTGGTAATATTATGAGTTCTGAACTCGTAGAGTTTCCAAATGGTGTTTTTGGAATGGCATTAAACTTGGAAGAAGAAAATGTAGGAGCTGTATTATTTGGAGATAGTAGTCTAATCAAAGAAGGAGATACCGCAAAAAGAACTGGAAGAGTTGCTGAAGTTCCTGTTGGAGAAGAATTATTAGGTAGGGTTGTGAATCCTTTAGGTCAACCTTTGGATGGTAAAGGTCCTATTAATGCAAAAGAAACACTCCCAATTGAGAGAAAAGCTTTAGGTGTAATGTCAAGATCTCCTGTGAACGAACCTTTACAAACAGGGTTGAAAGCAATAGATAGCATGATTCCTATTGGTAGAGGTCAAAGAGAGCTTATTATTGGAGATAGACAAACAGGTAAATCGGCAATTGCAGCAGATACTATTATCAATCAGAAATCATCACATGATACAGATAGTCCTGTTCATTGTATTTATGTTGCAATTGGGCAGAAAGCATCAACTGTTGCAAAACTAGTAGGAGAACTCGAATCAAATGGTGCAATGGACTATACAACAGTGGTGGTTGCTAATGCATCAGATCCTGCACCGCTTCAATATATTGCTCCATATGCTGGATGTGCAATGGGTGAATATTATCGAGACAATGGAATGCATGCATTAATTATCTATGATGATTTATCAAAACAAGCCGTTGCATATAGACAAATGTCATTAGTTTTGAGAAGACCTCCAGGACGTGAAGCATTTCCAGGTGATGTTTTTTATTTACACAGCAGACTTCTTGAAAGAGCATCAAAACTTGCTAAAGATTTAAAATCTGGATCATTAACTGCGCTTCCAATTATTGAAACACAAGAAGGAGATGTGTCTGCATATATTCCAACAAATGTGATTTCCATTACTGATGGACAAATATATCTCAATACAAGTTTATTTAATGGTGGTGTTAGACCAGCTGTTGATGTTGGATTGTCGGTTTCCAGAGTTGGAGGGAATGCTCAAATAAAAGCGATGAAAAAAATTGCTGGTAAATTGAGATTAGATTTAGCTCAATTTAGAGAATTAGAAGCATTTGCAAAATTTGCTTCAGATTTAGATGAAACAACGGCATTACAAATTACCAGAGGACGTCGAATGGTAGAGATATTAAAACAAAACCAATATGTTCCAATGTCTGTTTCTAATCAAGTAGTTATTATTTATGCAGCTGGAAAAGGTTATTTAGATGATGTTGATCTTGATAGAGTAAAAGAGTTTGAGGTAGGATTGCTTGAATACTTTCATACCAAACATTCTGATTGTCTAGATCAAATTAGTCAAGAAGGTGATATTAGTGATGATTTAGAGAAAGCAATGAATACAGGAATAGAGGAATTCAAAAAAACATTTTAAAATGGCTAATCTTAAAGATATTCAACAAAGAATTAAATCTGTAGGCAGTTTACAGAAGGTGACTAAAGCTATGAAAATGGTTGCAGCTGCTAAAGTAAAAAGAGCACAAGAGAGAATGGAAATTTCAAGACCATATTCAAAAAATGTGCAAGATTTGATTTGCAGAATTCTACCTGAAATATCTTCCTCAAATGTTGATTTGATTGAGAAAAGAGAGATCAAAAATAAAGGATTAATTGTTATTACAAGCGATAGAGGTTTTGCTGGTTCTTTTAATTCTAGCGTCATTAGGTTGGCTGAAAAGGAAATTGAAAAAATTGGTAAAGAAAAAGTTCAATTATTTTGCTTAGGTAAAAAGTCATCAGAATATTTTTCTAATAGAAAATATAAGGTTAAAGAATCATTCTATGACTTTTGGAAAGATATGAATTTTTCTACTGCATCGGATATTGCAAATGTATTTATTGAGTCATTTACTAGCGGTGAAGTTGATGAAGTGAATGTGATTTATAATAGATTTAAAAGTCTGGCATCTCAAGACTTAATGATGGAGAAGGTTCTACCAATTGATTTCACAAAAGATTATAATGTTAAAAATTATAATTATGATTATGAACCAAGTCGAGAATCAACTATCCAAACATTAATGCCAAAGCATGTTAAAGTACAAATGTGGCAACAAATGTTGGAATCATATAGCAGTGAAGAGGCTGCTAGAATGATAGCGATGGATAATGCAACAGAGAACGCTAAAGAAATAATTAAAGAATTAAAATTAGAATTTAACAAGGCGCGTCAAGCAGCAATTACAACAGAGATGTTAGAAATTGTTGGTGGGGCAGAAGCATTAGCAGATTAAGGGGTTAGAATGAATAAAGAAGGTAAAATATTACAAATTACTGGAGCAGTCGTAGATGTAAAATTTGGAGATGGACATCTACCAAAAATTATGAATGCTCTATCTATTAAAACAGATGATGGATCAGATTTAGTATTAGAAACTGCTCAACATTTAGGAGAAGGTGTTGTTAGGACGATTGCTATGGATTCTACCGATGGTCTTGTTCGAGGATCGACAGTTGTTGATATGAATCAACCAATTTCTGTACCAGTAGGTCAAGCAACTTTAGGTAGGATGTTTGATGTACTTGGAAATCCAATTGATCAAAAAGGTGAAGTTAAGAATGAAAAAAGTTTACCAATTCATAGATCAGCACCTCTTCAAGAAGATTTAACAACATCTTCTGAAATGTTTGAGACTGGAATTAAGGTTGTTGATTTAATGGAACCTTATACCAGAGGTGGAAAAACTGGATTATTTGGAGGAGCTGGTGTTGGTAAGACAGTATTGATTCAAGAATTAATTCGAAATATTGCAACAGAACATGGTGGATTTTCTGTGTTTGCTGGTGTTGGAGAACGAACAAGAGAAGGTAATGACTTATATGCTGAAATGACTGAATCAGGTGTAATTAATAAAACTGCTCTTGTTTTTGGCCAAATGAATGAACCTCCAGGTGCACGCTTGAGAGTTGGATTAAGTGCTTTGACTATGGCTGAATATTTCAGAGATGATGAAGGTAGAGATGTGCTGCTTTTTGTAGATAATATTTTCAGATTCACTCAAGCTGGTTCTGAAGTATCAGCACTTTTGGGTAGAATGCCATCTGCTGTTGGATATCAACCTACCTTATCTACTGAAATGGGAGATTTACAAGAAAGAATTACATCTACTAAAAAAGGATCTATTACATCTGTTCAAGCTATCTATGTTCCTGCAGATGATTTAACTGATCCTGCGCCTGCGACAGCTTTTGCGCATTTAGATGCTACTTCTGTACTTGAAAGAAAAATTGCAGAGTTGGGTATTTATCCGGCGATTGATCCATTAACTTCTACTTCAAGGATTCTGGATCCGAGAGTAGTGGGAGATAGACACTATAATGTTGCAAGATCTGTCCAAAGTACTCTACAACAGTATAAAGATTTACAAGATATTATAGCTATTCTTGGGATGGATGAATTGTCTGATGAAGATAAATTAGTCGTTTCAAGAGCTCGTAAAATGCAAAAATTTATGTCTCAACCTTTCTTTGTAGCTGAACAATTTACTGGATTGGAAGGAAGATATGTAAAATTAGAAGATTCTATTGCAGGTTTTGAAGCAATACTTAGTGGTGAAGTTGATGAACTGTCTGAAAATGCGTTTTCATATGTAGGATCAATCGATGAAGCAATCGAAAAGGATAAAAAGTGAACAAATCCTTTCAATTAGATATAGTTACACCAACCAAATCATTTACTTTTGATGATGTAGTATATGTTGAATGTCCTGGCACTGAAGGATATTTTGGTGTTTTAAAAAATCATACTAATTCGATTATTGATTTAAAAGAAGGAATAATATCGGTAAAAACCGAAGATAATAATTTAAAATTTACCTGTTCTTCTGGTATTGCTGATATTAATTCAGATCCTTCTGATGATTTACCTGATAAAGTATTATTACTACTTGAAAATGTACAAGAATTACAAGAATAATTATTAGATTAAAAATATATGCCTTCTAGAACACATAATTGTGGTGAATTAAACAAGACTCATATTAATTCTAGTGTTACACTTTGTGGTTGGGTTAATTCTCTACGTACTCATGGAAAGATAATCTTTATTGATATTAGAGATCGATATGGAAAAACTCAGATAATACTTGATAAAAAAGATTTAATTAATAAAGGAAATTCATTATCAAATGAAGATGTAATTACTATTTCTGGTAAAGTAAATGCTAGAACAAAGGATTTTGTTAATAAAGATATTTCGACAGGAGAAATTGAAGTTATAGCCAATAAATTACATATATTAAGCATTTCTAATCCACTTCCAGTTCCTATACATGACAGGGAAGCTTCAACTGAAGAACATAGATTAAAATATCGCTATCTTGAATTAAGAAATAAAACTTTACAGGACAATTTAATAAAAAGACATAATGCAGCTCAGGTTGTAAGAAATTTTCTTTCAAAAAAAGACTTTATAGAAATTGAAACTCCTGTATTAATGAAATCTACTCCAGAAGGAGCAAGAGATTATCTAGTTCCTAGTAGAATTCATCATGGAAAATTCTATGCACTTCCACAATCTCCTCAAATGTATAAACAATTGTTTATGATTTCTGGACTTGATAAATATTTTCAAATTGTTAAATGTTTTAGAGATGAAGATTTAAGATCAGCTAGACAACCTGAATTCACACAAATTGATCTTGAAATGAGTTTTGTTGATGAACCAGACGTAAGAAATCTTGTGGAAGATTTAATTACAACTGTATTTAAAAAGGTTAATAATGCAACAATTAAAAAACCATTTCCAATCTTATCTTATCATGATTCAATAAATAAATATGGTACTGATAAGCCTGATCTTAGGTATAAGATGGAATTAAATAGCTTTAAAGAATTCTCGGATCAGTCTGATTTCAAGTCTTTTAAGGGTCTTAAATATGTAACAATGTTATCTGTTGATGATTCGAGCCACTTTTCTAGAAAAATCATTGATGAATTAGATGATTATGCTAAATCAATTGGAGCAAAAGGTTTAGCTTGGATGAAATGCAATGGAAAGAATTTAGAAGGAGGAATTTCCAAATTTTTTAATCAAAATCTTCAGTCTAAAATTATATCAAATTACAAACTAAAAAATAATTCTATATGTCTTATAGTAGGTGATAATTCTCAACTTGCTTTAAAAGTTTTAGGGTTGGTAAGAACAAAAATTGCACAGATGCTTAATCTTTGTGATAATACAATATTTAAACCAGTATGGATTGTTGATTTTCCGCTATTTAAATGGGATAAAGATCAAAAACGTTTTGAATCAGTAAATCATCCTTTTACAGCTCCAAAAGATAGTGATATAAAAAAGTTATCTTCAAATCCAGAGAAAGTACTTTCTAAAGGTTATGATATTGTAATCAATGGCTATGAAGTTGCAGGGGGATCTATTAGGATTCATGATGATAAAATGCAGAAACAAATTTTTGAAATTATGAATATCACAAAAAAAGAGATTAATGACAAATTTGGTTTTTTCATTGATGCTCTCAAATTTGGAACTCCTCCACATGGAGGCATTGCATTTGGATTTGATAGATTAGTTATGTTGTTATGTGGAGTGAACAACATTAGAGATGTTATTGCTTTTCCAAAAACTACATCTGCATCTGCTCTTATGGAAGATGCTCCAAATACTATCTCTAAAACCCAATTAAATGATTTAAACATAGCTATTAAGAAAAATGAAAAAGACGTTTGAGATAAAAGGCATAGATCTTATTTCTCTATATGGTATTAGCGATCAAAATATCACCTTTATTGAACAATATCTTCCTGTTAGTATTGATATACGTGGTGATAGTCTTTTTTGTAAAGGTCTAAAAAAAGATATCGAAGACTTTTCAGTAGTATTAAGTCATATGATAGAATCTGTTAAAAAAGGTAATAATATAAGCACTAAAGATATCAAACAGTTATTGGCAATGAATGTAAAGGATTTAAATCCTAAGAATAATATTGATGACGTTTTATTTTATGGCAAAAAAGGTCCAGTATATGCTAGAAGCATTGGGCAAAAGAACTTGTTAAAGGCATTTTTTGAAAATGAGATTGTGATTTCAGTTGGACCAGCAGGTACTGGAAAAACTTTTCTAGCTGTAGCATATGCTATATCTTTGCTCGAAAAACATGAAATTGACAAAATTGTGTTATGTAGACCAGCGGTAGAAGCTGGTGAGAATCTAGGATTTCTACCTGGAGATTTACGCGACAAAATTGATCCATATCTTGCGCCTCTTTATGATGCACTGAATGATTTGCTTCCAAAAAACAAAGTTCAAACTTTGATTAATAATAAGATTATAGAAATCATTCCTTTGGCATATATGCGAGGTAGAACAATTAATAGAGCAGCAATGATATTGGATGAAGCACAGAATGCTTCTCCTATACAGATGAAGATGTTTTTAACAAGACTAGGAATTGAATCTAAAGCAGTTATTACAGGTGATATATCCCAAATTGATTTGCCAAAGAAAACTAATTCTGGTTTAGTAGAAGTTTTAAAGATTTTAAAAAATATCAAAAGTATTGGAATTATTAAATTAGATGAAAGTGATGTAACAAGGCACGAAATAGTCAAAGATATAATTAATGCCTATTCAAAGTTAAAAAAATAGAAAAAATAAATTATGACAAAAGTATTTGAAACTATCTCTGAAAGAAATCACGAACAGGTTGTCTATTGTAATGATCCAAGTTCTAGATTAAAAGCAATTATTGCAATACATAGTACTGCATTAGGTCCTGCACTAGGTGGATGTAGAATGTATCCTTACAAAAATGAAGAAGACGCCCTAGTTGATGTATTACGACTGTCAAGAGGCATGACTTATAAAGCATCGATTGCAAATTTAAACTTAGGAGGAGGCAAAGCGGTTATTATCGCAGATCCTGAAAAAGATAAATCAGAAGTATTATTACGATCATTTGGGAAATTTGTTGATAGTTTAAATGGAAAATATATTACAGCAGAAGATGTAGGAATGTCTGTACATGATATGGAATATATAAGAATGGAAACTAAACATGTTACTGGAATCAAAAGAGCAATGGGAGGTAGTGGAGATCCTTCAATATTAACTGCACTTGGTCTTTACATTGGAATGCAAGCTGCGTTAAAGAAAAAACTTAATATTCTCAATATAAAAGGTTTAAAAGTTGGTATTCAAGGGTTAGGGAAGGTTGGATACTATTTATGCAATCATCTTAAAGATGGCGGAGCAGAAATTTATGGTTATGATGTTGATAAAGATAAATTAAATAGAGCTACTGAAGATTTTGGTCTTATTCCTGTATCTAATGATGAGTTATTATCTATGGACTTGGATATTTTTTCACCTTGCGCATTAGGAGCAATCGTTAATCCTAATTCTATTAAAACCTTGAAATGTTCTATTATTGCTGGCGCTGCAAATAATCAATTAGAAAAAGAAACCAGAGATTCAAAATTATTATTAAAAAAAGGAATTATGTATGTACCAGATTATGTAATTAATTCTGGTGGATTAATGAACGTTGCAAATGAGCTTCAAGGTTATAATCAAGAAAAAGCTCGCTACCAAGTTGAAGGTATATACCACATTTTGATGAGAATTTTTGATTATGCAATTGTAAATGATATATCTACCCTTGAAGCAGCCAATCATCTTGCTGAAAGAAGAATTAGTGAATTTGTTAAATGGAATCATAAATGGATGAAATAATAAATTTATATGGCTGAAAAACAACAACGGAAAAAAGCAAGAGAAGCAGTATTGCAGGCGTTATATGCGAAATATTTATCTAGCGAAGATCAAAATAAGGTACTTCGCGATATTAATAATCGATATAATTTTGATAATCTTACCAAAGAATTTGTTAACGAATTATTTCAAAAAACTATAGATAATAACGAAATGTTAGATCAAAAAATTGAAAATTCATTAGAAAATTGGGATCTTGAAAGAATTAATGTTATAGATAGATTAATTATGCAAATGTCAATTTCTGAAATGTTATTTATGAAACAATATGAAATTCCTTATCGCGTTACAATTAGTTCGGCAATTGAAAATGCAAAAAAATTTAGCTCTGAAGATAGTACTGCTTTTGTAAATGGTGTATTAGATTCCATCTATAAAACATTATAAAAACATGAGTTTTTTAACAAAAATATTTGGTACTAAATCTGGTAGAGAAATCAAGAAAATTTCTCCTCTAATTCAAGATATAAATTCAATCTATGACACTCTTAACGATAAAAATGAAGATTATCTTATTAAAAGAACTAAAGAATTACGAGATGAAGTTATCAAGAAGATTGCTGAACAAGAAACTAAGCAACTAGAAAACTTAGAAGACAAAAAAGAAATACAAAAGATAAGAAAAGAAATTGAGAACAACATTTTATCTAATGTTTTACCTGAAGCCTTTGCTTTAGTAAAACATGCATGTCGACTTCTGTGCGGAAAAAAATGGGATGTTGTTGGGCAAAATATTGATTGGGAAATGATTCCTTATGATGAACAGTTGGTTGGAGGAATTGTATTACATCAAGGAAAGATATCTGAAATGAAAACTGGAGAAGGAAAAACTCTAGTAGCTACTATGCCTATTTATTTAAATGCACTTTCTGGAAGAGGAGTTCATGTTGTTACAGTTAATGATTATCTAGCACAACGTGATGCAGAATGGATGGGTAAAGTATTTGAAACTTTAGGAATGTCAGTTGGATATATATTGAATTCAATGACTCCAGAAGAAAGAAAAAAAGCCTATAACTGTGATGTGACTTATGGGACTAATAATGAATTTGGATTTGATTATTTAAGAGATAATATGACGATTGATTCTGAACATTTAGTACAAAGATTACATCATTATGCAGTAATAGATGAAGTAGATAGTGTATTAATAGATGAAGCTAGGACTCCATTAATAATTTCTGGACCTGTAGAGACAACAATTAATCAGTCTTACATAGATTTACGTCGTCCAGTACAATCTTTAGTTCATCAACAGAATCAATTAGTATCTGAACTTGTAAGAAAAGCTGAAGATTGTTTAAAATTAGAAAAACCATCTCAGGAAGATTTAAATAATGCCGGTACATTATTATTAAAGGCCAAGAGAGGATTACCGAAACACAGAATGTTACAAAAACTATTTCAAGAACAGGGTAATTTAAAATTAGCCAATAGTGTTGAATCTGGATATATCGCTGAAAAGAAATTACATGAACTTGATGAAGATCTTTATTTTGCTATAGATGAGCATTCTAATAGTGTTGATTTATCTGATAAAGGTAGAGAATTTCTGTCTCCTGATAATCCAGAAACTTTTACAATTCCTGATTTAGGAGAAATGTTAAGTGACATTGATGATGATAGTTCATTGTCTGATAGTCAAAAGAAATTAAACAAAGAGAAATCCTATCAATTACATTCACAAAGAAGCAGTAAAATTCATTATCTAAACCAATTGCTAAAAGCCTATACATTATTTACTAAAGATATAGAATATGTTGTTCAAAATGGCCAAGTCTTAATTGTTGATGAATTTACAGGTAGAATACTTCCAGGTAGACGATTTAGCGGGGGACTTCATCAAGCCTTAGAAGCAAAAGAAAATGTAAAAATTGAGAAAGAAACCCAAACATTAGCTTCGATAACAATACAAAATTATTTTAGAATGTATGATAAATTATCTGGTATGACTGGTACTGCAGATACTGAAGCCGCTGAATTTGAAAAAATTTATAATCTTGGAGTTACTGTTATTCCAACTCACAAACCAATCATTAGAAAAGATAATGATGATGCAATCTATAAAAATAAACGTGCAAAGTATAAAGCAGTAATTAACGAAGTCTCTGATTATTTTAAAAATGGTCAGCCAGTATTAATTGGTACAATTTCGGTTGAAGTCTCAGAGTTATTATCAAAAATGTTAAAACAAAAAGGTATTCCTCATAATGTATTAAATGCTAAACAACACCAAAGCGAAGCCGAAATCGTAGCAAATGCTGGTTTGAAAAAAGCAATTACTATTGCAACAAATATGGCTGGAAGAGGTACTGACATTAAATTAGGATCTGGTGTAGAAAAACTTGGCGGTTTACACATTATTGGTACTTCTAGGCATGAATCTAGACGTATTGATTTACAATTACGCGGTAGATCTGGAAGGCAAGGAGATAATGGGTCATCTAAATTCTATGTTTCTTTAGAAGATGATTTAATGCGATTATTTAATATGGATGCTGTTGCAGGAGTGATGGATCGAATGTCATATGACGAAGACCAAGAATTAAGTGCTGGATTATTAAACCGAGCCGTTAGTAATGCACAGAAAAAAGTAGAAGAAAGAAACTTTGGTATTAGAAAACACCTATTAGAATATGATGATGTTTTAAATCAACAACGTGAGATAATTTATGATCTAAGAAACAAAGCATTACTTTCAGAATCGATTAAACCATCAGTAGAAGAATTTATCTATGATTTTGTTTATAATATTTTTGATAATCTTGATATAAAAGATATTAACAATTGGGACTGGCAAGCCTTGAATCAAGATTTGATGTCTCATTTGCTAATTGAGATTGATGAATCAAGTTTGAAAAATAGTCAGGATAAAGAACAAATTGTAGAAACAGTATACAATCTTGCAATGGATTATTACACAGAGAAGGAACAATTAATTCCATTAGAACTTCTCAGAAAACTAGAAAAATTTATTGTTTTAAGAACAATTGATGAAAAATGGAGAAATCATCTACTTGCAATGGATCAATTAAGAGAGGGAATTGGTTTAAGAGCATTTGGTCAGAAAAATCCTTTGATAGAGTATAAATCTGAAGCTTATACTTTCTTTCAAGAATTAATGATTAATTTACAAAGCTCTGTTATACAGAGGATATTCCATGCACAAATACAAGATTCGTCTAACCAACAACAGGAAAATCCATTAGAAAAAAACATTAATTTAAGTCATCCAGATGTAGAAAGTATTCCTCCTGCAGATGTAGAAAGTGTTCCTCCTTCTGTTGATGAACCATCTAAAAAACAAGATATTGTTAATATACCAAAAGTGAATTCGGAAGAAAAAATAGGTAGAAATCAAAAAATCAAGGTACGAAATTCTAATGGAGATGAAATAGAGATTAAATTCAAAAAATTAGCGTCTTATATAGAAAAAGGATATCAACGTGTCGAATAAAAAAAATAATTTACATTTTTCTACCAAATCAATTCATGTCGGAAATGATACAGATGAAACTGGTTCAGTTGTTGTTCCAATTCATTTAACCTCAACCTTTAGACAACCATTATTTGCAAGCACCGAAAAATTTGTTTACTCCAGAGTTGGTAGTCCTACAGTAAAAAAACTAGAAGAAAATCTTGCAATGCTAGAAAATGCTGATTATGCATATGCATTTTCATCTGGAATGGCTGCAATGACTGCAATTTTTACAATGTTCAAACCAAATGACCATATTATTATATCAAAAAATGTTTATGGTGGAGTTTTTAGACTTGTGACACAAGTTTTGAATAATAATGGAATTGATTTTGAATTTATTGATACTACTGATGTTAAAAACACGGAAAAAGCAATTAAGAAAAATACAAAACTAATTCATCTCGAAACGCCAAGCAATCCATTGTTAGAATTAGCAGATATCAAATCAACTGCACAAATTTGTAAAAAACAAAATATTTTATTAAGTGTTGATAATACTTTTATGAGTCCATATGGGCAAAGACCTCTGGATCTTGGAGCACATATTGTAATGCATAGTTCCACTAAATTTATTAGTGGTCATTGTGATGTTGTTAGTGGTGTGTTGATGATGAACAATAAAGAACTTTCTGAGAAAATTACGTTGATTCAAAATACTGCAGGAGCAATTGTCAGTCCATTTGATGCGTGGTTGTTATTAAGATCAGTAAAAACCTTATCATTAAGAGTTGAAAAACAATTTATTAATGCAGAAAAAATCGCGAATTGGCTCCAAAATAACTCTAAAGTAAAAAAAGTGATTTATCCAGGATTATCTTCTCATAGTCAATTCAAATTAGCTTCCCAACAACAGTTATCACCAGAAGGAAAATCAGTATATGGAAGCATGATATCTTTTGAGTTAGATGAATCCATCGACTTGGATAAATTTGCTAATAAATTAAATATTATTACCCTTGCAGAAAGTTTAGGAGGACTGAAAAGTTTAATATCTTGTCCATATTCTATGACTCATGCTTCTGTTCCAAAAGATGAAAAAATGAAATTAGGGATTACACCCAATTTATTAAGATTTTCTGTTGGTATCGAGCATATAGATGACCTAATTTCAGAACTCGATTTTGCAATCGAACATAATTAAATCTGCTTTTCAAGCAATTTTTTATATATTCCATTTATAGCATGCCGCGGTGGCGGAATTGGTAGACGCGCTGGTCTTAGGAACCAGTATCGTAAGGTGTGAAGGTTCGAGTCCTTTCCGCGGCACTTATGGAAATTATACTATTAGGTGCGATAATTGTTATAGCATTAGTGCTATTTATCACAGAATTTTTTCCAATAGACGTGACAGCATTGGTTGTGTTAGGTTTATTGTTAATTTTTGGGCTTGTAACACCCGAGCAAAGCCTGTCAGGATTTTCAAATCCAGCAGTTATTACAATAGGATGTTTATTTATCATGAGTTATGCTCTCCAAAAATCTCATGTATTAGAATATGTGATAATTAATATCAATAAAATTATTGATCAATCTCAGACATTGGGTATGGCAGTTTATTTATTTTGTATTGGGATTGCCTCTGCTGTTGTGAATAATACAGCAATAGTTGCTATTTTTATGCCTGTTACTATCCGTTTGGCAGATAAATACAATATTAGTCCCTCAAAAGTATTGATTCCATTGAGTTATGCAGCAATTCTTGGTGGTACACTAACGCTAGTAGGAACATCAACAAATTTAATTGTTAATTCTGTCTTAGTTGTTTCAACTGGGGAGTCATTGGGAATGCTAGAATTTGCCAAATTTGGGATTATTAAATTTGTCGTTGGATTAATCTATATTTTTACAATAGGGCATAAGCTTTTACCATCAAGAGTAGCAAAATCGTCTAGTATTACAGATTATAGCCTAGATGGATATTTAACGGAATTTAAAATTAATGAAAATTCTCCTTTGTGCGGTAGAACTTTGCTTGATAGAAAGATTAATGAGAATTATGATGTCATTGTATTAGATGTTTTAAGAGGTGGTGAAATTATTACTTCAAATCTAAGAAGTTTAATATTGAAAGAAGGAGATGTGCTTTTTGTAAAAGGTTCTTTTGAGAACTTTCAGAGATTAAAAGAGATTGAAAATCTTGCTTTATTGACGGATGAAAAATTAACACAAGAAGAATTAGAACAAGAAGATCATATTTTGGCTGAATGTTTAGTTACTGATAATTCTGAGTTGATTGGACAAACTCTTCAGGAAGCAAATTTTAGACGCACTTTTGGAAGTTTTGTGCTTGCAATCCGAAGAGAAGGAGAAGTTATTCGAAGAAAACTTACTCAATTTATTTTAAAACCTTTTGATACATTATTAGTATATGGTCCTAAAGATCGTATTAATCAACTATCATCAAGAGAAGGATTTATTGTATTAGGAAAAGTTGATGCTTCTCTTGATAGTCACCCATTATGGTGGCTAAGTATCTTTACGATACTATTTGCAGTAATTATGGCCATTTTTAAAATTATTCCTATAGTCGTTGGTGTTATTTTAGGAGTAATTGCATTGTTATTAGCACGAGTAATTACACCAAATGAAGCCTATTCATCCATTCACTGGCAAGTAATTATAGTAATTGCTGCATTCTTGCCAATGGGAGCAGCAATACAGAAAACAGGACTCGATAAGGATATAGGTCTTTTTATTACAAATATTATTACTATGTTTCCAGATCATTTAATACCCTATATTTTATTAGCTGTTATTTATTTAATTACAATGCTATTAACAGAGATTGCATCTAATGTAGCAACAGCAATTATTATGACTCCAATTACTTTAAAACTAGCTGAACAAGCTAGCTATGAACCTCTTCCATTTATTTTTGCTGTTTGTTATGCAGCTTCAGCTTCTTTCATTACTCCAGTTGGTTATCAGACTAATTTGATGGTATTTGGTCCAGGAGGATATAAATATTCTGATTACATTAAAGTTGGTCTTCCGTTAGGTCTAATTTTATGGATAGTGTCTGTTATAGTTATTCCGATGATTTGGGAATTTAAAAAAGTAGTAGGGTAAGTAATTTAATGAAAATAGAATCAATGATTGATGAATTAGATAATTGGAAATACGACAATAAATCAATTACTAAAACGTTTAAATTTTCTTCATACCTTTCTGGAATCAATTTTGTGAATAAGATTGCTCTTTTGGCTGAAAGAATGAATCATCATCCAGATATAAAAATTGGATGGTGTAAAGTAGATATTTTACTGACTACACATGATAGCGGTGATGTAACAAAAAAAGATATCGAATTAGCCAGTCTATGTGATAAAATTCAGGTATAGAATTATTTAATTTTTATAGCGTTTTTTATATACTTTTCTTGCAGCATTTACCATCAATAACTCAAGTATTTTCTTAAATGCTATTACAATATGCCACTGCCATGGAAAGATAAACATTTTCTTTTTCTTATTGAGTGCATTAACAATTTTTTTAGCAGCAACATCTGTTTTAATTACAAAGGGTTTCCATTCTGCTTTCTCTGTCATTTCGCTTTCAACAAAGCCGGGACAAATCAATGTTACATCAATTGTTTTTGGTAATGTTTTTCTCCAACTTTCACTTAAAGCTTTCACTGCAAATTTTGATGCAGCATACGCTCCACCACCAACCCAGGCTATATGGCTTGCAACTGACCCTACAAGAGCAATATGACCGTTTCCTTGTTTAAGCATTGTTGGTAAAAATGGAACAATAGTATTTTGTACCCCAATAACATTTACATTTATTACTTCGTTCATCATTGTTGGATTACCTTTATGTAGCGCATCTAGTTCTCCAAGACCTGCATTTGCAATTACTAAATCAATTCTATTTATTTTTGACAAAAAATCATCTATTGATTCTTTTGTTGAATGTTGATCAGTGACATCAACAGAATAGGTTGTAACTTTGGCACCCATTTCTTTGCATTTTTCAGCAGTGTGATCTAGTTTTTCTTTTCTTCTTGCGCATAATGCCAGATGGACCCCATCTTTTGCGTATTCATATGCAACATATTCTCCAATGCCGCTACTTGCACCTGTGATAAAAATATTCATCGTCACTATTCTACAAATTTATCGGTCATAATTCCATTAAAACTAATTATATTCATTTAAATATGGCCAAAAATAGAATAAATGGATTAGCGCAGTCAATTCTTGAGAGCGAATCAAAGCAACTAAGAAAAGTAGCAAAACAGGTTGATAAAGATATCATTAAAGCTTCTAATCTTATTGCAAAGCATGACGGAAAAGTGGTGGTTTGTGGATTAGGAAAATCAGGACTTATTGCTCAGAAGATTGTTGCAACTTTATGTAGTACTGGGACTACAAGTGTTTTTATGCATGCTTCAGATGCCTTACATGGAGATTTAGGAATTTATAATCCCGGAGATCCAACTATATTGATTTCAAAAAGCGGTAATACAGAAGAATTAATTCGTCTGATTCCAATATTAAGAGAATTTGATTCACCACTTATTGGCATTGTTAGCAATATGGATTCATTTATTGCAAAAAATGTTGATATTGTTTTAAACGGGACAATTGATAAGGAAGTAGATCCACTAGGAATTGTTCCTACTGCTAGTTCATTAGTAGCGATGGCTATTGGTGATGCACTTGCATCTGTTTTAATGGTAAAAAGAGGGTTTAAAGAAAAAGATTTTGCCAAATATCATCCAGGCGGTCAATTAGGAAAACAACTAGGACTAACGGTGAAGGATGTTATGCATCCAATAAAAGAAGTTGCAGTCTTAAAAGAAAATAGTTCTTTATCAAATGTAGCAACTCTTATGACAAAAAAACCTTTAGGTGCTGCATTATTGTTAGGAAAAAATAAAACTCTGGAAGGAATTATTACTGAAGGAGATATTCGTAAAGCAATTGCATCTAATAAGAAAAATGGCGATTCAATTAATCCTTTTATTAATAGAAACCCTGTGAAAGTATCATCTTCAATGACGATTCATGATGCAATGAAATTAATGGAAGATAGACAGTCACAAATTTCTGTTTTACCGGTAGTAGATAATAAAAAATGTGTAGGACTATTAAGATTACACGATTTATATCAAACTAAATTATTTTAAGATTTCAAATTCTTCAGCACCTTCAATTGTAGTTACAAAATCAGGCCCTGCAATTTGTCCAGCAGTGTAAAATCCAGGTTCCACATCATTTTTGCTGATATAATTAGCAAGAGCAATTGGTCCTCTACCACTGAAGATATAAGAATCGCATGTTTTTAACTTTACAACAACTTTATCTCCATTTGAGTTATTAGCCTGACCAAATATATGCATACTGCTTTTTAATCTAGCTTCATATGATGGGTTTCTAAATTTCTTTTTAATCTTTTCTATTTGAGTATTTCTTAAAAAGGGAAGTCTTAAGAGAATCTTATATTTTAGTGAATCATATTTTAATGCCTTTTTCAGTTGGGTATCAGAGAGTGGAGTATAGAACTCAATATTTGGTACTTTAGTAGAATAATATCCACTATAGATATCTGCCCATGTCCAGATTCCAACTTGTATTGGTTTACCATCACCAAAATCAATATTGTGTTTGTTATATAAAGGAGAAACTCTCTTGATTTTACCATTCTTACGAATTAAACATCCTTTGTGCATACGATACATGCCTGTAATTGCAGATCCTGCGCTAAAAGTTCCTCTTCCACTTATTTTAAATGCTAATTTAATTTTATTAGCATCTGGCAATAAAGATTTAAGCTTTAATGCAACAGAATCAGTTGGAAGTGTATCAAAAGCAGTTGCTGGTGAAACGATTATTCCTGCTTTCCTAAATTGATCCCCCATTAAGTAAGCCTTTTCAATAACAGTCATTTCCCCAGTAATATCCAAATAATGTGTTTTTGTTTTAAGACAAGCATTAATCATTTTTTTGAAGGTAAATCTAAATGGTCCTGCAAAGTTTAAAACCAAATCTATATCTTTAATATTTTTACATATAGCATCATTGGACTCTAGATCAAATATGCGGTAATCAAATCCATTTTTTTCTGCGAGTGGTTTAATAGACTCTTGTGAGCGACCAGCTAATATAAGATTAATGCCTTGTTCTTTAGCGTATTCGATTGCAAAAGCTGCAGTATGCCCATTTGCGCCATAAAGTAGAAATTTCATTTATTGACTTTCTATCTGACAAGAACCATTTTCATGGTTTTATTATAATCGCTTTCGCCATCAACTTTTGTACGTAATTGATAGAAATAAACTCCACTACTTACATTTTCACCATCATCATTTTTCCCATCCCAAATGACAGTATGTGTACCAACAGATTTATCTCCTTCGTCAATCGTTCTGACTAGCTTACCAATAGTGTTATAAATATATATTTCTACAGGAACTATATTAACCATCAATGATGGAACATCATATTTGATAGTAGTCTGACTATTAAAAGGATTTGGATAATTCTGATAAAGCTTAAATGCATCAGGATTTCCTAGTTGCATCATACCATTGCCAGCCAATCCATCTTTTGAGAATAGTTGGTAATTCATTTGTAGCGTAGCTGCTGGTGTATTCCCATCTATATAGATATACAATTCTTTTTGATCTTGAGATAATCTTCCAAATTCCACTTCATACAATTGATTAATACTATCTTCATTTTGTAGAAGAATTATACCTTCATTTGTATTATTAAGAGAAAATTGATATACATTCTCATTGTTTGCTATCTCAAATCTTCCTGCTGTAATATTGTCTGGTAGTGTAATCTTAATTTGATTTCCAGATAATTCGGCAGGGAAGTCAATAGGATTCAATTCAATCTCTTCTTCTGATTCTGAAGTTCTTCCTTGAGCTTTTGTCCATTGCCAGTTTCTAGTAAATGCACTTATATCATAGATATCAGCGTTACCATCAAGTGTTGGTACAAGATAAGGTGTAGTTCCTGTAGCTGGACCAATATCAACGCTTGGCCATGCATTTACAAGTGAATTTAAATCTTCAACATCTACATCCCAGTCATTATCATAATCACCTAGCATAGATGTATAGGTTGTAAATCCACTAATAATAGCATCTGAGTTATTACCACTTTCATCAAATGCGGCAACTTTGAGATAGTATTTTGTATAATCATCAAGAGTTAATCCAGTCAATGTTAAATTGGTTAAACCAACATTTTGATAGTGTACAACATCTGCGTTAAGATCTTGATCAGTTGTTCCAATACCCATATAATAGTATGCTATTCCAACATTATCTGACCAACCATCAACGGTGATTGCGATATCAGAAGTGCTTCTTAGATATTCACTATCATGTAAATCATTGATTGTATATGTTCCAGCGGTTGGACCAGTACTATCTAATATATAGCTTGTTTGTTCGGAGATTGTTTCATTACCATCATTATCCACTGCTCCTACCTTGTAGTACCATTTTTCTCCTTGACTTAAATTATCATGAAGCAATGAATCCACTCCAAAAGTTTGTATAAAGACAAATGTTGTATCAGGCCAAGGTGTGTCTGATGGAGATGCATAGAAATGTTCTGAATTAATATTGCCCATTGTTCCTTGACCAAGCAATGTTGAATTATCAGCAGTAAAATCATCTGTTTGGCTTGTATATACATTATATGAAGCAAGATCTGATTCGCCATTTCTATTCCAGAAAATAGCTACACCATTATCACTTGCATTCCATACTTCATTTGTTGCATCATATACAAGTTCTGGTTCCGCACTGAGGCCTGAAGGTGCTAATGGGGCACCATCTGTAGATAATTCTCCTGCAGTCAGTGTAAAATTATCAAAGAATGCATAAAACTGATTGGTTGTTTTCATATGAATTGCAACGCGAACATTAGAACCAGCCCATTGGCTTAGGTTGTATGTTTGCTGTGTCCACGCACCAGCAGTGTCTTGAACATTCGCTAAGGTGACAGTAAAGTCAGCAATGTTAGTACCACCAGTAGGGGATAATAAGACATCATATATTTCAGTAACACTACCATCATGCATTCTTGTATAAAAACTTAAAATATTGTCAGTGCCTGGTCTTAACCATAAATCAGGGCTAATAAGCCAATCGTCTGCATCGGAACCACTAGAACCCATTCCAAGTCCTGCCATCCAGTGACTACCATCAGCTGCTCCAAATCCTGCAGTATAATACCACCAAGACCATTCCTCAGCATCGCCATTCGCGTTCACGGTTAAGAATTCATGTACATCTCTTCTTCCATCAGCCCAACCATATGGATTTGTTTCAAATCCTTCTTCCCATAATGTATCTTGTTGTGCTGTTGCCCAAATAATATTGTTCTTTGTCGTAGTATCAGAATTTGTTCCATCAGAAATTGTTAATGCAACATCATATTGACCAGAAGCAGTATAGATATGTGATGGAGATTGATCACTACTTGTAGATCCATCACCAAAATCCCAAGACCATGAAGTCGGAGATCCAGTTGATCTATCATTAAATTGAACAGTTAATGGGAATACTCCAGAAGTCTTATCAGGAGTAAATGCAGCATTTAAAGGTGCAGTAGAAGTAAATCCAGTTGAATAAAACATACCACGACCATGAGTTCCTGCAGCCATTGCACCATCTGCAGCTCGTCGAACGAGCATATCAGTTCTAACATTAGCCAATCCATCGTTGGATGGATTCCATGTTGGGTTTGTAGCAGAAACATCATCGGATACCCATGTTCCAAGCTCAGTAGCTACAATTACTTGATTAAAATTATTTTTGTTGTATAGTCCCCATCTAATAGGCATATCAGGTAGGTCACCTTCGATATCTATCCAACCATTTGCACCACCACCACCTATGGTTTCCCAAACAGAAGAAACTCCGTAATTAGAAATGGCAACTAAAATTTGATTATCATCTTCTCCAATATCAATTGATGAAACATAGCCACTCATACCTGACCCGCCAATTTCAGTTGCACTATAGGTAGATGTATGAGCATCTGTAATCTTAAATACGCGTCCACCAGCTGTACCAACAAATAGAACTCCATTTGTGTGAGGAGAAACTTTAAATGCAGATGCAGTAGAGCCTAGATTAACATTCATCAGTGTTTTATCAGATAATGTGGTATAACTATTTAGTCGTAATATTGTTGATGCATCAACTGCAGAATAAAAAGCTTTATTTGGACCATCAATCGTGGAAGGATTGATAAAGAATCCAGTGTCACCACCAGCACTATCTTCATGATTTGCATACAAAGACCAATTTGTTCCACCATTGGTACTTCTATATATAGTGTTATATGTTGTTGCAGTAAATTGATAATTAGGATCTACTTGATCAATATGTGTGAATGCTCCATCTCCACCAACTCTTTGATTACCACTTTGAATGCCAGTACCGCTTATTGTCCAAGTACCATTATCTTGGGTTCCACCAAGAACATATTCACTTCCAGCATCTGGATGTAGTGCAACAGAATAGAATTGACTTACATTATATCCTGTATTTCTTTCATTGACTGTAGCTCCTGCATCAGCGGTATAATATACTCCTCCATCATTAGAGAAGATAATAGCATTACTATCAATAAATTTTATATTATGCTGGTCAACATGCATATTGGCAAATTGTGATCCTCCAGAATTTGTGACTTGAGTCCAACTAGCTCCACTATCTGTTGTTTTGAAAATATCAAGTTCACCAGCAAAAACAGTATTTGGGTCATTTGGATCAACTCCAAAACTTAAATCATAACCTGCTTGACCATTGGCATCTCCCAAAACATTTCCATTAGCATCAATAGGGAATGGGTCAGTAGTTCCAGCAGTATATATAGTCCAATTAGCACCGCCATCTGTTGTTTTTGTAATCCAACCAACTTTTCGTGAATTGCTATCTGCAATCATAGCGTAGACGGTATTTGGATCAGAAGGAGCAACTGATAAGATAACTCGGTTCATTGTTCCAATAACACCTAAAGATGCTTTGGTCCATGTTGAACCATCATCAGAATAGAAAATATCTCCTCCACCATCACCATAAACATTGGTTCGTGATCCTGCCCAAATTCTATTATCACTACCCAAGTCTAAATCCATAATTTCATATGGAGTATTATTTGCAGTCATATCCATAACTTGGGTCCAAGTAGATCCACCATCAGTTGATCTCCATAGCCCTGTATTTGCAGATCCATGCCATTGGCCTTCATAATAATGTCCACCAACACCAGCATATACAACACTTGATCCTGATTCATTTCTTACAATAATATCAGTGACATAGTTAAAATTTTCTGTTGAGGTAAGATGAGTCCATGATCCACCACCATCGGTTGATTTCCACATTCCAAGTCCTCGACTTGCTGTAGAAAAGATTCCCATTCTTTCTCCAGTACCTACATACATGATATTAGCATCATTTGGATCAGAAGAAATACTACATACTGCTAAATTGCCCCATGTTCCATCTACTTCACTCCATGTTGGAGCTGAAATAGTAATATCATTGGTGTACCATAATCCTCCACTAACACCAGCTGCCCATAATTTCTTTTTTGTAGAGTCATTTGGATCAATAAGTAAAGCTCTTGTTCTTCCACCAATGGTATTTGGTCCTCTTTCAGACCAATTGACTTCGGTCATACGATTTGCATAAGCCCAACTTGTGCGTTTTTCTTCTGCAATTTCTAAAGCATCCAAAATACGTTCTGTAGGAATAGTGCCTGTATTTGGATCATGAAGCATCAAATAATCATGAGTTCCTTTTAAATCAGGTCGAAGTGCTTTTGGTAGTGCTTTTGATTCTTTGAAAGAAAGCGTATCTCTTTGTAAAAAACTATTGATAAATTGTTCATATTCAACACGTTTCTTTTCATTTAAAAAGTTTCTTATATCTTGTTCAATTGGTTGATATAACACCAAGAATGATATAGTAAATCCAATGATATAATTTATTTTTTTCATATTCTTAATTAACATATATATACCCATCTTGTGAACCATTTACAGTAATGTTATTTCCATCTACATCAAGGAAAATAGTATTAGTATTGTCAAAAATAATTGATGTTGTGCTAGTTACAGTAAAATCGACAGTTGCTATCACTCCATCTCCATCTGCCGATGGTTTATCACTTGATAGAGATGATGTATAAATAGTGACTTCTCCATTTGATTCATCTTTAGTAACAATTAACAATGGATCAGTATTGCCTTTTAAGAAATCTCCAAAAGCAACATTACCAATCGTTACAGTATTTGCGTCATATACTAATTTTGCTTGTGCAGCTGCCAATCCAGTGACTCCCATTACTTTTAGACTTAAAGTAATAGTAGTGCCATTGCTTGTATCTGTATATTTTGGATCAATAATAATGGCTGGAGTTCCAAGAGTGCTGACATTAATATATCCAGTCTTAGTTTCTAGATCTGTACCACCTTCTCCTAGCACATCTAATGAAACATCATAACTACCTACTGTAGTATATGTATGCATAGGGTTGGTATCAGTACTTGTATTTCCATCTCCAAAATCCCAAGTAGATTGAGTATAACGAAGCGAATTATTAATAAATTGAACTCTCAAATCAGGAGTGCCGCTAGTAGTAGTTGCTTCAAAATCAGCATGTGGTGGAAGTACAGTTACTGTAATATAATCTGTTTTGGTGGTTGAATCACTTCCTGCTGGTCCTACAACAGTGAGTGAAACGGTATATGTACCAGCTGCTGTATAGGTATGATTATAGGTATAAGTACCACCATCAACTGTTCCATCATTGTCAGCATCCCATTGATGAGAATTAATATCTCCTGTTGATTGAGATGCAAATTGTACAGATAATGGGACTGTTCCTGATAAAGGGCTACCAGTAAATGCTGCTACTGGAGGAGTATTTCCTGATCCACCATCTCCACCATCATCACTACCGCCACCGCCGCCACCACCGCCGCAGCCTAGTAATACAACTAAAAACGCTAATAATATTTTTTTCAAAATTAGTTTTACCTCTTGGGTGTGAAGATTAATCTACAATAATTATGGCCTTTTTTCCATAATTGTCTTGATTAGCATTATTTTTTTTTAATTGTAATATTTCTGTCTTCTAGATAATTAAGAATATGATGCATACACTGTTCTTTTTTCCCTATTATTTCTGGTGGGAATACTCCTGAATCAATCCATAATTTTCCCAAAATGAGATTAATCGTAGCGGTTGCTGTGTACCCTGTGGTACGCGCCATAGATGATGTTTGAGAGGCTGTATTAAATTCATCATAGAGGTGATATTCAATTTTTTCTGTAGTTCCTTTAATGATAATATCCATTATAGTAAATTCTGCTTCATTTTTTTCTAGCTTCCAATCTTCAAATAATTGTCTTGAGGTTTCTTGAATATTGTTTTTATTAAATAATCCTTTATTTCTATAGTCTACCATCAGTTGTGCATGTTTTGGATAGCGTAATGTTTTTTCTTTCATATTTGGAATATGATTCATAGTAGATAAGATTGATCGCAATCCATCTGTATTAAATGCTTCTAATTTTCCTACTTCTTCAAAAAATATTGTTTCTATTTCAGAGAGCGCTGGTTTTGTTCTCAACTGTCCATTAATCATCATTCTTGCTGGACGTGTGTATTCTTCAATAACATCGATTGGGGAAAAAGGTGCTTTATAATAAAAAGGGGGAGTAGGATTTTTTGGAAGACCACCAACATAGTATTCAAATGATTCAATGCTCATTCTGGAATTCCAGTAACCAAGAAGATAATTTGGTATGCCAGGTGCAACGCCTGCATCCACAATACTAATAACATTGTTTTTCTTTGCAAGAGGATTCAGATCTAAAACATTTTCTGGAGCAAATGAAATATCTACAACATGTTTTCCGGCTTCGATGATTGTTTTTAATGTTTCATATCCTAAAAATCCAGGAACTGCTAATAAAACAATATCTGCAGGTTGAATCCATTCAGATAAAGCATTTTTATTTTTGACATCTAATTGTTGAATTTGAATAGAATTATTTTGAGACTGAATTTTGGCAAGTGATTTTTTGTTATTATCTGATAAAAATACATCATGATTGTTTGCAAGATCTAATGCCATTGCACTACCAACCATACCAGAGCCAATTTGGAAAATATTAGCCACTTTATATGCGGGATAGACGGGACTCGAACCCGCGACCTCCGGCTTGACAGGCCGGCGTTCTAACCAGCTGAACTACTACCCCATTAATTATTTCTATATAACAATGCATATGGAATTATAATCAAATAACCGATTAACAAAAGTATAGGAGAAAGAGTCAAGCTTTGAAAACTATCAACTTTTCCTAAGTACATTATCAAATAACCCACGATTATAACGAAAACTCCAATGGCAAACAAAACATAATTTTTTCTTTTATATGGCCATTGAAAATTTACTTTTTCTTTATTTTGACTCATTATTATAAAAAGTTAAATGTGTTATACAAAGTTTCCAAAAATATAATTAATTTCTCCGTTCCAAATGGAAAACAAAACCAATAAAAACCCACAATCTATTTTTGCTAATTTATTTGTTCTATTCTTCTTAGCGTTTGTTATTTTTTCTTCTTTAAATAGTAAGTCAATTGAAAGAACAACATTTGTAATTGAAAAAGGAATGTCTTTAAATAATCTTACAAATGTTTTATATGAGCAAGGTATTATTAGTAACAAATCTTTTTTTAAATATTCAGTTGCATTACGTGGTCTTGCTGGGAATATTCCAACGGGGACATTCGCCATAGAAGGGAATGTTAGTAATGCTAGACTAATTCGTACAATTTTTGATGAAGGTCCAATCAGAATAAAAATAACGCTTCCTGAAGGATTAAGATCTGAAAAAGTATTGGAGAAAATTGAAAATACACTTGAAACCCAAAATAGAGGACTTCTTACTGATCTTAGTTTTATAGAACAATTTGATATTGAAGCTACTTCTTTAGAGGGATATTTATTCCCAGATACATACTATTTTTTTCAAGACATGACGATTGAAGAAGTTTTAACAGTAATGATTAATCAATTTTGGGATAATTTTAATCAAACATTAATTGATAGATCCAATGAATTAGGATTTACAATTCATGAAGTTATTACTTTAGCATCTATTATTGAAGGCGAAGCCCTATTTGATAGTGAACGTAGGACTATATCATCAGTATATCACAATCGATTAAGAAAAAATATAAAACTACAAGCAGATCCAACAATACAGTATCTATTCCCAGATGGACCAAAGACATTACGAACAAAACACTTGACAATAAACTCTCCATATAATACATATATGTACTATGGTTTACCGCCAGGGCCAATTAATAATCCTGGTATTAAGTCAATTGAAGCTGCGCTTTATCCAGAGGATACTGATTATTTATATTTTGTTGCCAAAGGAGATGGATATCACTCATTTAGTACAAATCAGTCTGATCATTTAAAGGCGAAACAAGAATATAAAAGACAAAAAAGAATGCAATGAAATTATCAGATTTAAATAATGAACAATTAAAAGCTGTTAAAGCTACTAAAGGACCAGTGCTTGTGTTTGCAGGGGCAGGGAGTGGAAAAACACGTGTATTGACTTATAAAGTGTGGTATTTGATTAAGAATAAGATTTATCTACCTAAAGAAATTTTAGCTTTGACATTTACAAATAAAGCAGCATCAGAAATGAGAGAACGCATCAATAAAAGTATTAAATGTGATGGTGTTACTGTTGGAACTTTTCATTCTATCGGAGCCAGAATTCTAAGAAAATATATTAAAAATTTAGATAAAAGATATAGCAGTGGTTTTACTATTTATGATGGTTCTGATCAAAAATTAATCTTAAAAGAGATCATAGAAGAATTGGATCTTAATAATTATAAAGAATTCAATCCCAATTTGTTACAAGCAAAGATTGATAGCTTCAAAAATGCATCAATGTCTGTTAAAGATGTTCAATCAGAGGCAAATGGTTTCGAAAATAAAAAAATTGCTAAGATATATGATCTTTATTTAGAAAAGTTGATTCAAAATAATGCCGTTGATTTTAATGATTTAATTTTATTGCCTATTCAACTTTTTAAGAAAAATAAATCATCATTAAAAGCATATCAAAATTTGTGGAAATACATATTAGTTGATGAATTTCAAGATACCAACTCTCCACAATTTGAGTTGATTAGTTTCCTTGCTGGTGGACATAAAAATATTACCGTTGTAGGTGATGATGATCAATCAATCTATGGATGGAGAGGTGCAAATATTGATAATATTCTCACAAATTTTAAAGATACTTTTCCAAAAGCGGTTGAGATTAAACTGGAAAAGAATTACAGATCAACACAAAGAATTCTTGATGGTGCATGGTCTGTAGTATCTAACAATGCAAATCGTGCTGAAAAGAAATTGGTAGCTACAAAAGGGCAGGGGGAAAGAATATCTTTGATTCCTACTGGTAATGATAAAGAAGAAGCTCTTGCAGTTGCTGATTCTATTAAAAAAGATATCAAAATAAATAAAAGTAAATTTCAAGATTTTGCAATCCTTTACCGCACAAATGCCCAATCAAGAATTATAGAGCAGATTTTCATGAGAGAAGGCTTACCATATAGTATAGTTGGAGGCACCAAATTTTATGATAGAAAAGAAATAAAAAACGTTCTTGCATATCTTATTTTAATTTGCAATCTCAATGATAATGTGGCTTTAAAAAGAATCATTAATTTTCCTGTTAGAGGGATTGGTGAGAAAACAATTAAACTGCTTAATGATTTAGCAAACAAAAAGAAAATATCTTTATTTGAAAGTTTACAGTTTGCTAAAGAATTAAAATTAAGAAATAAGCAATGTGATTCGATTTCAAATTTTTATGATTCAATTAATAAATTCCATGATTTATTAGAAAAATTAGATTGCAAAGAATTATTTCGTGTGATTTTAGAAGAATTTAATATCGAGTACTATTATAAGAATAATCCAGTAGAACAAGATCGTTATAATAATATCCAAGAATTAAAATCCAGTATTGATTATTTCGCCGAAACTTCTGGTGGAGGATTAAGAGAGTTCTTACAAGAAATAGCATTGTACACTGATTTGGATGATTGGAATAGTAAACAAAATTCTATTACACTCATGACTGTGCATGCAGCAAAGGGATTAGAATTTCCCACAGTGTTTATTACTGGATTAGAGCAAGGTCTTTTTCCTTTAATGAGGGTAGATGATTCTAGTGACCAATTTGAAGAAGAAAGAAGACTGTTTTATGTTGCATTGACAAGAGCTATGGAAAAAGCTTATTTGCTTAATGCATATTATAGAAGAAGATTTGGCTCGCAAAGTACTTCATCTTTTATACAATCTGATTTTTTAAATGAAATCAACAAAGATTCATTAAAAGTAAAAAAATATAAAAGTGTATATACTAAACGTATTGTTAATTCAGCTAATGGTAAAACAGTCAAAATGGCTAGAACAGTTACTGAATTTGATGATTTTGCAGTGGGCGATATGGTACAACACAATCTTTTTGGTGTTGGAACAATTATTGTTTTAAATGGTGCTGGAGAGAACCAAAAAGTTGGTATAGAGTTTAAAGATGGTCTAAAAAAGAAGCTAATTGTGAAGTATGCCAATCTAAAAAGGATAGATTAGAAAATTTATTTAATGTAATTTGAATAATGGAAAAATTAATACCATGTAGATTCCATGTCGAAGTTGGATCAGTACTCAAAGCGGAAGGTATGAGAACAACGAAACAACGTTTAGACATATGGGATGAGTTATGTTCAACTGATGATCACAGAGATATTGAAACTATTTTACAGTCTTTAATCAAAAAGAAAATCAATGTATCAAGAGCTACCCTTTATAGAACAATTGATGTATTTGTTAAACATGATTTGTTAAAAAAAGTCTCTCTTGGGAACGGCAAAATTCTTTATGAACATAATAAAAAATCTATCAGCCCAAGACATGATCATATTTTATGTGAGGACTGCGGTGAAATCTTCGAATTTTTTGATAGTAATATTACTATTTTAGAAAATGAAATTGCTAAAAAATTAAATATGAAAGTTACACAAAGAACTCATCAACTTTCTGGTATATGCAATAGTAAAAATTGTTCTCATCTCACTAATTAATTTTTAAATGAAATCTGTTCTTATCAATAATTTGCTTTCTGATGTGAAACTTCAAGGCTTTTACTTATGCATTGAAAAAAAACTGCGAAAGAAAAAAGATGGATCTCCTTATATTGATTTACTACTTCAGGATAAATCTGGTATAATAAGAGGAAGGATTTGGGATAATGTTCATATACTGACTAAAAAATTTGATGTTGGAAATCCGGTTGCTTTAAAAGGTATAACTTATAGTTATGGAGAGAATCTTTTTATAAAAATAAAAAATATTAATAGAGCATCTATTGATAGATATAAAAAATATGGTTTTGTACCATCAGATTTAATTCCTACTTCAAAACAAAATGTGAAACAATTATGGACACAACTCCAGAAAGAAATTAAAATAATTTCAAAGCCACACTTTAAGAAGTTAGTCACTAAAATTTTATCAGATCATAAACAAAAATTTCAAATTTATCCTGCGAGTATTGCATATCACTATAATTATCAACATGGTCTTTTAGAACAGACTGTTTCACTGATGAAAATTGCTAGATTATTAGCAAAAAATTATGCAGTGGATTCTAATTTGTTATTAACAGGAGCTTGCCTTCATCAGATTGGCAAACTTTACTCAATTAATATTGGTTTTTCTGCTGATAAAAGCATTGAAAAACAATTAGTTGGAAATGCTATTTTATCAAGAGATGTTGTTAATGAGTATATAAGAGAAATAAAAACTTTCCCGAAAGAGGATAAAATTCAACTAGAACATTTGATTTTATCTTATCAAGGCAGAAGAGAATGGCAAAGTCCAGTGGAACCGCAAACAATAGAAGCAATGCTATTGCATACAATCAATTATATGGATTCTCAGGTAAATTTCATGAGTAGAAATGAAAAATAGATTACTTATTATATTCTTTTTTCAAAATATTTTCGCACAACATAATATTTCTTATGATTTATCAGATCAATTTGGTATTAATCTTAGCAATAATCAGATTATATGGAATACAGATCAGAAATTTGATAATCTGTTGATTGATTCATCCTCAAAATATTTTAAACAAAAATTTAGCTCCTTTGATTTCAATGATATCAATATTGATTCAACTTACACAAAAAGCAAATTTTCTTATGAATTTGGCGATTATGGTTTGGATGTTCTTAATGTTGGTTTAAAAAAACATTCTCAAGATAGTGATTTCCAGTTTTTAGGATTTAAAAAGAGTTTTTTTGGGAATTATTCTGAGTTTGCCAATTCAAATAGCGGTCCTTTAAGCCTTTTGTATCAATTTGATTATTCAAAGCATTTTGAGAATCATTCCTTAGTTGTTTCAGTAGGATACTTTCAGACAAGTTCAAATTTCTTATTTGATAATCTTGAAGATAACTCGAATAATAAAGAATTTTCTGATTTTTCATCTTTTACTTTAATTGATAGATTTAAAAAAGGTCTATGGAACTATACATTTCAATTCAATCATATTACTAAGCATGATCAACTCTTTTTATTGGAAGAATTATTAGATAACGATATTGATATTGATAGAAACATTATCACAATCAATGCAAATAATGATAAAAATGTTTCAATTGATTTATCTTTAGATAATAAATTTTATTTTGACTTAAGATCACATCAAACAACTCATGATGTTTTACAATCTTATACTCAAAATTCTCTCCATCTAGTTAGTAGCAATAGTTTTAAATCATCAGAGATTAAATATGGGTTTGATTATTTTATGGGAAATTCTCCTTATAAAAGTGATGGTAGTTATGGATCTGAAAATGAAGAAGTGTTACCAAATTTTTATTATGAGCTAAATCATGATTTTGGTAATCAGACTTATTCTCTATCAATGGATATTATGAACAAGCCAACAACATTTTTGTTTGATAATTCCAATTACCAAGAAATTGAAACTTGGAATTCAGTTAATCTACACTATAACATTTATTCTGGTTTCATTTTAGAAACCAATCTAAAATGGACTGAAGTATCAAATTTAACAGCATATAATAAAGCTGATAATTCTTTTACTACTCTTTCTGATGATTTATTATCATTGAAGACAAAATTTGGAATTTCATTTAATAATCATAATTTAAATTTTGCATATTACCACAATTTCTATGATAGTATTATAAGTTCAAATAGATCAGATATTTTAGATATTAATTATGGATTTAAAACATCTTTTGTCAATGAAAAGCTAGGTGTAAATGGAAAAATTTCTTTAACCTATCTTTCAGAAAATAATTCCGATTTCTCCTTCGATTATTTTAGAAATCTTCCATCTGTTGGAAATAGTTTTATAAATGATGAAAGCTATAGTGTTGGTATAAATCTTGATATTTCTATTGGTGATGTTATTTTAACATTTCGTGCTAATAATTTATTGCATCGTTTACCTGTCAATGGAGATTATTCAATAGAAAGACATGAATTATTTAATCCAATCAACAGTTTAATGTCATTTGGTATTTTATGGGAATTTGATGATTAAAGTCTTGGTTGTATAATCAAAGTTATTTTTATTCATTAATAAAAGATTATTTTCATAAATTTGTATCCATAATGTATAAAAATAATTCAGTTTCTAAACTTAATAGTAATCTTACTCTAGTTTTAAATGCCAGCTATGTTCCTTTGGCAGTTTGTTCATCAAAACGAGCACTATGTTTATATTTTCTTGATAAGATTGATGTTTTAAAAAATTACAATGATTATGTCCATTCACCATCAATGAGAGTAAAGATTCCAAGTGTAGTTAAATTAAGACGATATGTTAAACATAATAACTTAGATGTTGTTCTTAATAGAAAAAACCTATTGATTCGAGATAATTTTTGTTGTCAATATTGTTTTTCAAAATCACATTTAACTGTTGATCATATTATTCCCAAAGAAAAAAGTGGTCCTGATACATGGGAAAATTTAATTGTGGCTTGTTCTCCATGTAATTCAAAAAAAGGAAACAGAACACCACAAGAAGCAAGAATGAAACTTATGAAACAACCAAGAAGACCAAATCGATTTATTTATTTTAAACAATTTGTTAAACAAAACAATATTGATTGGGAAGGCTATTTATTCTCTGGTAAAAATTAATATGAAAAAGAAAAGAATACTAAGTGGTGTACAACCATCAGGGTTATTACATATTGGTAATTACTTTGGAATGATTAAACGTATGATTGAATTTCAAAAATCATCTGATTTATTTTGTTTTATTGCTAACTATCATTCTTTGACTTCTTTAAATGATAAAAATAAACTTGAGGATAATACATTTGTTTCATTTTGCGATCTATTAGCTCTAGGTCTTAATCCATCTAAATCTACCATCTGGATTCAATCTCATGTTCCAGAAGTAACAGAATTAGCGTGGATATTATCTAATTTTACCAGTGTTGGTTTGATGCAAAGATCTACATCTTATAAAGATAAGATTGGACGCGGTCTAAAGCCGAATATGGGATTATTTTCTTATCCAATTTTGATGGCATCAGATATCTTATTGTTTCAATCAGATGTTGTACCAGTCGGAAAAGATCAAAAACAACACTTAGAAATGACCAGAGATATTGCACTAAAATTTAATAATACTTTTGAAGAAATCTTCACTATTCCAGAAATTGATATTGACAAAAATGCCAGTGTAATTAATGGTATTGATGATCAAAAAATGAGCAAATCTTACAATAATACTATTCCAATTTTTGGTGATGATAAATATATAAAAGAACAAATAATGAATATTGTTACTGATTCTGCAGGATTAAATGAGCCAAAAGATATTGATACTCCATTATTTAAAATTTATTCATTATTCTTAAAAGAGAATCAGAAAAAAGAGCTCAAAGAAAGATATAAAACTCCTGGACTAAAATATTCAGATATAAAAAATGAACTCTATCAATGTATTATGGATTATTTTGCTGATCAAAGATTACAGAAAGACGATTATTTAAATAGACCTAATGATGTTTCTGATTTGATGGTCTTAGGAAAAGACAAAGCAAAAGCTGTAGCAACTAAAACTTTAGAAGATGTTAAGAAATCAATTGGAATGCTTTAAATGTTTAATGTAAAGCTTGATAATTTTGAAGGACCTCTAGATTTACTGCTTTATTTTATTAAAAGAGATAAGATAGACATCTACGATATTCCTATATCAAAGATTACAAAAGAATATATTGATACAATAAAGCATGCAAAGAAATTAAATATTGCAGTAGCAGGTGAATTTGTTTTTATGGCTTCATTGTTAACGCGATTAAAAACAAGAATGCTTTTACCAAGAAAAGAAGATGAAGAAGGTTTTGATATTGATGATCCTCGTGTTAATCTGGTAGATCAATTGATACAGTATAAGACATTTAAAACAATTGCGAATCAATTGAAAATTATTCAGAATAACAATAAAGACTTATTCTATCGTCCTATTGATATAGATTCTTCAGAGGAAGCAATAAATCCAAATGAATTTTTAAGAGAAGTGTCATTATTTGATATATCAAAGATTTTTAAAGAAGCACTTTCAAATGCACCTATAACTGATTCATTAGATATTCACAGAGAAAAAATATCACTTACGGAACAAAGAAATTTTATAATTGCAAATTTTGATAAAAAAGGTAATCTTTCGTTAGACAAATTGATAAAAAAATTAAAAAGTAAGCTTGAGATTATTGTCACATTTTTAGCTTTATTAGAAATGATTAGGACAGCAGAATTAGTTTGTAAACAAAAGGATACTTTTGGTCAAATTAACATAAAATTAAATATTGGTGCTGAAGCATAATGAATGATGAATTAATTATTGAATCATTATTATTTGTCCTTTCTCAGCCACTGAAACAATCCGATCTTAAAAAAGTATTTGATAATGGTAATACTCCGTCTTTGGATGATATAGTTGAGAAACTCAATCAAAAATATACAGACAATGCTTTTCAAATTTCGAAAGTAGGTGGTGGGTATATGCTCGTGAGCAAAAAAGATTTTGAGCCATTTATTTCAAAGATATTACCTGGTAAAAAGTTAATCTTGTCGAATGCTGGGTTAGAAGTATTGGCTATCATTGCTTATAAACAGCCAATTAATAGGTTAGAAATCGAATCAATAAGAGGAGTTGATTGTAAAGGTGTAATAAAAAATCTGCTCACAAAGAAATTAATTAAAATAAAAGGAAGAGATGATAGTCCTGGAAGAGCTCTGTTATATTGCACTACCGAAGAATATTTGAAACATTTTGGTCTAGAGAATTTATCTGATATGCCAAAACATAATGAAATTTCTGAAATAGTCGATTCTCAAGAGGATAAAATTAGTAGTGAAATTATTTAAATTTGTTGCTTCTTCTGGTCTTTTATCTAGAAGGAAATCCCAAGAGTCTATAAAATCAGCCCTTGTTACAGTAAATAATATTGTTGAGATGGATCCTTTTGTTTATATAAATCCTGAAAAAGATATAGTGAGACTTGATGGACAAAAAATAAAGTTTAGAAGAGAATCTGAAACAATTATACTCCATAAACCAAAAGGATTCATTTGTTCTAGAAGTGATGAATTACATAGAAAAACAATTTTTGATTTAATTCCAAAGAAATCTACTCTCAATTATATTGGAAGATTAGATAAAAATACAACGGGTATAATTTTGTTAACTAATGATGGGAATCTATCTCAATTCCTAACACATCCAAAAAATAAAGTTTCTAAAGAATATATTGCTGAAACAACAACACGAATACAAGAATCGCAAGTGAAAAAGATTAGAAAGGGTATTTTTATTGGATCTGGAGAGAAAGGAAAAGCAGAAATATTATCTCAGAAAAAAGTGAAAAATAAATTCCATATTAAAATGATCTTAAGACAAGGAAAAAAGAATGAAATTAGGAGAATATTAAAGTTTTCCAATATAAAATTACTTTCTTTAAAAAGAGTTAAGTTTGGAGATATTGCTTTAGGAGATTTAAAAGAAGGTTTTTGGAGAGAATTAACAAAAAAAGAAAAAGAATATTTCAAAAAAGTTCGTCTAAAATGAGAACATTTTAAAAATGTTGGCATTTATTTAAAGTAAGACTAACTTTCTGAGCAATTTTATGGTTATAACTATTGATGGAGCTGCAGGAGTTGGGAAGACAACAACTGCTAAGAAACTGGCAAAAAAGTTAGGGTTTCGATATTTAGATACTGGCGCTATGTATCGAGCGATAACTTATTTTTTTATTCAGCATCAAGTTGATATTGAATCAAAAGATATGGTAATTAGTTCTCTTGATACTTTAAAGTTAGATGTTAGTTTTCCGATTGATCGTCCAACAAAAATTGTGTTGGATGGAAAAGACATTAGCCAAGATATTAGAAAAAAAGTAGTAACTAATCAGGTTAGTCAAGTTAGTGCCATGAAGGATGTGAGAAAAAAAATGGTTAAAATGCAAAAAGAAATTGTGAATAATGGTAATTTTGTTGTTGAAGGAAGAGATATTGGTACTGTAGTTTTTCCAAATGCAGAACATAAATTCTTTTTGGTGGCTGACTATAATATTAGAGCAGAAAGAAGATTAAAAGATTTTGATAATATTAACGAAAAGCTTGATTTATCTGACATTAGAAATGACTTAATAAAACGTGATAAACACGATAAAAATAGAAAACTTTCTCCTCTAAAAAAAGCAGAGGACGCGATAGTAATTGATACATCAAGTTGTAGCGTTGATGAACAAGTAGAGAGTATATATAAATATGTTGAAAGAGTATAAAAAATATGAATGAAAAATTAGATCAAAACCTAGAAGATGTGAAAACAGAAGAACTGGTTGCAGACGTTGATAGTGATTTAGTAGAAATCAAAGAAACCACCACTAAAAAGATTAAAGATTATCTAAGTAAGGATTTATTTAGTGATATAAGAATAATTTCTGGTAAAGAAGATGATGAAGAAGTTGGCAGTTTAGACAAATCTGGTTTAAGTGAATATGAAAATACTTTCAAGGATATCTCTGAAAATCAAATTATATCAGCAAAAGTAATCGGAATTAGTGAAAATGATATTATGGTTGATATAGGTTTTAAATCTGAGGGACTAATCAACAGATCAGAATTTAATAATAAAGACTTACCTGAGATTGGTTCTAAGATTGATATTTTTCTTGAAAAATTTGAAGATACTGATGGAAATATAACGCTTTCAAAATATAAAGCTGATTTTATTAAAAGATGGGATCAGTTAAGAGAATTTTGTGATAATGCCAAACCTGTTAAAGGAAAAATTATTAAAAGAGTTAAAGGCGGTCTTGTAGTTGATCTTGATGTAATTCAGGCTTTTCTCCCTGGATCTCAAGTTGATGTTCAGCCGGTAAAGAATTTTGATGATTTTTTAAATAAAGAATTTGATTTTCAGATTGTGAAAGTTGATGAATTAAGAAAAAATCTTGTTGTCTCAAGAAAAGCTATACTTCAAGAATCTCTAAATGAAAAAAGACAAGAAATTATGGATCAAATTAAAGTTGATGGAAGAATCTCTGGTATAGTTAAAAATATTACCGATTTTGGTGCTTTTATTGATTTAGGTGGTATAGATGGGTTAATACATATTACTGATTTTTCATGGGGAAGAATTAATCATCCATCTGAAGTTGTATCAGTTGGAGACAAAGTTGACGTAAAGGTTATTGAGTACAATAAAGAAACATCGAGAATTTCTCTTGGTATCAAACAATTGACTGATAACCCCTGGAAATTAATTCCTGATAAACATAATGTTGGTGATATTGTATCAGGTAAAATTGTTAGCATTATGAACTATGGTATCTTTGTTGAAATTGAAAAAGGTGTAGAAGGATTAGTACACATATCAGAAATTTCATGGAATAAAAATATTGAAAATTTATCTGAGCAATACAAAACAGGAGATATGTTAGAATCAAAGATATTATCTATTGATATTGAGGATCAAAAAATTAGTCTTGGTATTAAACAATTAACAGAAGATCCATGGAAAAATGTATCATCTCAATTTGCTATCAATGATAAAGTTAAAGGATCAGTTAATAATATTACCAAATTTGGTGCATATGTTAATTTGGGAGACAACATTGAAGGTTTTATAAGAAATACAGATTTTCACTGGACAAAAAATATTGCTCATGCAAAAGAATTTGTTAAAAAAGAGGATAATATTGAATTGATTATATTAGAAATTTCAGATAAGGATAGAAAAATATTCTTAGGTATGAAACAAATGACTGAGAATCCTTGGCCTGAAATAAAAAAACAATATTTGTCTGGACAAGAAATTAAAGGAACTTTTAATAATTTAACCGATTCTGGAATGATTATTAGTCTTGAGAATGATATTGAAGGTTTTGTTTCAGTAGATAAGATTTCAAAAAAATTAAGAAAAAATTACTTATCATCAATCAAGCAAGGGGAACTTGTTGATTTACTAGTTGTTGAAGTTGAAGAAAAAGATAAAAAAGTTATCTTGATGCTTAATCAACCTGATGAAGATTAATATACCCAAATCAAAAGATACTAACGTACCTAAATTAAGAAGAATATCTTATTCTGTTCTTATAGCATTTATTTTCTGGTTTTTTATTAAGAGTGAAGATGATTATTTAGTAACACAAAAAATTCCTCTGGTTGCAAGAAATTTACAAGAACAAAAAACATATAAAGAAGAAGTTCCAAAGGATATTCTTGTTACAATCAGAGGATCTGGTAGATCATTTATATGGCTTGCATTGTTTGAGAATTTCTATGATGATTATAAAGCAATTATTGATTTAAGTAGTATTGCTGATCAATATAATTTTAATTTAAATGAATATTATCGAGATAATCCAACAAAGATAGTTTTACCAGTTTCTTTGGGTCTACAATTTGTAGAAGTTGTTTCTCCAAAAAATATTGTAATTAATTTAGATCAATATTTGGTAAAAAAAGTACCAATTCAATCACAAGTATTTATTTCAACAGAATCAGGATATATACAGGTTGGCGATGAAAATTTTATTCCAAACTCTATTAATATCGGTGGACCGCAAGAAATTGTAAATAGTATTAAATTTGTGAAAACTCAAAAAGATACTTTATTAAACCTAATGGCATCAATAGAGAAAGAATTATCAATTATTAATCCAAATAAATTAGTTGATTTTGATCCAAAGAAAGTTCAAGGATATATTAATATTCAGCCTATTACCGAAGAGAATGTTACAAGTATCCCAGTACAACTTCTTAATAAACCAGATGATGTTGAGGTTTTTGTGAAACCTAATCAAGTATCTTTAACTGTAGTTGGAGGACTCGATGCGGTTGCAAATATTCTTCCTGAAGATATCTTAGTTACAATTGATTTTAAAGATTGGAATGTTAAAAAACAGTTTTATTCTCCTAGTGTTAAAATTCCTGATAGTATTTCTAAATGGGAAAATTTGACTCCAAATAATTTAGAAATTCTTGTTGTTGATAGGGAAGAACCAATCAAAGAAAATTGATTATTCTTGGAATAGAAACATCTTGCGATGAAACTGGTGTAGCAATTTGTGATAACTACAAAATTCTTGCTAGTTATAATAAAACCCAATATATACACAAGAAATATGGAGGAGTTGTTCCTGAAATTGCATCAAGAGAACATGAAAAATTTTTACCTCAAATTACTAAACGAGTTCTAAAAGAATCTAAATTAAACTATTCTGATTTGGATGCTATTGCTGTAACTAATGGTCCAGGATTAATGGGTTCTTTATTATCTGGAGTTTCTTTTGCAAAAGGACTATCTCAAGGATTGAATATTCCAATAATTCCTATTAATCATCTTGAAGCACATCTTAATTCTGTATTTATTGAATTTGGCGATTCAATAAAACCTCCTTTTATTAATTTACTTGTTTCAGGTGGGCATACACAGCTTTGGATAGTTCAATCTAATTCTAAATATAATCTTTTAGGAGAAACTTTGGATGATGCATGTGGAGAAGCATTTGATAAAGGATCAAAGACATTGGGTCTAGATTATCCTGGTGGTCCAGAGATAGAAAAGTTATCAAAAGGTGGAAATCATAAGTTGATTGATTTTCCTCGCCCTATGATACATCATAAAAGTTATAATTTTAGTTTTAGTGGTTTAAAAACTGCTTTGATTAATTATATAAAAAAGAATGATAAATATTCACCAAATGATGTTGCTGCTAGTTACCAAGAAGCTATTGTAGATACTTTAGTGATTAAATTAAATAAAGCTATGGATGATTTTAAAATTGATACTGGTATTATTTGTGGTGGAGTTGCAGCAAACAAAAGATTAAGAGAGAAACTAAAACAATTGGATAAAAAGATCCTTTTTCCTTCCCTAAAATATTGTACTGATAATGCAGATATGATTGCATTTTTAGGAGAAAAAAAAATAAATACTAAGTCTGTTAAAACAGGAATAGACTTTTCTGCTTATTCAAGAGGAATAGTATTATAAAAATGAGAAAAAATAATATCTATTTATTTCTGTTTATTCTGCTAACAATATTTTCTGTTGATTATATAATCAATAATTCTATTGATGATTCAGATATTGATAAAGATATTGTAGTAGAAAATGAAATAGTTTCAGAGGATATAATCACCGATTTAGCAATAAAAAATATTATTGTATATCCTAACAGATCTGATCAAAAATCAATATATATTGATATTGAAATCCAAAATATTAATGGAGATGAAACTGTTCAGGTCAGTCTTTCAAATGCTAATAATCTTATTGGTTCAGACCAGATTAGTTTGAAATCTAACCAAAAAGTTTATTTCCAATCATTTTTATTAAGGGATAATATTGATTTTAAATCAAAGTTCGATGTCAAAGTTTCTAGCTTGAAGCTTGAAGACAATATTGCAAATAATAGATATAGCTTTAATGTAAGCTTAGAGTCAGACAATCCAAAGATTGCAATTATTAGTGGTAACTTGAATTTTAACTCAATGGCTATTATTAGTCATGTTGCAAATGATTTCGATCATTTTATACCTGATTTCGAAACGGGGATTCATGATTTCAAAGATTTTTGGTTTAAAAGATATGATTTAGTTATTTTTGATAATTTTCCAAATCATATTATATCAGATAAATGGTTAGAATTATTTGTTAGAAAAATTTATTCTCAAAATACTGCCTTAATTCTTTCTATTGGTAATAATCAAAATTTTGATTCTTTAATTAAATTGTCTCCACTTTTTGGAGTTAAAATTGATTCTAAAGAGGATATAGCTAATATATCAAAAAGAACTTTTTTTGAGAAAAATCAGTTTAAATCTGTTCTCATTAATAATGCAAATTTTTATGAAGATTTTTTCAATGAAAAAAATGATTATTTTGATAAATCTTTGAAGTGGGCATTAGAAAATAAGAAATTACGTTACAATTTTTTTCTAGGGAGCGAACATCATAAAATAAATGATAAAGTATTTATTTATGGATTCTCAAATCGCATTGACTTAGAAAAAAAGATATTTACTGCAAAAATTTCTATTGATGATAGATATTTGTACGATAAAAAACTCTATTTCAATCCAATATCAGATTATTATTTTAGCCAATTTAATATTGATGATTTTGGTAATTATAAAATAGAAATTATTGATGAAAACGATTTTATACTTGAAACGATAAGTGTTAATATTGTAGAAGAATTAAGTAAATTATAGCAAATGATATCCATACAAAAAATTCGTGATGATAAATCCTCTGTTGCAAAAGAATTATCAAAGAAAGATAAATCTATTAGTTTAGATAATATTGTTAAATCTGATTCTGAACTCAGAGATTTGACTAAAAAACTTAATGATCTTCAATCAGAACAGAATAAACAATCAAAAGAAATTGGAAAATTAAAGTCCAAAAAGAGTGCTGATAAATCAGTATTTGAAGATTTAAAGAAATTATCTAATACAATAAAAGAATTAGAAAATGAACAACGTACTAAGTCTCAACAACTTAGAGATATGCTTCTTCAGATTCCAAACATGCCACACAAATCTGTACCAATTGGAGAATCTCCTATTGATAATGTTATTTCCAAAGAATGTTCTTCAAAAAAAGAATTAAAATTCAAACCAAAAAGCCACGTTGATATTGTTAAAGATCTAGATTTAATAGATTTTGAAATAGGTGCAAAGATTAGTGGTACAGGCTTTCCTTTATATAAAGGAAATGGAGCTTTACTTGAGCGTGCACTTATTAATTTTATGATAGATTATAATTTAAAAAATTATGACTATACTGAAATTTTCCCTCCTTTCTTAGTAAAACCAGGTTCTGCAAATACAACTGGTCAGTTACCAAAATTTGGTGAAGATATGTATCATATAGAAAAAGATGATTTATACCTAATTCCTACTGCTGAAGTGCCATTGACTAATATACATAAAGATGAAATATTAAATTTATCTGATTTACCAAAATATTATTTGGCATACTCAGGTTGTTTCAGAAGAGAAGCAGGTTCTTATGGTAAAGATACTAGAGGATTGTTGAGAGTACATCAATTTAACAAAGTAGAATTGGTAAAATTTGTTCATCCTAAAGATTCATATTCAGAATTAGAAAGTTTAACTAAACAAGCAGCAAAGATTTTAGATATGCTAGATTTAGATTATAGGATTGTTGAATTATGTAGTGGAGATTTAAGTTTTGCAGCTTCGAAGTGTTATGATTTAGAAGTATGGGCTCCAGGGGAAAAGAAATGGTTGGAAGTTTCATCTTGTAGCAATTTTGAAGATTTTCAAGCCAGAAGAGGGAATATCAAATTTAGGGATGAAAATAATAAGATTAATTATGTTCATACTTTAAATGGATCTGGTCTTGCAACACCAAGAGTTCTTGCAGCTTTACTTGAAACACACCAAACGAAAGATGGTTCAATTAGCATACCATCATCTTTGCAGCCTTATACTGGGTTAGCGGAGATTAAATAATTGAGAAGAATTTGGATTAGTCTTAATGTCTTTTTTTGGACCTTCTTTTTGGGTATAGGTTCAATTATTTCTATCAAACTATCAAATAATAAAAATAATTTTAAATATTATAGCATAAAATGGTCAGAAATGTTGATTAAAACCTCAGGAGTTCAACTAGAAATAAGAGGAAAGAAAAATATAAAGGATAATAAAAACTATATTTTTGCACCAAATCATTCATCATTTATGGATTTTCCAGTACTTTTTGTAGCTGTAAATAAATATTTGGTTTTTGTTGCAAAAAAAGAATTAGAAAGAATTCCAATCTTCAAATCAATCTTAAGTATATCAGGTTCTATATTTGTAGATCGTAAAAATACTAATGATGCTATTGATTCGTTAGATGAATTAAAATCTGATATTAAAAATACCCCGAGATCAGTTGTGGTTTTTCCAGAAGGAACACGATCAAATTTGAATCAATTAAAAAGTTTTAAGAAGGGAGCAGCTGTATTATCAATTAATACAGGATTGCCTATTATTCCAGTTTATATTATGGGTTCTTTTGATTGGTGGAATACAAAAAATTTTAGAAAAAATTCTAACAAAATAGTTGTCAATTTTGGTAAACCTATTATTACAGAAAATAAACAATATGAAGATCGCAAAAATATTACTAATTCTATTAAAAAAGAGATTATTAAATTACAAAACGATGAATCATAATTATCAACTAAAGAATGTAATTACCAAAATAAGAGATTGTAAAAAAAATTCTCAGAAAATAGTATTTACAAATGGAGTATTTGACATCTTACATGTTGGGCATACACGATATTTAAGTGAAGCAAGTACGCTCGGTGATATATTGGTGATAGGAATCAATTCAGATAATTCAGTTAAAGAATTAAAAGGTCCTTCTAGACCAATTAATAAACTTGAAGATAGAGGACTTATATTATCAGAATTAAAAGTTGTTGATTATGTAATCAGTTTCGAGGAACAAACTCCACTTAATCTAATTAAATCAATTATGCCAGATGTTTTAGTAAAAGGTGGAGATTATACAATCGAAGACGTTGTTGGTGCTCGAGAAGTAATAAAAAATGGAGGAAAAGTAGAAATATTAGATTTTCATCCGGGACATAGCTCCACTCATTATATCAATCAAATAAAAAAACACTAACTTGATTGTCATCGAGTTTCAATATAATTTGGCAAGTTTTATGAAGAAATTTAAATTATACTTTTTAGTAATAGTTTTGGTTACAAATATTTCTGCCCAAGACTTGATAAATGGTAATGAAAAAAAACCATTTATGAATACTAGTGATATTGCATTTTCTGGAAGTATTAATAATATTTCACCTATTTTGGATGAAGCAAAACAATTTCTTTCTGATGCTGTTATTGCAGATATCAATCAAGATACAATCGAAGTTATATATAATATTAAGAAGATTTTTGATTTGCTATCAGACGTTGAACAAATTGGTGTTCGTAATGAGCTTGATAAAATTGAATTTGAAAAATTCCAAAATGATTTTATTCAAGTTTATTCTACCACACTCAATACTTTGAAAAATTCCAGCCAGATATTGAATGCCGAACTTATTCGACAACAGGTTGTAGAGAGGGCAGATGAAAATGAATCAGTTGAAATGGGAACAACAAAATTTACTATTCTTGATGATCGAGAAGGGCATATTCCAATAGTTACTAATTCCCAAGTAGAAAGTTATATTAGATATTTTCAAGGCAAAGGTAGAAAAGGATTTAATATTTGGCTTAGGAGATATGTACAATACAAGGATATAATATTGCCAATTTTAGAGGAAAATAATCTTCCTGAAGAATTAATTGTTGTTTCTATAATTGAGTCAGGTCTTGATCCAAAAGCAGTATCTAGAGCAAAAGCAGTAGGGTTATGGCAATTTATGTATTCAACAGGAAAACAATATGGACTGGAAAGAACTTGGTATGTTGATGAACGTCAAGATATTCTTAAATCTACAGAAGCAGCAGTTGAATATTTTAAAGACTTATATAAAGAATTTGAAGATTGGTATTTGGTATTAGCTGCATACAATACTGGTCCAGGAAGAGTTAATCGTGCGGTAAATCTTCATGAAACCTCAGATTATTGGCAATTATATTCATTGCCTAAAGATACCAAAAACTATATACCATATTTTCTATCTTCTGCAATTATTTTGAAGAATCCAGAGAAATATGGATTTAAGATTCCAAAATCCAACCCACTTAAATATGATGAAGTTATTATTAAAAAAAGTGCCGATTTGGCTGTTATTGCAAAATCTGCAGAAACAAAAACAAGTACTATTAAATATTTAAACCCTGAATTAAGACAATCTGCAACACCTTCAAATGGAGATTATATATTGAGAATCCCTTATGGAAAAAAAGATAAGTTTTATAAGACATTTAATGCATTACCAGAAACAGAGAGATTTGCTACTCAAAAAGTAGAACATCGTGTAAAAAAGGGTGAAAATCTATCAACGATTGCTTCAAAATATCGTGTTTTGATTTCAGATTTAATGACAATTAACAATCTAAAAAATGATCGATTAAGCATAGGACAAAGATTAAAAATTCCAGTAAAAGGTGGAATTTATTCTAACTATCCTGAGAAGATTAGTTATACCGTTAAGAAAGGTGATACACTTGGAGCTATTGCTGAGAAATATAATACAAGAGCAAGTGAGATTAGAAAATGGAATAAAATGAATCCAAATAATCATTTGATAAGCATTGGACAGAAATTAGTATTGTTTGTCGGTAAAAATATAGATCAATCCAGTAATGTGTCAGCTAGAATTGTTTATACTGTCAAATCTGGAGATCAACTTGGATATATTGCTGAAAAATATAATACCAGCGCAAAAAAGATTAGAGAATGGAATCAAATGAATCCAGGAAGTTCTGCTATTTATCCTGGACAAAAATTAGTATTATTTACAGAATAAAGTCATAAAGGAAATAGAGATATGATTAAACAAAATATAATTGATAATGTATCAGCAAATACTGGTTTAACAAAGGTAGAAGTAGAAGCTGTACTTAATGATTCATTTAAGGAAATTATTACTACCTTAAGCAAGAATGAAAAGATTGAATTAAGAGGTTTTGGAACATTTGCAGTTAAACATAGAATGCCTAAAAAGGCACGTAATCCAGCTACTGGAGATCCTGTATATCTTCCAGAGCGTTATGTTCCAGTTTTTAAGCCTTCAAAACTAATGAAAAATACTGTCAACGATAAATTGATTGAATATTAAATAGGAGCATTTAATGCCTTGCGGTAAAAAAAGAAAAAAAAGAAAAATGAATACACATAAACGCAAAAAACGTTTACGTGCAGATAGACATAAGAAAAAAAATAGATAAATAAAATGAAACCAAAAAGTTTTGCTGTTTGGGCTAATGTTGGGAAAAAAGAAATACCAGCACTAGTTCGCGATGTTGGACAATGGGCAAACCATAATGATTTGCAATTGTTTTTACCCCAAGGTTTAGAAAACCTAGACTCTCTTCCAAGCAATTATACATTATATGATCATGATAATCCCCCTAATGTAGATTTCCTACTATGTTTAGGTGGAGACGGTACGCTACTTTCTGGAGTTCGTCTCTTTAGCAATCCAATGGTTCCTGTTTTAGGTGTTCATATCGGAGGATTAGGGTTTCTTGCTCAGATTGTTCCAGATGAATTAATAGAAAAATTAGATTCAGTTAGAAATGGAGAATTTAGTATTCAAGATCGTTTAGTATTAAATGCAGAAATTTCTCACAATAGTGATAACAATACTTATTTTGCTATTAATGACTTCGTTGTTCAAAATAAAGTAGCATATCGAGTAACTTCCCTTGATCTTTATATTAATGGTAAACACGTTAGTGATTACAAATCAGATGGAATTATTATCAGTACCCCAACGGGGTCAACTGCCTATTCTTTATCATCTGGAGGTCCAATTGTACAACCAGATGTTTTTTCTATTATAGTTACTCCAATTGCTCCTCACTCTCTAACATCAAGACCATTAGTTTTACCTCCTGATGTAGAAATCGAATTTCGATTTAATGGTCATTCAGAAAAAGAATTAAAATTAATTTGTGACGGACAACATATTGAACATTTTACCGATGAATCTATTGTAAAGATTAGACAAGCAAAAAACCATTTAAAATTTATCACATTTAATGATTACGATTACTACCAAACCTTAAAGACTAAAATGGTTTGGGGTAAAAGAGGTTCGTAAAAGTTAATTTTCATTGTAGAAGATGGATACATTAAGTCATGCACTTTGGGGTAGAGGTTTATTTGGTTATAGAGGTTATAAATGGTTAGCGATTTTTTTTGGAGCTATGCCAGACCTTTTTTCTTTTGGAATATTAATTATTGTTAGAATTTTTAGCGGTCATTATTCTAGTGGCAATTATACTTATAGTGGTCCTCCAAGTTTAGAAAGTATTCCAGATTGGCTTTTTTTTAGTTACAATTTATCTCATAGCTTTATAATTGCCTTTTTATGTATTGGAATAGTTTATTTTTTTAATAAATCGCTAGCATTTCCTATGTTGGCCTGGCCTTTTCATATTTTATTAGATTTTCCCTTCCATTCTAAAGAGTATTTTCCTACTAAATTTTTATGGCCTTTAACTGATTTTTCTATTGATGGAATTCCATGGTCAAACCCTGAAATTTGGTTTCCTAATGTAGCAGGAATTATAATTTTATTTATTTATAGAAATAGAAAATTTTCTTAAAAAGATTTTTAATAATATACCCAGCCATTTTCGGATTTTCTTTTAATCGTCTTATAGAATAATCGTACCAATTATCACCATAAGGAACATAAACACGTATCTTATTGCCTTCTTGCATTAGTTTCTGCAAGATTTTTTCCATAGGAACTCCATATAGAACTTGGAATTCATACTGAGTTTTAGGGATATTGTTATCTTGGATCCACTGGTATAGATTATTAATTAAATATTCATCATGACCTGCAATTCCTATATAAGAACCTTTTTGTAATCCGGTTTGAACAAGTTTAATGTAATTTTCTCTTATTTTTTCATAATCAGCATAAGCAATATCTTCGCTTTCTATATAAATACCTTTACAAACTCTACAATTAAAATGTTCATTAGCTAATGCGTTTAAATCATCCATAGAACGATGCATATATGCCTGCAAGACAATTCCAATATTAGCATATACTTCCAATGTTTCTTTATATAATGTAATTGTTTCAGAGGTATAAGGAGAATTTTCCATATCAAGGCGTAAAAAATTATGATGTTTTTTAGCTTTTTCAGTTAAAATTATCAAATTCTTTTTGACAATATCATACCCAAGATCTTGTCCTATGTGGGTTAATTTAATTGATAAATTTGCTTGTAAAGATCTAGAAGAAATTTCATCATATAAATTTGCATATTTTTCTGTAATCTCTCTTGCTTCTTTTTCTGTCTTAACATGTTCTCCTAGAATATCGATTGCTGTATCATAACCTTTGGTGTTTAAATTTTTTACAGTGGATAACATTTCATCATCTGTAATGCCTGCAATGTAAGGCGAAGCAAAAAGTTTGATAAAACTTTTTGGTAAAAAAGGAATGATTTGAATTAGTAAATTATTTATTAATTTCATACCGAATAAATTTAACAAATAAAAAAATCAATGAAAGTAGTATTAATCATCGGTGGTGCAGTGTCAGGATCTACTGCTGCTCGGAAATTAACAGAGCATGGTATTCGATGTGTAATTGTAGATCAGAATCGTTTACCTTATGGAAAAATTGAAGATGGACTTCCAAGATGGCACGAAAAACAACGTCTTAGCGAATATTCTAAGATTGATGAGGTTATGGATCATGATTTAGTAGATTTTATTCCTCTTACCAAAATAGGGGATCATATTGGTTTTGACGAAATTTATGACATGAATTGGAGTTGTGTTTATTTTGCTAATGGTGCTTGGAGAGATAGATCATTCCCAATTAAAGGTGTTGAAGAATTCTCAAACTTTTACTACCAAAACCCTTTTGTATATTGGTTTAACCATTATCACGAAGATGATTATAATGGTCCTGAGATAGTTATTCAAGATGATATATTGGTTGTAGGAGGTGGGCTTGCTTCAATTGATGTATGTAAAATTACCCAGCTAGAACTCGTAAAAGAAAAAATACAATCTAGAGTGAAAAATGTTGATGTTATTGAGATGGAGCACAAAGGAATTCCAAAATATCTAGAACAACATAATATTGACTATAATAGTCTTGGGATTAAAGGAACAACCTTGATATATAGGAGAGATATAGAAAATATGCCTCTTACAACTATCCCATCTGATGCTAAACCTGAGATGGTTGATAAACGCAGACAAGCACGAAGAAAGATTTTAAATAATACCCAAGAAAAATTTTTGTTTAATGTATTAGAATGTACACAACCTACTGCCTTGAATATTGTAGAAGGGAATTTGGAAGGTTTAGAAGTAATTAAAAATAAAATTGTAGATAATCAACCAATCCCAATTGATGACTCTAATCAAATTTTAAAAGGAAATATTATTATTAGTTCTATTGGTAGTTTGCCAGAGCCAATTGATGGTCTTCCAATGAGTGGCTCTACTTATGATATTATAGATGAAGATTCTGGCAAATTTAACAATCTAGATAAAGTGCATGGAATGGGTAATGCAATTACTGGAAAAGGAAATATTAAAGCATCTCGTGTTAGTGCCAAAACTGTGGGAGATTTAACAATTGATTTAATTCAGGATATTGATTCTGAGTCAATAGAGCATATTGATGAAAAAATAAAAAAATGGCAAAGTCGTTCATCTTATAATGGAAATTATTTTGAGTGGAAATCTAAAAAATAATTTTTTCTTAATTATTATATAGAACTCGACTATCTTTTTTATTATTTTCTCATCTCTACTTTACAATTAATGTTTAAGCTTAAAATAAAAAACGGGCACAATGTTAATATTGCTGGAAACCCAGACAAGAAATTTCTACCCACAAGACATCATAGCTCTGTTTCTCTATCACCTGAAAACTTTCGTTATATAAAACCAAAACTTTTAGTAAAAGAAAATGATTCTATACAATTAGGTGATCCTGTTTTTTTTGATAAACTGAATCCAGATATTAAATGGCCAGCTATTGCTTCTGGTAAGATATCCAAAATTGTTTATGGAGATAGACGTGTTATTAAAGAAATTATTTTTGAAGTGAATGATGACAAGGAAAAATCACTCCAACCAAACTCTCCGAATGGATTATCTTCAAAAGAGGGAGTAATCAATTATTTACTAGAAAAAAATATGTGGCCATTTTTAAAACAAAGGCCATTCAATAAAGTGGCAAATCCTTCTGATAATCCAAAATCAATTATTATCAGTCTTGCTAATACGGCTCCATTAGCGATTAATCATCATTTTACTTTATCAGATCAGCAAGAATATATTGTTAGTGCTCTAAAACATTTAAAAGAATTGACAGATGGAAAGCTATTTCTTATTGTTAGGCCGGGGGAATTTACTTATCTATCTGATTTGGAATATATTGATTTAGTAGAAATAGAAGGACCGCACCCTGCTGGAAACATTGGTGTAGTTCTTAATCACATTCAACCGATTAATAATAAAGATATTATTTGGACAGTAGAAGGACACCATCTTCCTATCCTTGGTAAAATATTTTCTGATGGTATTTTTGATCCTTCAATAACAATTAATATAGCGGGTCCTTGTGTAAAAAAACCAAGTTATATCAAAACAAGATTAGGTTGTCCAGTAGATATCTATTGTCAAGATAATCTTACAAGAGATGATGTTAGAATTATTTCTGGAAATGTTTTAACTGGGAAAGAAATAAATCTGGATGGATATACAAATTTTTATGATTCATCTATATCTATTATTGAAAAATCATTTGAAAGGTCATTTATGGGATGGTTACATCCGGGAGGATCGTCTAAGTATAGTATTTTTAATGCTTATATTGGTGACAATAAAAAACCGTATAGATTTACTACACTTCAAAATGGAAGCGAGAGAGCTTTTGTTCCTATCGGTGCATGGGAAAAAGTGTTTCCTATGGATATTTATATTAATGAGCTTGCAAGAAGTATTGTAGCTAATGATGTTGACGAAATGGAACAATTGGGTATTTACGAATGTGATGAAGAAGATGTAGCTCTTTGCTCATTTGTTTGTCCGAGCAAGACGGATGTTGGTGGAATTATAAGGAAGGGTTTGGATTTAATTTATTTTGATGGATAATATGAATTTCTTAAAAAAAATATTAGAACGATCAGGAAAATTATTTGAAAAAGGGAGGCCTTTATCATGGGCCCATCCAATATGGGAAGCAACGGATACTATTTTATTTTCTACTGATAAACAAACAGATTCTGGTCCTCATATAAGGGATAATATGGATATTAAAAGAACGATGTTCTTTGTAGTGATTGCTCTAATTCCTTGTTATCTATTTGGAGCTTATAATATTGGTTATCTCAATGATATGGCAACAACAGATGTATCAAGATCTATGTTTGAGAATTTTATTTTTGGTATGTCATATGTGTTACCAATACTAATCATTACCTTTGTCTCAGGAGCAATTTGTGAACTTACTTTTTCCGTTATTCGTAGACATGAAGTAAATGAAGGATTTCTTGTTACTTGTGCCCTAATTCCTTTGACATTGCCACCACTTGTTCCTTTATGGCAAGTTTTTATTGGTACTGCATTTGGAATTATTATTGGTAAAGAAATTTTTGGTGGAGTTGGAACAAATATTTTTAATCCAGCATTAACAGCTCGTGCATTTATGTATTTTGCTTTTCCAACTAGAATGTCAGGTGAGAAAATTTGGGCTGTATTACCTGATGGCAATACTGGTGCAACTGCATTGGCAATTCCAGCAAATAGTCCAAAAAATATAGCATCAGATTTATTTTCTGAAGCATCAAATGTTGCTCCAAATTATTTTGATTTTTCACTATGGAAGATGTGTTGGGGTTTAATTCCAGGTTCCATAGGAGAAACAAATAAAATACTTATTTTACTTGGAGCAATTTTTCTAGTTTATGTTGGAATTGCTTCTTGGAGAACTATGGTGGCTTCAGTATCTGGACTATTTTTTACTGCCTTTCTATTTAATATTCTTGCTGGTTTCTCTACTAATGCAATGTTAACAATTACACCTTTGCAACATCTTTTAATTGGTAGTTTTTTATTTGGTACAGTTTTTATGGCAACTGAGCCAGTAACGTCTGCTCATACCAATAAAGGAAAATGGATATATGGTTTTATGATTGGAGTATTAACCGTAATTATTAGATCAGTTAATCCAGCATATCCAGAAGGAGTGATGCTTGCCATTTTGATTATGAATATGTTTGCTCCATTAATAGACTATTATGTCGTAAAATCCAATATAAAAATGAGGATTGCTAGAAATGCATAGTAATAGATATACATTGTTTTTTGTTTTTATCATAACTGTTGTTCTAGGAACCTTGCTTTCCGTTACGAAAGAAAATCTAAAACTCAAGCAAGAGGATAACCTCAGAGCTGATGTAAATAAAACTATTCTTCGTTCACTTGACTTTTCAGAAGAAGAAGATAATCCATGGTCTAATGAAAAAGTTGAAGAAATATTTAATAATAGTATTGTAGGATTATGTGTTGATTCAGAAGGCAATAAAATTGATAATGTTGTATTAGAAGAAATTGATATTGAAAAAGATATTGAACGATTGCCAGTGTATCTCAAAGTTATTGATGATGAACTACAAGGTGTTGCTTTACCAGTTGCGGGGAAAGGATTGTGGTCTACACTATTTGGCTATATTGCTTTAGGTCCAGATCTAGATACAGTATTAGGCATCCAATTTTATAAACATGGTGAAACTCCTGGATTAGGGGGCGAAGTTGAAAAAGAGTGGTTTACAAACAATTTTGTTGGTAAAAAAATTAGAAATGTTGAGGGCGAGATTATTGGAATAAAAGTTCTAAAGGGTAAAGTGGATGATAGCAAAGAAGATGCCATTCATCAAGTTGATGGAATATCTGGAGCAACAGTTACTTCAAATGGTGTAACTATATTTCTAAAGGATGATCTAAAACGATATGAAGCATATTTAAATGAGATAAGAGAAAATGGAATTATTTAGTACAGAATCTAAAAAAATTGTTACTGATCCGTTAAATGTTAACAATCCTATTTCTTTGCAAGTATTAGGTATTTGTTCTGCTTTAGCGGTGACTATAAGAGTAGATCAAGCGATTATCATGACCTTCGCCGTAATTTTTGTACTATGCTCATCTAATGTTGCTATTTCTCTTTTAAAAGATCATATACCAAGCCGAGTCAGAATTGTAATTATGTTGGCGATTATTGCAGGACTAGTATCTTTTGTTGATGAAGTACTAAAAGCATATTTATATGATATGAGTAAACAGTTATCAGTATTTGTTGGTCTTATTGTTACTAATTGTATTATTATGGGCCGTGCTGAAGCCTTTGCGATCAAACACGGACCATCAAAAGCATTTCTAGATGGATTAGGAAATGGTTTAGGTTATGGAATGATGATTATTCTTGTATCATTCTTTAGGGAGTTATTTGGAGCTGGTACTATTACTTTACCAAATGGCGGTGCAGGGTATGTATTATTTTCAATTGAACGCGACGTTGAATGGTTGATTAATGCAGGATATGAAAATATTGGATTATTGGTATTATCACCTGGAGCATTTTTTATACTAGGCCTTGTTATTTGGGTGCAAAGAGAAATTGCTGGTCTTGAGGAAGAAGAATAATGGGTCTTGAACATTATCTAAGCATTTTCACAAAGGCAGTTTTTATTGAAAATATGGTTTTAGCATATTTCTTAGGTCTTTGTTCATTTTTAGCTATCTCAAAAAAGATTGATGCTTCTATTGGAATTGGAATGGCGGTAGTTGTTGTTTTGACAGTTACAACTCCAATTAATTGGTTTATTTATGAATATCTTCTAGATAAAGGTGCATTATCATGGATTAATCCTGAAAACCCTGAACTTGCTAATATTATTGCTAATATTGATTTATCATTCTTAAAACTTATTGTATTTATTGCTGTTATTGCGGCAGCAGTTCAATTGATTGAAATGTTTCTAGAACGATTTTCACAAGCCCTTTATAATGGCTTAGGAATTTTCCTTCCATTAATTGCTGTAAATTGTTCCATTTTAGGGGGATCAATGTTTATGGTAGAAAGAGAATATTCATTATCAGAAACATTAGTATATGGTTTCGGTTCTGGCGTTGGTTTCTTATTAGCAATCCTTGCATTAGCGTCAGTTCGATATAGGCTTCGTTATTCTAATATTCCACCTAGGTTAAGAGGGGTTGGAATGGCAATGATATTAACTGGATTGCTATCTATGGCTTTTATGGCCTTTTCTGGAATTGATTTATGAATGAATTTTTTATAAGTGAGTTTGGTCTTACAGTACTTTTAGGGATTGCAGTTTTTGCATCAGTAATACTTTTATTAGTAATTGTTGTTAATGTCCTTTCAGATTTGTGGCTTCCTCAAGGAGAAGTGAATATTATAGTCAATAATAATCCAGACAAGGCTCTAACAGTTCAAACCGGATCTACTATATTATCAGCATTAGCTTCTCAGAATGTTTATCTACCATCTGCATGTGGAGGACAAGGAACTTGTTCTCAATGCAAGTGTCAAGTTATGGAAGGTGGTGGAGAAATTCTAACTACAGAAAAAACCTATATTAGTAGAAAAGATCAAAAAGATTATTGGCGTTTAGGATGTCAGGTAAAGATTAGAAACGATATGAAGATTCAAGTACCTGATGAAATTTTTAGTATTAGAAAATGGGATTTAACCGTTCGTTCAAATGAAAATGTAGCCACTTTTATTAAAGAGTTAATCTTAGATTTGCCAGAGGGTGATCCTATAAAATTTGAACCAGGTGGTTTTATTCAAATTGATGTTCCAGAATATAAAGATATTGATTATAAGAATTTTGATATAGGAGATATGTATAATGAAGATTGGGATAAATTTGATGTTTGGCAATACAAAGCAAACAATCCTGAACCAGCATTTCGTGCATATTCTATGGCAAATCATCCAGCTGAAGGAAATATGATTATGTTAAATATTCGTATTGCATCCCCACCTCCTGGGCAACCTAATCTTCCACCAGGGATTGCATCATCTTATACTTTTGATCTCAAACAAGGGGATAAAGTTACGGTTTCTGGACCTTATGGTGATTTCTATATTAAAGATACTGATCGAGAAATGGTTTATATCGGAGGTGGAGCTGGAATGGCACCTCTGAGATCACATATTTTTCATTTGCTAAGGACTGAAAAGACAAAACGAAAGATTTCGTTTTGGTACGGCGCTAGATCTGTCAAAGAAATGTTCTATGACGATGAATTTAAATTGTTAGCAGAAGAGCACGATAATTTTACCTACCAAGTTGCACTATCAGAGCCACTAGAAGAAGATAATTGGGATGGTCCAACAGGTTTTATTCATCAGGTAGCATATGATATGTATCTTAAGAATCATGACGATCCAACAGAATGTGAATACTATCTGTGTGGACCACCTATGATGATTGATGCAGTACAGAATATGGTTTCAGATTTAGGGGTTGAGGAAGACATGATTGCTTTTGATGATTTTGGCTAGAAAATATTCATTACCCTTATGGCTATTTCTTGTTTGCCTGTTTACTATTCTGTCTATTAGTTGTGCAGAAAAAGAATTTTATGAATTTAGCGGTAAAACAATGGGAACAGATTATACCATCAAATATTCTGCTAAACTTCCAAATCAATCAAATAATAAAGATAAAGTTGATCAACTTTTAGAAGACATTAATAACCAAATGTCGACCTATATATCCGATAGTGAAATTTCTCGTTTTAATACATTTAATGACACCACCTGGTTTGCTATTTCTGATGAATTTGCATATGTGGTAACTTCTTCTTTTAAATATTATGAAATTTCCAATGGTTTATATGATATTACTGTGATGCCGTTAGTGAATTTATGGGGATTTGGTCCAGAAATATTTCTAGATATTCCCAGCAAAACTCAAATTGATAGCGTTTTACAATTTGTTAGTCAAGATTTAATAGAAATTGATGGTAATAAAATCAGAAAAAAAGATCCAAGAGTACAAATAGACCTTAGTTCTATTGCTAAAGGATATGCCGTAGACAAGATTATTGAAATTTTAGACTATAAAAATATTATGGTTGAAATTGGAGGTGAAGTAAGAACAATATCAAATGGGAAAATTTGGCAAATCGGAGTTAGTACGCCATCAATTAGTAATTTTAACAATGATGTTGAATATATTGTCCCAATTACAAACCATTCTCTCGCAACATCAGGGAATTACAGAAATTTCTATGTTGATGATGATAAAACTTTCTATCATCATGAAATCAACCCATTATCGGGATATCCAATACAGTCTAGTTTAGGATCTATTTCAATATTAACTAATACATCCTGTATGGAAGCAGATGGATTATCTACCGCATTATATATGATGGATACTAAAGAAGTCAAAAATTTCTTAGATAAATCTAATTTTGAAGGGTTAATGATTGTTCAGAATGAAGACGGCTCTTTTGAGAAAATTTTTTCTAATAATTTTCCAAAAAACTAAGTTGAATCTTCACATTTTTCTACATCTCCACCACATATTTCACAACCATCTGGAGAATTACCACATCCTTTTTTGAGAGGTCTATTCTTTAGAATTAATCCAAGATTCATCAGTAGAAATGAAAAAATTAATATTACAATAACCAATAAATATTCCATTGTTTCAATTTAGAATATTTATTCGATTTTCATAAGTTTTTATATCTCTTTACTTTAAATTACTCGAATGGAATTATTGAATCATCCAATTACTATCATAAGTTTGCTTATTTTTGTTATAGCATATGGTTTTGTGGTAACTGAGGAGGTTACCCATCTTAGAAAATCAAAACCAGTTCTATTTGCTGCAGGAATAATATGGGCAATGGTAGCATGGTATGGAGTTGCATATGATTATTCTAAGCCAGTGATTATAAGCGATGAAGTCGTTGGTTATGTGACTGTTAAAGAAGCTATGATGCACGCATTTTCTGAGTTTTCTCAATTAATGCTTTTTTTGCTTGTTGCAATGACCTTTATCAATTCAATGACCGAAAGAAATGTATTCGAAAAATTAAGATCTAAATTGCTTGCACAAAACTATTCTTATCAAAAGCTATTTTGGATTACTGGTTTTATTACATTTTTTCTTTCTCCAATAGCAGATAATTTGACGGCTGCATTAACAATGTGTGCCGTTGTAATGGCTGTTGGGGTAGGTAATAGAAAATTTGTTAGTATTAGTTGTGTTAATATAGTAATTGCGGCAAATGCAGGTGGAGCATTTAGTCCATTTGGAGATATTACAACACTAATGGTTTGGCAGGCAGGTATGGTAGAATTTATCGAATTTTTCTCACTTTTTTTACCATCTCTGATTAATTATATAATTCCAGCGTTTATAATGAGTTTATTTGTTAGTGGTTCTTCTGAAAATGTTAAAAATACTCCGGTTCAGTTAAAACGTGGTGCAAAAAGTATCGTATTGCTTTTCCTTGTCACAATATTCCTAGCAGTTACATTTGAAAATTTTCTTCATATACCACCTGTCTTTGGAATGATGACTGGATTAAGTCTCTTACAACTTTTTGCATATTATTTAAAGCGAACATATAGCCGTTCAACAGTAATAAGTAGAGAAGGGGAAGATCAACCATTTGGTGTATTTAAACAAATAGCTCAAGCAGAATGGGATACACTATTGTTTTTCTATGGAGTAATTATGTGCGTTTCTGGATTATCATATATTGGATATTTAGAATTACTATCTAATACAATATATCCATCATCTCCAGATCAACTAATTGGTTTTTCTATAGCCAATTCTATAATGGGTATTCTTTCAGCGCTCATTGATAATATTCCTGTTATGTTCTCTATATTACAAATGCATACAACAGAAAGTATGGTATTATCACAATGGTTATTGATAACTCTCACAACAGGTGTTGGTGGAAGTTTGCTGTCGATTGGTTCCGCTCCAGGTGTTGCTTTAATGGGACAAGCAAGGGGTGTATATACTTTCTATAGTCATTTAAAATGGGCTCCTGCGATCTTTTTAGGATATATAGCAAGTATCATAGTCCACTTATTAATCTGGGGAATTATTTAAGGTTTAACAATGCGTGTTACCAAGGTTACAACTCGAAATGGAGATCAAGGTAAGACAAAGCTTGCAAAAGGTGATTCTGTATACAAAAACGAACTTATTATCAATGCCATCGGTGATGTAGATGAACTAAATAGTGTTTTAGGGGTTTGTATTTCTTTTTGTAATGATGAAAGTATTATCAACGAAATAAAAAATATTCAGAATGATTTATTTAATATCGGAGGACAAATTTCATTAAATGATTCGAATAAAATCCTTCTAAAAGATGACTCTTTATTATTGTTGGATAATAGGATTGAAGAATTAAATGAATCACTCGAATCATTAGAAGAATTTATCCTTCCGGGTGGAGACTCCTTTTCTTCAAATTTGCATCTAGCTAGAGCTATTGCTAGAAGATCAGAACGAAGCATTGTTGATTTATATATCAAAGATTTAAATAATAACAATATTGTTAAATATTTAAACCGATTATCAGATTATTTATTTGTTTTATCTCGGTTTTATAACAAAAACAATCATATTGATGAAAATATGTGGAAAAAATAAATGGAAATAGATTACAAGAAAATCGAACATATCATTTCTGAAAAGAAAAAAATTTTTATTTCCACACATATTAACCCTGATGGCGATAGTTTGGGATCTGCTTTTTCCATGTACAGCTATCTGAAACAATTAGGGAAAGATTGTAGAATTATTAACGATTCTGATGTCCCTCAAGTGTATAGTTTTTTGAATAATAACAATATTTTTGAACAAGTTAATGATGATAATACCGCTTTTATTAAAAGTGCTGATTTAGGAATTATATTGGATATTGGTGATTTCTATCGTTTGGGAAAAGTTGCCAATATTATTGAAAATACTAAAATTGAAACAATCAGTATTGATCATCATCCACTAACTCAAAATGATTTCTTTACTCATAATTTTATTGACTTGAATGCTTCATCTGTTGGGGAGATTCTTTATTCATATTTTTCTCACATAGATAAAGATATTATCAATAAAGAAATTATGTTTGGGGTTTATACTGCTGTTTTAACCGACACTGGTTCATTTAGGTTTAGCAATACAACGCAACTGAGTCATGAAATTGCAGTAGATGCTATAAAAATGGGTATTAATATTTCAGAAATCTATCAGAATATTTATGAAAATTCTTCCGTTAGTAGAATTAAACTTCTTGGTAATGTTATTCAGAAATTAAACTTTGATTGTAATGGCGAATTGGTATGGTTTTTATTAAACAATGATATGGTCAAGGAAGTAAATGGTACAAACCAAGATTTTGATGGATTTAGTGATTTTTTCAGAGGAGTTAAAGGAGTCGAAATTGCTTTAATGCTTTATGATTTAAAGGGTAAAGTAAGATTAAGTTTTCGATCAAAAGGTAAATATAAAGTTAACGAAGTTGCAAAGAAAATGGGTGGAGGTGGACATCCTTTTGCAGCCGCAGCATTGGTAGATGGAAATTTTTCTGATGTTAAATCAAAAGTTTTAGATCTATTAGCGCGATATATCAATAATCACAATGAAAATAATATTAGCTAAAGATGCAGGATACTGTTTCGGTGTTCGGGATGCTGTAAATAGTGCATACGACACGAGCAAAGAATATGGAGAAGTCTATATGCTCGGGGATATAGTACATAATGAAAGTGTAGTAGAAGATCTAGAAAAAAATGGTGTTAAAGTTGTCTCAAATTTGAATCAAGTTCCAGATGATAAACCTGTACTTTTTAGAGCCCATGGTACTGCGAAAGAAGTATGGAAAGATGCAGAAAAGAACAAAATGAATATTATTGATGCAACATGTCCATTAGTACATGAAATACATAAGGAAGTTAAGCAGCTTGATAAAGAAGGTAGAAAAATTATTATAATTGGTGATCACGGACATGACGAAGTAATTGGAATTGCAAGTCAAGTTCAAGATGCAATTATTATATCTACTGTTGAAGAAGCAGAAAAACTCAAGAAAACAAAAAAAGCTGGAATTGTTAGTCAGTCTACTCAAACAATTGAAAATGTTCAAGATATCATCAATATTCTCATGACCAAAGTATTTGATTTACGTTTTGTCAATACGATTTGTTTTCCTACAAAACGTAATCAAGAGCAAATTAAAGAATTATCAGAAATAGTTGACTTGATGATTATTATTGGTTCATTTACCAGTGCCAATTCTAAAAGGTTAACACAATTAAGTCTTGAAAGGAATAAAAATACATATCAAGTAACTAATGCAACAGAAATTGATGTATCTTGGTTCAAAAAAAATATAAATTCTGTAGGTATTTCTGCTGGTGCTTCGACACCAGATTGGATAATCGACTCCGTTGTGAAGAAAGTGAAAGATGTCACTAATACCACTGATAAGGAAACAATTTATGAATAAAAATACCTTCAAAGTTAAAGTTGGGTTAGCTGAAATGTTGAGAGGTGGAGTTATAATGGATGTAACCAACGTTGAACAAGCTAAAATTGCTGAAGAGGCTGGTGCTGTTTCTGTAATGGCTCTAGAAAGGATACCTGCCGATATACGTGCTGACGGTGGAGTATCAAGGATGAGTAATCCTCAAATGATTAAAGATATTCAAGCAGCTGTCTCTATTCCAGTTATGGCTAAATGTCGTATAGGGCATTTTGCTGAAGCTCAAGTTCTTGAGGCGCTAGAAATTGATTTTATAGATGAAAGCGAAGTATTAACTCCAGCCGATGAACATGCTCATGTTTATAAGCATCCTTTTAAAGCACCATTTGTATGTGGTGCTAGGAATCTTGGTGAAGCTTTACGCAGAATTGATGAAGGAGCTGCTCTAATCAGAACAAAAGGAGAAGCTGGTAGTGGAAATATTGTTGAAGCAGTTAGACATATGAAAATGATTACTTCAGAATTAAGCAACCTTAAAGAACAAAATCTATCAGAGAAAGCAAAGGAATTTAGAGTTTCTTTAGAGCTTGTAGAGGAAGTAGCTGAAAATGGAAAACTTCCCGTACCTAATTTTGCAGCTGGTGGAATTGCAACCCCTGCTGATACTTCATTAATGATGCAATTAGGCGCTGAATCAGTTTTCGTCGGATCAGGAATTTTCAAAAGTGACGATCCAAAAGAAAGAGCATATGCTATTGTTGAAGCAGTCACTCATTTTGATAATGCCAAGGAGATTTTAAATGCATCTTATAAATTAAAAGATGCAATGAAGGGCTTAGAAATTTCAGAGATTCCTGAAGACCAATTATTGCAAAAAAGAGGAGATTAAGAATGATTGGAATCCTTGCGCTTCAAGGAAATTTTTCTTCTCATATCCAAATCTTAAATAAACTTGGTTATGATTCAAAATTGGTCAAATCTTCTAAAGATTTAGATAATATTGATGGTTTAATTATCCCCGGTGGAGAATCAACAACAATGACTAAACTAATTGCCAGAGAAGATAGGTTTGTAAAGTCTATTAAATCATTTTCAAAGAAACATCCTATTCTTGGAACATGTGCTGGACTAATCTTAATGTCAAAAAATAGTTTTGATGATAAAGTGATCAATTTTGGTATTATTGATATTGAATCAGAAAGAAATGCTTATGGAAGACAAGTTCATTCTTTTGATACAAGGTTAGATTTAGATTACAATTCAAAAAATACTTCTTTTATGGCATCTTTTATTAGAGCTCCTAAAATTTCCAAAGTGGGAAAAAATGTACAAGTAATTTGTAATCATGATGGCATTCCTGTGGCAGTTAAAGAGGGAATGCATTTTGCTACAACATTTCATCCTGAACTACAAAATGAAGCGCTTATACATCAATTATGTTTTGGAGATGGATAAATGGATCTAAAATATTTACCCTATATTAAGTCTCCAAAAGATTTAAAGAATTACTCAAAAAAGGAATTAGAAGCTATTTCTAGTGAATTAAGAGAATATATTGTTTCAACTGTGAGTGAAATTGGTGGACATTTAGCATCAACACTAGGAGTTATCGAGCTTACTACCGCACTTCATTATGTTTACAATGCACCTGATGATAAAATTGTTTGGGATACTGGACATCAAGCATATGCCCACAAAGTACTGACAGGAAGATTTGAATCTCTCAATACTATTAGAAAATATAAAGGCTTAAATCCATTTTTGAAGCAAAGTGAAAGTAAATACGATGTTTTTGGTGCAGGACATGCTTCAACATCAATTTCTGCTGCATTAGGAATCGCATCTGCAAGAGATTTAAATAATCAAAATTTTAAAGTTATTAGTGTAATCGGTGATGGTGCATTAACAGGAGGTTTGTCATATGAAGCAATTAATAATGCTGGAAGTTTAAAGAAACAATTATTAGTTATTTTGAATGACAATGAAATGTCAATTAGTCCTAATGTAGGAGCTATAAGGAATTACCTTAGAAAGATTTCTACAAATAGAGTTTATAATTATGCAAGAAACAAGGTTGGAAAAATTTTAGGTAGTCTCCCAAAACAATTAAATTTTATTGGCACTTTTGTAAGAAGAGTTGAATTAAGCATTAAAAATTTCGTATTTCCTATTACAATTTTTGAAGATCTAGGTTTTAGATATTTTGGTCCCATTGATGGACATAATCTCAATGAGCTTATCAATACACTAGAAAGTATTAAAGATTTATCTGGTCCGGTTGTTTTACATATTAGTACAAAAAAAGGGAAAGGATTAGAGATTGCAGAAAATGATCCAGTTAAATATCATGGAGTAAAAGCACAGGATGGAAATAAAAATAAATCGACAATAAGTTCACCACCAATTTTTCAGAATGTTTTTGGATCTTTGTGTTGTAATCTTGCAGAAGAAAATAAAGATATAGTTTGTATTACTGCTGCTATGAAGGAAGGGACTGGTTTAGTAGGTTTTTCAGAAAAATTTCCAGATAGATTTTTTGATGTGGGTATTGCAGAAGCTCATGCAACTACATTCGCTGCTGGCCTCTCAACAGCTAAAAAAATACCTATTGTTGCAATATATTCCACTTTTCTTCAACGTGCTTATGATCAGGTCATACATGATATAGCAATCCAAAAATTACCAGTAATTTTCTGTTTAGATCGATCTGGTATAGCAGGAGAAGATGGTGCTACTCATCACGGAGCATTAGATATATCATATATGCGCTGTATTCAAGGAATGACAGTTACTGCTCCTAAAGACGGAAATGAATTAAGAAATTTATTATATACTGCTATTGATAATAAAACTGGTCCATTTAGTATAAGATATCCAAAAGAGTCTTCTATTGCATTTGATGAAGGGATTTCTGGGGAAGTCCTTAAAATTGGTAGCTGGGAAGTATTGAATCGTGGAAATAATGTAGTAATCTTAGCTGTTGGATCTATGGTTAATAAAGCCATCGATATTGCAAAAAAACTAGAAAATAATAACATGAGTTGCGAAGTTGTAAACTGTAGGTTTATAAAACCTATGGATAAAGATTATTTAAACGATTCTCTTAGAAATTTTTCTAAAATTATTACGCTTGAAGAAGGAGTAATAAATGGCGGTTTTGGAGAAGGGATTGCTGCATGGTTATCTGATAATAACGCCAAAAATGATTTATTAAATATTGGTTTACCGAATAATTTTGTTGATCACGGTCCAAGAAAAGTTTTACTTGAAGAAGTTGGTTTAGATTACGAGTCTTTAACTGAAAAAGTTTTAAATTTTATCAATAGTTAGTTATGAGTAGAAAAAAAATTACAAGAAAATATAATTTTGATACTATTAGTGGTAATAAACTAAAAGAATATTATAGTTCTAAAGATAATGATATTAATCCTGGAGAATTTCCATATACTCGTGGGATTCATAGCAGTATGTATAGAGGAAAATTATGGACAATGAGGCAATTTTCTGGATTTAGTACACCTGAAGAAACCAATGAGAGATATAAATATTTATTGAAGAAAGGACAAACTGGACTTTCTGTTGCATATGATATGCCAACATTAATGGGATATGATCCTGATCATGAGCTATCGGTAGGTGAAGTTGGTGTTTGTGGCGTCAACGTTTCTTCTCTTGAGGATATGGAAACATTATTTAAAGATATTGATTTGGAGAAGATTTCCATATCACAGACAATTAATGGTCCTGCAATTATTTTATTTGCTTTCTATGTTGCATTGGCAAAGAAAAATAAGATAGATATTAGCAAATTAAGAGGAACTTTACAGAACGATGCTTTAAAAGAGTATATTGCTCAAAAAGAATGGATCTTTCCTCCATCTCCATCTGTAAAATTGGTGGTAGATGTAATTGAATTTTGTTCTAAAAATATGCCTTTGTATAATCCAGTATCAATTAGCGGTTATCATATTAGAGAAGCCGGTTCAACTGCTGCACAGGAATTAGCATTTACTCTGAATAATGGATTTACTTATATAGACGAATGTTTAAAAAGAGGTTTAAAAATTGACGATTTTGCACATCGATTATCTTTCTTTTTTAATTCCCATATTGATTTTTTCGAGGAAATTGGAAAATATAGAGCTGCTAGAAGAATTTGGGCAGACAGATTGAAAAGTCAATATAAGGCAAAGAATGAAAATTCATTAAAATTAAAGTTTCATACTCAAACTGCAGGCTGTTCTTTAACAGCACAGCAGCCTGAAAATAATATTGTAAGAACTGCGTATGAAGCAATGGCTGCTGTATTGGGTGGTACAAATTCATTACATACAAATTCTTTAGATGAAACATTAGCTCTTCCTTCTGAAAAAGCGGCTAAGATTGCATTAAGAACTCAACAGGTTCTTGCATATGAAACAGGAGTTGCAAATGTAGCTGATCCTTTAGGGGGATCATGGTATATTGAGGATATCACAAATCGAATCGAAAAAGAAACAAATAAATATTTTAATATTATAAAAAAATTAGGTGGGACAATTAATGCTATTGAAGAAGGATATTTTCAAAAAGAAATTGCTGATTCTGCATCAATATATCAAGAATCAATAGATACAAAAGATAGAATTATTGTTGGGGTAAATGATTTTATTGAAGAAGATGAAAAACTTGATATTGAAATTCTAAAGATTTCTAAAAAAGCTCAGAAAATCCAAGAAAAGAAGATTGAAATACTAAAAAAGAATCGTAATCCAAAAAAATTAGATATAAAAATGAAAAAATTGAGAAATGCTTGTGAAAATAATTTAAATTTAGTTCCTTATTTAGTATCAGTTGCTGAAGAAGGAGCAACAATGGGAGAAATTGTTGAAGTCATGAAAAGTGTTTATGGAGAATGGGAAGAATCATTTGGTATTTAAAAAATGAATAAAATTTATACATCATTAATATTAATTTTTGCTTTGGTTGTTTTGTGGACCATATATCTTACAAGTATTAAAGAAGATGAAAAAATTGCCACTCGTTATTATACAATCAAAGAACTTAGTTTAGAGAATCAGTCAATTTCTAGTGTGAAAGTAGGAGGTCTTGTCAAACCAAATTCAATCAATATTAGTGAATCTAATAGATTAGAAGTATGGTTTTATGTATATCAAGGAGAAGATAGTCTGCAGGTATATTATAACGGAACAAGACCAGATTTGTTTAAGGATGATGCTGAAGTTGTAGTTGCTGGTAAATTTGATAATAACTTAATTATGGCAACTGAACTTCAAACAAAATGTGCTTCTAGATATGAAGGCGATTTAAAAAATACAAATACTATATAATGATATCTCAAATTGGAAGTTTAGCCTTAAATATTGCAAGTGGCTTAATTTTATCTACTTTTTTCTTTTTATTCTATTATCGTTTTACTAAGAATAAGATTTTTATTGATTTATCTGAACGTGCTATTATTGCTACATGTTTATCTATAATCTTATCTACAATTTGTCTCTTGAATGAATTATTGATTAGTAATTTTAATTTACAATATGTAGCACAGTATACAAGTTATGAAACTCCTATGTTCTTTAAAGTAACATCTTTATGGGCTGGTCAGGCAGGTTCGCTACTTTTTTGGTCATTTATTATGTCAATATATTCATTAATCTATATCCTATCTACCTTGAAGAGAATCAAAGAGCTAAAATATCCTTCGTATTTAATTCTTGCTTTTATTTTTGGTTTTTTTCTTGTTTTATCGAATTTCATAGCAAATCCTTTTGAACCAGTTTCTTTAGATATTATTGTTCAAAATGGAAATGGTCTAAATCCTTTGTTACAAAATGTAACAATGGCAATACATCCACCAATTCTTTATCTAGGTTTTGTTGGTACGAGCATTATTTTTGTGATGACGTTGTCTGCCCTGATTGCAAATCAAATAAATCATAAATGGATTAGTTCTATAAGATTATGGGCACTTATCATTTGGACATTTTTGTCAGCGGGAATCATTTTAGGTGGCTATTGGGCATATAATGAACTTGGATGGGGTGGCTATTGGGCTTGGGATCCTGTAGAAAATTCTTCTTTAATGCCTTGGCTTATGTTGACTGCATTCATTCATTCATCAATTATACAAGAAAAAAGAGGCATGTTAAAAACATGGAATGTTCTTTTAGCATCTTCAACATATTTATTTGTGATTCTTGGAACATTCATTACTAGAAGTGGAATTATTTCATCGGTCCACTCTTTTACTGCTGAATCATTGGGTCCTTTGTTTTTTACTTTTCTATTACTACTAATATTGTTGACAGGCTTTTGGTTTTTCAAACGATATCGCTTATTACAATCAAGAGATAAAATTGAATCTTTTACATCAAGAGAAGGAGGATTTTTATATAATAATCTAATTTTATTGATTATGTGTTTTATTATCTTGTGGGGTACTTTGTTTCCCATTATATCAGAAGCTTGGGACGGAAATAAAATCCATATAGGTGCAAATTATTTTAATCAGTTAAATGTACCTATAGGGATTGTGCTTTTATTTTTAATGGGAATTGGACCTCTATTATCTTGGAAGAATACGTCTAGTTCCACATTTATTTCAAATTTTAGCATTCCAATGATTCTAAGTTTTATTTCAGGATTATTTTATATGATTTTTACCGATGAATTTAAAATTTATCCGTTTATTACATCCATGGGGATTGTATTCACCTTGACATCAATTATAGGAGAACTACAAAAATCATTTAAAAGTTCATATAACAACAATAGTTCGCTTTCTAAAGCAATTCTACAGCTTTTGTCCAAAAATCGTCATAAAAACGGAGGATACATAGTTCATATTGGTATAACATTGTTATTTGTTGGATTTGTTGGAAGAGCATTTGAGGTAGAAAAAGAATTTGTACTTAGTCCAGGAGAAGAAATCTATTTTGCAAATCATATATTTAAGCTGAATAATGTTACAAGTGAAGCTAGAGACAATCATTATGCATTTATTAGCGATATGGATGTAGTTGATGAAAACAATAAATATCTAACAACTTTGTATCCTGAAAAAAGAATTTATTTTTATTGGAATCCAGATCCTGATAAACGTCAGCCTCATAGTGAACTAGATATTTATAGTACGATGAGTAAAGATATTTATTCTATATTTTCATCATATGATGCGCAAAAAAATGAAGCATATTTCAAAATTATGATTAATCCTCTTGTTAATTGGGTATGGATTGGAGGTATTGTAATAGTATTTGGAGCTTTGTTTGCATTTTGGCCATCTTCAAGGAGAAACTATGGAACTGTTTAACCAAATTTTTATTTTTTCATTTTGTTTGATAATTGTTTTGTATGTTTTCTATCCGCTATTAAAAAAATTGAAATAATGTTAGAAGTAAAAAATCTTAGCAAATCTTTTTCAAACCTCTGTGTTATCGACAATATTTCATGCACATTTAAACAGGGAAAGATTATTGCACTATTAGGTGAAAATGGATCTGGAAAGACTACCATGTTAAAATGTTTAGCCAATATTATCAATATTGATAATGGTGAGATTAACTATAACAATAATCAGTTTGTTTTTATTAATGATAAACCAAATATATTTGGAGATTTGAATATCAAAGAAAATCTCAAATGTATTTTATCTATTTATAACCAAAAAATTGATTTAAATAGATATAATAAATTTATTACAACTTTAGGATTAGATAATATGCAATCTATTCCTTT
>Ga0207961_1000003_pt1 | contig 93823 bp, 78 predicted proteins | sample Knorr_S7_td_250__FD_185596 | JGI IMG/M metagenome (GOLD analysis project Ga0207961, IMG submission 185596) | Marine microbial communities from Southern Atlantic Ocean transect - Knorr_S7_td_250_ad_252m_LV_B (SPAdes) (version 2) | ecosystem: Environmental > Aquatic > Marine > Oceanic | place... | reverse complement strand
AGATGAGTAAACATCACCCTACGATCTAATGCATCACGTTCTTCTGGATTGTACCCATAATATGGATTTGGCCATACCTTAATACGTTCTGGATCATATGCATTGGCTACAACGCCTAGTCCGTCCGTAGTAAAATTAAAAGTATCGGCAGATGAGTTTGGTTTACTCATTTCCCATACAACAGAACTAGCAGTTGTAAAACCACCCCAATAAGCAAATCCTGCTTCGGTTGGTAATACGCCTGATCCTAGATAGTCACAGAATAAAGTTGCTGTCATATATGGATATGTGATTGTTGCTCCACTAGTTGTGTAGTTATCACATACATAAGCCCATCCACAACCGCCTGATGTAATTAAATTGTTATCGGCGATATATTGTGCTTCTTTAGCAGGATCATATGGTGAGGCTATATGACCAACGAAACAATAGATAGGTTCCCAAGCATTTGCACCGTAAATCGGTCCTGCCCAGTATCCACCACCAATTACTCCGCCAACATTTTCATAGTCACCATTGCCATCATAGTCCCAGTATCCAGCATATATCTGCTCTTTTTGACCAGTATAAAAATTATGTCTGTATGCTGAGAAAGGCACCCAACTATTTACTGTTTCACTAATATAATCCCATCCGATTGATGGAGTGCTAAAGTCTAGCTCCACATCATCAGATTCCCAATAATTGAATCGGTCAAAGTCACGGTTGTAAGGAGCAGAGTAGTGTACACCAGCTCTATTTTCAATAATATAGCCTGTACGTCCTAAACTTGCCCATGGTACATAAGAAACCGCAGGGTCTCTCAATACACCATTTTCTTTCCATCCATGATCCCACTCGCTTACTGATAGCAAGTCTTCTTGTGGACCGTTCACTAACACTTGGAACCCTTCTACAACCGGAGTTCCACCTGGACCAACAACAACTCCAGTAGCAGTATTAACACCACCAACCACAGGGTTGTTAGCAACTAATACATCACCAGTATTGTCATTAGTAATTGTCCAGTTCACAGCTACTGTTCCGTCTGGCATTGCGTCATCCATTGACAGTGTATAGCTATCTCCTGTAAGATCGGCTGGATTAATAATTACAACATCCACTGAACCCTGAGAAGGACCAGTGTGATCTGCAGTAAACATATCTCCAGCAGAAGCAGTGTTCTCACCTGATGAGTACGTATTTGGTACTTCAGGTCTTACAGAAAGATAAGTAGCGCTACTTTCTAGTGTTTTTGGAATACCGTCAGCATTATATCCATATGCAGTTACTGCAAAATAATACTCACGGTTGGTAATAAGTTTTGAATTATTATTCAATCCGTCTCCAGTGATAGAATGGTAGTGTTCTAGACCGCTATCAGAACCAAATTGAGTTCTAATGTTGATAGTTTCTCCCAATTCTGCATTAAAGACGTCATCATAAATTTCGGTAACACCGTTAACAAGGTCATACGTTGCTAGTCTCTTGCGATCACCAGCACCAGAGTTTGTTTCAGCTTGGTATACATTGTATCCCTCAAACACGAAGTTTGTAGGGTTACCAGCAGCATCAACATCTACTTCACTTATAACGTTGTATGATTCTGGTTCCGCACCCCAAACAAGTATTACTTGGTCTGCTAACGCAGTTGCCTGTACACTTGGTGCAGGAGGGGAATCAGGTAATGCAAAGTCAATATCATATGCTGTTTGTGCTAATGCGTCAACTTCCATTAAATAAGCTACTGAAGCTAATGCGCCACCACCTGCAGCGTGGAAGATACCAAACACCACTTCTTGTGAATCGCCAGGAGCCATAGTAAATGGTCCGACGTTCATCAAGAAACGTCTATCCGCTGATGGGGTATAATTACCATCAACTGGATTTGCTGTACTATGTGCCAACGAAGGGTCACCATAGAAACAGAATTTCTGGTTATAATCGTCACCAGCAATTGCGTTTGGATAAACACTTCCATCTTTTCTCAAACCTTGCATATAATAATATCCTTCAATTTCATCTGAAGGGTCAGTATATGTTGGGTCACCATTGATGTAGAATGCGAAAGATGACATAGAAAGATTTTTCTTTCCTGGATGGTTAGTACCAAACATTTTAGCACCAACTGAACAATCCTCGCCAGCATCACAATCAACCATAGGACCTTGGAAGAAGTCATATCCTGCAGCAGGAGTTCCAACGTCTAGAGTTGAATACTGAGAGTCGTCTCCATCATTCCAAACATAACCTACCCCTAAAGGAACATTACAACCAACAAAGTCATCACCGGCGTACCCTAGATCAGGATCAGACCATAGACCCATGTACATTTCGGTTAAATCATTAGAACCTTTATTGACTACAAGTTGCTTTAGGAAGACCATGTCACCAAATACGTCTGGTCTGTCGAAACCAAACATAGTAGTTTGAACTTCAACATCCAGTGGTGATGTACCCATATTTAACTTATATGCTGGGTCACCATCATTACTAACAAACCAAAGGACCTGATCTCCAACGAACTCTGGATGGTCAGTACCGCTTGGCATTGGAGTATAAACTCCATCACCATCAACGTCCACCCAAGGTGCGCCAAAATCAACTGGCCATTCTTGGAAGTCAGCAAAGTCTCCTGGGGAAGCTAACATGCCTTTTTCTATTTTATAGATTCGGTGTACCGCTGACAGCGGATCACCACCCCATGGACCTGGACCCATATCTTGTGTATAATCTCCAATGGATACTCGAGTTTCACCATTCACTGTAGCGCCCAACCATAATGCTGATTGGAAGATAGAGTGTACGCCGGTACCTTTAGGCCATTCCATCGCTGAATCACCAGAAATATGGTAATCCAAGAAAAGACCGTTATTAGTAACGTCGGCATATATTTGGTTTCCGTCGAATGTACCGCTGGAATCAACATAGTTTGATGAACCTCCTGATCTACTTGCGACCTTGTCTTTTGCTTCCACAGCAGACACCATCAGCAAAGCCATCAAACCGAAAACGGTAATATTCCTTAACACTTTCATATTTACCTCTTTACCTTATTATATTATTTAAATTAAAAACTTACGTTTAACCCAACTCTAATAGTACGTGGAGCACCCCATCTACCTGGTGAACCAAGAAGATCATAATAAAGTGACTCTGCGTCTACGTCAGGGTTAGCAGCTAATCTGTTGGCAATCCATGCTTGCCCACTTTCAGTAGCTAGCCAGCCATCTTCGGCAACGTTTCCAGTACCGTGATATACGTCATTTGGATGTTCTGCATCCATAGCGTTGTAAATCGCAACAAAGAAGTTTGCGTCAACACCGCCAATATTAAACCCTCTATCTAAACGAAGATCCATATTAACGTATGCAGGTTTTGTACCTGAATTCACTGGACCCTCTGGGAATTCCCAACGATTCTCAAATAATGTACTATAAATTTGAGAAGGGGTATAACGAGTACCACTACCATAACTCATTACAGCATTAAATCCTGTATTGGCTAATACACCAGTAGCATCTGGTGAACGCCAGTCAAGAATAACGTTTGCTGTGTGAGTTTGGTCATAATCCAAAAGATTCATGGCTTTTGGATATCCGTCATCAGTACCAATCCAAGTAATATAGAAGTTTTGACCTCCATAAGAACCGGTACCTCTAGCTTCTGAGTATGTATAATTTGCTTGCGCATACAAACCTTTTGTTCTACGCATCTCAAAGTTCATAGTTAGTCCTTGAGAAACCATCACGTCTCCGTTCAAGTACTGTGCCCAATTTTGTTGGGTTTCAGCGCCTGCACCAGAAGTTGATGTATATGCGTCTAAACGATTTTGTAGCGTCAAGTAATCTTTACTTTCTTTATAGAATCCTTCGACCTTTAATGAGGCAAAAGAACCTATACGTTGTTCAATACCAATTTCGTACTGAGTAGAACGTTCAGGTTTTAATGCAGGATTCTCAGATGCAGTAGCATTACCAGCTAAGATATCAGCTGATAGCTGTGAATCTGATAAGTATAAATAAGACATTGGAACTGATTGCCAGTGTGTACCATAATTCGCACGGAAAACAGTACGATCAGATACAGGGAATGAGAATCCAATTCTAGGGTGAACAGCAGTTTCTTTTGCTACCTTTTTCCAAACGTAGTTACCGTCGCCGTCACCGTTTCTGTCTACACGCTGTCTATTAAAGTATAGGTGGTTAAATCCGTCTGAATCTCCATCTCCGTCACCATCTGAATCTGGAGCCATTGCGCCAGTATCAATAGTTTCAAAGGAAAGACCCATTTGTAAAACCACATCTTTGAATTCAAGTTTGTCTTGAACATAGAAACGCGTTTGAATTGGTTCCGCTGGAGCAAGCATATGATCGTCTTGATTATATGTTCCGTTCCATTCGTCACCATAAATATTATAACCGAGATTTGTTACGTATAAAGATCTATAGTTAATAAATCTCCAGTCAGCAGGATCGCTTCCTGCAGCAATAATTTCTTCGTTCGTAGCAACACCATCATAGTTTGCATCAACGTCAGCTATTGCTCTAGCTACGCCAGCAGCACTAAGACTATATCGTGTAATTTCTGTATTGTCTATAGAACCACCCATCTTGAACTCATTGTAGCCAAGTTGGTTAGTATAGTCAAAACTTACAGTGTTAGTTGTGGTGTTTCTTTTACCGTAGTATGTATACTGTGATCCATACCCAGTTGCTCCTAAAATCTCATCTGGAGAAATCGGACCATAACCGTCTCTACGATAGTAATAGTTTGTTGAACCAAATGCTTTAGTTCTCTTACCATACATTCCTATATCATGAAGATAGTTTTCATTACCAGAAATAGTTTCATAGTCTTGGTTTGATAATGAAATTTTCACATAAGAAAGAGGACTAATGGTATAACGAGCATTTACATAACCCATTGCAAAGTTTGATTCGTTATAACTACCGGCATCTGTCCATCCACCTAGAGTTCTACCAAAACTGTAGCCTCTACCTGAATAGTCATATGCTTGAGTACCGAGCTTAACACGCAACGGACCGAAATCCATAGTCATATTACCATTAATGGTAGTACGATCAGTGTTGTCGTGTGGTTGCTGACCATACATGCGTCTATAGTTACTATAAACAATATGTGTGGTATCATAAGCAGCAACGCCTGCAGCCAATAGCGCAGGGTCGGTTTGGTTATCTCTAATAACTTCTTCAATATGCCAGATCTTGTTACCGTTAGCGTCGTTGCTATAACTTAGCCCATCAGTACCATCGCTATAGTAATCAGCTGGTACTTCGGTCATTGGTGTAGCATCTGTTTGTGGATAAGAACCCCATGAAACGCTTCCACCAAACTCACGCTGTTCAACAGATAAGTATAGTTTTACGTTTTCACCAATTGGTCCACCCACGTCAAAATTGACATTACGATAGCCGTCTGAATATAATGCATCAGGATCGGTTCCTGCATCAGATCCCATAGAAGAAATTGCTTCTACTTTAGATCTCCACTGAGTACCACCAGTCTTAGTAGTAATGTTAACAATACCACCGTTGGCACCACCATATTCTGCAGAGAAACCTCCAGTTTGTACTGAAACTTCCTGAAGTGCGGTTTGAGAGTTACCATTAATGAAGTTTCCTCCACCATATACGTCTTTAACCGGTACGCCGTCAACATAGTAACGACTGTCGCCGCTTCTACTTCCACGGAAGTACCCATTAACAACACCTGTTTGAAGGTTCACAATATTGGATACCCCTCTAACAGCAAACGCGTCAATTAACTCTTTATCAACAATACGAGTTGTGTTTGTAGCGTTTGGATTGATTAATGGTCGTTCTCTTGTTACTGTTACTTCTTGACCTGCAACAGCAGCTACATCTAGCGCAAAGTCAGTTGTAGTCGTAAACCCAACTGATGTTCTTATGCCAGATTCTACAACTGTGCTATAACCGATATACTCGGCACGCATAGTGTAGTTACCTACTGGAACGTCAAGAATATAATATCTACCTAATTCATCGGTAGCTGCACCAAGGTTTGTTCCTTCTACTACAACATTTGCTCCGACTAATGCATTACCATCAGCGTCGGTTACAACCCCTGCCAATTTCGCAGTTGTTGATTGTGCAAAGATGAGCGTAGGAAGAACAAGCAGTGCAATTAATACACGTAGTTTTCTCATTATTCTACCTCCAAATGAGTAATTGTATAAACAAATTTTAATTTGTTGTTATTCATTTTATTATTTTCTTACCCTTATATATATTAATGTATATAATAAAATATATACGCCTTTCAAGGGACCCGTATCCCTTCAAAAGCTAAATCAACATAAATTGGTTATAGTTTTTTTGGATGTCAACAGATTTTTTGTATTATTTTATTTCGCAATATTAGATTTAATCAAGCGCCTTGGTTCCGGCATCAGAATGAACAATATATGCTTTCCCTCCTGCTTGTTCGATAGCTTCAGCAACTTTTTCTGGATGATTCGGAGCATAAGCAAACATACATCCTCCTCCGCCTGACCCAGTAATCTTTCCCCCCAAAGCGCCTGCATTCATTGCTGCATCGAGCATTGATTCAATTTTGGGGGTGCTAATATAAAATATGTCTCTTAGTATTGCATGAAGTTCGGTAAGAAGCATACCAATTGATTGATAGTTTGGTTTGCTTTTTTCTAGCTCTACCAATGCTTTGCGTAGCAGGTTTCGATTTTGAACCGTTCCTTTATATATATTTTTTTGTTCGGTGTTTAAATCAGAAAGATCGGAGTCGTTGTCCATTGTATGGATGTTGGTAGTTGGATTTTTGGCCTGTAATAGATTAAGTATTTCCGTTCGTGAATCGTTTAAGCGTTTTAAGATTCCCATTGTGTCTTTTGGTTGTTCTGAATCTCCCAACACAAACGAACCTAATTCTGGATTTAACGACTGGATGGATATGGTTGGTTCTGACTCTAGATGGATAATGTTTCCCATGGCGGTTGTATATTGATCCATCATTCCGCCAGGTTCGTTGAATTCGGTTGATTCCGCTTGATAGGTTAGTTTTCCAATTTTTTCCTGGGTCCATTCAATTGGATTATCAGCCATTTTTGATAAAAAATGAATCCAGCTCACATTAATAGCAGAGGAGCTACTAGCTCCTGCACGAATTGGTATTTGGCTACTAACCTCACACTCAAACCCAGATGAAAAAACCAACCCTTCGTTTTGACATATTTTAAGGCAACTTTTGAAATAATCGCGGGGCTTAGTATAGCTTAAGTCTTCAAGGGAAAAAGTTTCTGTTTCGTTGAGATCGGGTTTATGAATAATAATTTGATTGTCGGGTCTTTTTTGTCCTGAAATTTTGGCTCGCAAAGAAATAGCCATTGCAATAATCGGTAGCCCCAAATAGTCGGAGTGTTCACCGAAAAGACAAATTCGCCCTGGAGTAGTTATTTCCATAATTTAAATAGGCCGAAAGATGCAATGGCCCCTAAACCACAAATTAGGATTCCCGACTCTATTTGGCCATAAATTAATTGACCAACACCTAGAAGAAAACTGTAGGTGGCTATACAGCCCAACACCATACAAAGAATTCCGTTTGGAACTGGCCAAGGTTCGCTTGAAGTGTTGTTGTCGGCATACTTTTTCCATCCAGGTCCACCAGGATTAACTTTTTTAACAAAGTTTCGCAATGTTTTTTCATCGTCTGGCGGTGTACAGTAAGTTGCAACCACCCAAATAAAAGTAGTAAGCGCTGCACCAATAGTAATTTTTTCCCAATCTTCTAGTTTGTCGTTAATAAAAAAATTGAAATATCCCGCAATAACAAGAGAGCTAATCATTGCAACAATTTCAGTATAAGCATTAATTCGCCACCAAAACCAACGCAAAATATAAATGAGGCCTGTGCCAGCACCAATCATAAGCAACAATGTAAAGGCTTGTTTGGCATTGGTAAGTAAAAGCCCTAATCCAGCACCTAAAAAGACGGAAGCCACTGTAAACAGTCGTCCAGCCAGCACTAACTGTTTTTCTGGTGCATCAGGATTAACAAACCGGTGATAGAAATCATTTACTAAATAGCTCGCTCCTAAATTTAATTGCGTAGACATCGTGCTCATAAAAGCTGCGATAAGCGAAGCAGCAACCAGGCCCAAAAGCCCTGAGGGTAACAGGGTAAGCATAGCAGAGTAAGCCGCATCGTGGCCAAGCTTGTCGTCAGAAAGATCAGGAAATGCAGTTTTGAGATCGGTTAGTTCCGGAAAAATAATGAGAGACGATAAAGCTATAAGAATCCATGGCCATGGACGCAAGGCATAGTGAGCCACATTAAATAAAAAGGTGGCACCAACAGCGTTGGTTTCGTCTTTAGCAGAAAACATACGTTGGGCAATATATCCACCACCGCCAGGTTCCGAACCAGGATAATAACTGGCCCACCACTGCACCGACAAAGGAATTAACAAAATTGGAACCCACAGGTTTGGATCAGAGAGGTCTGGAATTAATGCAATTTTATCAACTACGTTTGAGTGTGCAATGAGTTTGGATACTCCTCCAATTTCTGGCAGCCTAACAATATAAAGCATTCCCCAAATTGAGCCAACCATAGCTAGAACAAACTGAACAAAATCTGTAATAACAACAGCTTTAAGCCCCCCTAGCGTCGAATATGCCAAAGTGATGGAGCAAGCAACCAAAAGCGTTATCCATCCGGGTAGGCCTAACACAATTTCACCAAATTTTACAGCTGCTAAGCTAACAGCGCCCATCACCAAGACATTAAAGACTAGCCCTAAATACAAAGCACGAAAACCTCGTAGAAAGGCCGCAGCTTTTCCGCTATAGCGCAATTCATAAAACTCAATATCGGTAAGCACCCCGGAGCGGCGCCAGAGCTTAGCATAAACAAAAACTGTTAACATCCCTGTTAATAAAAATGCCCACCAGGTCCAGTTCCCTGCCACACCGTCTTTGCGAACCAGTTCTGTTACCAGGTTTGGTGTGTCTGTAGAAAATGTAGTTGCTACCATGCTAATGCCCAAAAGCCACCATGGCATATTTCTACCAGCTAAAAAAAACGACTTTGTATCTTGGCCAGCCCGTTTAGAGGCCCAAACGCCCACAAGAAGCGAAAATATAAAATAGGCGGCGACAATACACCAGTCCAATGGAGATAAAATCATTTAATATCTTTCGCCCAAACCAAAAATAGGTGGGTTTGTTTTCCATTTTCCTCGTGTAAAATCAGGAATTTTTACTGCGGTGCTGTTTAGTTTAATAGACTTTTCCGATAAAGGCACTATTGCGCTCATGCTCACAGCATCATAAACATCAATTACTGGGGGTTGGTTTTCTTTTAACGTTTCTATAAATGCGTGGACAATAAAAAAATCCATGCCTCCGTGGCCTGAGCCAGCAGCTTGATCTTCAAATTTTTTCCATAATGGGTGGTCATATTTTTTTAAATATGCTTCATCTGGTTCCCACTGATGTTCGCTCGGACTCATGCCCTCTATATAAATAGAGCGGTTGTCTTTCATCCACAGCCCCTGTGTGCCTTGAACGCGAAAATTTAAAGAATAGGGTCTAGGCGAATTTGTATCATGACTCAATACAATTGTTTGTCCTTTGGCACACTTAATTACTGTTGTAACTATGTCCCCCAATTTAAAGTCTACTTTTGTGTTCGGATGATCTTCGCCCCCAAGATCTACAATATACTTATGAAGTCCGCGAGATTGGGTTGCAGTAGAGGTGAGCGAAAGCATTCTGTTGCCGCGATTAATATCTAGCATGGTGCTTACGGGCCCTAGTCCGTGCGTAGGATAAAGGTCGGCATTTCGGTCTACAGAGTGCTGTGTTCTCCATCGTGCCTCTGAAAAACCTTTGTCCCCAAACTCTACGCCGCCGCCATAAGCCCCAACGCCGTCATTGAATTTAACATGACGCAAATCATGTTGATATCCGCCCTGACAATGAAGCAGCTCGCCAAATAGTCCTTGGCGCACCATATTAAGAACTGCCATAATATCTCTTCGATAATTTACATTTTCCATAATCATGCATAGTTTGCCAGTTTTTTCAGATGTGTTAACTAGGTCCCAACATTCTTTAACGGTAATAGCCGCTGGAACTTCTGTTCCTACATGTATGTTGTTTTTCATTGCAGCAATGGCCATAGGGTGGTGCCATTCCCATGGGGTAGCAATATACACCCCATCTAGGTCTTCATTTGCAACCATGTTTCGAAAATCTTCTGGTCCATTTTTGTATATTTTTGGCACAGGGCGGTTAGCTTTTTCAAATATTTTTAAAACTTTTCCAATCATGATATCATCAATATCACAAATTACTGGGATATCCACATCAGGACGATTTAATAAAAGCTGCGAAACCCATTGACCGCGAAACCCGGTACCAATTATTCCTATTTGTACTTTTTGAGAAGAGCTTCCAAGCAAGGATGTTGGCATTATAGACGCAGCAAGCCCAGTTATTGCCGTTGTTTTGATAAAATTTCGGCGACTAATTATTGGTTTCATTGCTTTTTATCAAGCCCAACCACAAAAACGCTAAGCAATATACCAATCAATAAAGCAGCCCAAACATATTCTCCTGAAAAAGCCACAAGAAGACCGATAAGAAGCGCCGAAGCCATTTCGGCGTTTGTTTTAGGAATAGCAAGCGCTACATAAGCACATGCAAATCCGGTTAGCACTAACGTTAGGTTTAGGGCTATGCTCATCAAAGGACCCATAAAAACTATAAAGGGTTGCCATACATACAACAATGGAATTGCCATCAAATAATAAGATCCTAATCCGTCAAATATTGAAGGCATTTCTTTGGCGCCTTTTCTCCATCTTTCAGCAACCACAACGTGAACACCTGTCCACAGGGCTCCTTGTGTTGGAAAGTTTGGGTTAGCAATTAGTCCAAGAAAATTTCTGACCGCTATTGATAAATGAACTTTGTTAACATCAACATCTAGCGGCTCATCTGGTCTTTCTTTTTCGGCATCATTTAAAATTGCTTTTCCTGTAATAATGTCACCAAAAAGAAGAATATATCCAATTATTACTAAGGGCAAAGCCTCTAAATACATCTTTAAAGGTGGAAACCCAACCTGGTCTGAAAAAGGAGAGGTTCTTTCAAACAGCTTAACAACTTCTGGGAACGTCAGGCCGAAACTAATGCCTTCTTGATATATTGGTCTTCCAGCAACCTCGCCAAGCGTAGCCTCACCAAAAAGATAAGCAACTGCTGCTGCTATTAAAAACCCTGGAAGGAGGCCTAGCGAGCTTATTTTTTGAAAAATTTTATTTGATGCTGCCAGTCGCTTAAAAGGCTCTGAAAAGGTGGTAAGTATGCATATTGCCAAGGCAACTGTCATGGCTATGGGCTGTTCCATATATCTAGAATCAAACTCTTTAAAAAACACCTGGTAAAACGCTGCTACTGCAGCCCCTAAAATAATCCCCGATTTTAATGTGTTGGGAATATTGTTAATAATTTTACCGCTTAAACCTGTCATTCCTAAGAGAGCAACCAACAGGGTGAATTCTATGCACAGGGCGGCCATAAATTGGAAAGTTTCAGGCTGGTACTCTACCCCGCCTGGAGAATAATATCCCATTGTTGCAAAAAAAATCAGAACGATTGGGTAGGCTGGCGTAATCCATCCGGGCGCAAAAGGAACCCCAAACAAAATAGGGCCAGCAGCAATCAGTGTTCCAGCAATTAAAGAGACAGCAACGCCTTCTTCAAAAGTTAAGCCCATCCCCATTACAATAGGAACACCAGCAAAGGCTGTTGCACCAGAGATTGCTATTCCTTGAAAAAATTCTGCGGCTCTAAACCTGATATGTATAAATGGAATTCTTGCTACAAACGGACCCCACTTTAAGCCCCCGTTCTGTGGTTTTCTACTCATTTGTACTGTCCTTTGTTGTCTTGTGTGTTGTTCGCTTGTAAGCGCTTAAGAAATTCGTGTGGTTTTTCTATCATGTGAGAGAGGTCGCTATCTGTCATTCCTAAGCTTTTTAAATAGTCAGCAGGAAATGCCATTCTATATTCATTTGTTGTTATTCCTGTATCTAAATCTCTAAATGGCAGAGTATATCTTTCTCCTTTTTCGTTCAGGGCATACCCTTGTATGTCTGCGTTCATAGGTTCGCCTTTTTTAAAAGGGTTTTCCACAGAAACGATGCGATTAATATATTTTGTATAGCTTTCTTCTTTTGGGTATGTCCATGCATCGTCATAGTTTAGGTCTTTATAAATGTGGTAATTTTTTAAGCTCCTAATGTCTGCACTGGTCATGTCTGTATAGCCAATACCTGAAACTTGTTTGAAATTGTTCGACATTTCTCCCAAGCTTTTATTGTTTGCTTTTTTTTGTGCAATATCTAGGATTTTTTTAACCATGTCTTTGCTTAGTGGAAACATTGGATGGTTTTCAAGTCGAGGTATCATTTCTCTTAAGTCTGGATCAGCCTTGAAAATTTTCTCAAACATAGGTTTTGCAATATCAAACTTATCATCCGTACAAAGAATCACTGCCCCCCAAAACAAGAGTTCAACATTTTCTGGGTACAGCTCTGATGCCTTGTTGTAAGCATCAAGCGCTTCTTGCAGTTTTCCTTCGGCAGCTAAAACATCTCCTTCGTTGGCAAAAATATATGCTTTTTGAATGCGCATTAATCTGTCTAGGTCTGACAAGGGATCAGAGGAATCGTCCACGCGAATATCATAAATTTTTGAACTAAGCAAGTTGTCTACCCTGTCTAGCGGAACAACTAGCATCGCAGCTGACTGTTTTCCGCGCAAATCCCCACCTATGTTTTCTGCAGCAACAAGAGCAGCGTAAAGCTTGTCTGCCAAAGACCCCTCTGTAGACAGGTAGGCTTTTTCCATGGCTTCTGGAACGCCGGGGTTGGCCATAATGTTGGCTTGAATGGCGTACCCGTCACCCTGAAGTCCAGAAGCATATATAATACAATCTTTTCCTGTAAAAGTAACAGACCTTCCCCTGGTATCAACAGCGCCTATTTGTCGAACATTTTGTTCAGAATCTTTTTTTAAAAGCATGTTAAGGGCAAGCTGTGGAGAAACTCCCCTAGAAAACATATTTAACAATTCTGGGCCATATTCTGGACGAACAAAAGACTGTGTAGCAACGATTCCGACTCCGGGATCGGCCCACAACACCAATGAGCCAACAGAAAACCAATGGCTTTGTACGGCGCCTCCCATTTGACCGGACTCTTTGTCAATAGCAACAATCGAATAGGTATGAACTGGTCGTTCTTGGGAAAAAACAATGGTTGTTATCAAAAGAAATGTTAATATATTTTTAGTTTTTTTCATTATTAATAAAAATTACTTCATTCTTATGTTTGTCATAAGTGTTTTTTTGGAATTGTTTGTTTTTAAGTGCTGCGTCAAAAAAATTCATCATTGATGTGTTAATCGTGTTTTTAACAAGTGTTTTATCAGCTTTTCCTAAATAGGGCAGCGGTATTGCAAGAGGGCTGTCTGAAACATAAACTTGTTTTAAGTCTGTAAACGTGTAGTGTAAGCTATTTTTAATATATACTTCATACGATGGAGAATTGTTTTCTAAGATAAGGTTGTAAACTTTTAGGTTTTCCCTCCCGTCTTCTGAGTTGTTCATGTCTCCAGGAATGCTTGGGTCTAAAAACTCTTCCTGGCCAATGTGCATAAAAGGCTTGTTGGTGTTTGTTTTTACGTCCTCTTCGCTAAGCGCAAAAAACCACCCGTCAAGAGCAAGGGCTGCCTTAATTCGTTCATCGTTCAACAAAGCATAGTAGCTTGTGCCTCCGCCCATTGAATGTCCCATTATTCCAATTGCGTTAAAATCAATTAAAGAAAGATATTGGTTTGGGATATTTTCCTGAGATTTTTCTTTAGCAAGCTCATTAATAATAAAAGAAATGTCTTGATATCGATATTCAATAAGTTGGCGGGTATAATATTTTCGATGGTAGGAAGCTTGTTCGTCCCACGTAACGTTTCTTTTAAACAAAATGGGGTCCCCTTTTTTATTAAACGTAATCGATGAGTTGTAGGTATGGTTACAGGCAACAACAATATATCCGTTGCTCACCAGCTCTTCAACTTGGGAAAGGTTTTGTGTAGATAGGCCGCTATTGCCGTGAGAAAAAAGTATTAAAGGAAATTTTTTGTCTCTTATTGCGCTTGTTCCTTGAACAGCGTTTGACATCAGTTTGGTGCCATGCTTACCAAAGCTTGAGGGCATTCCTGCTGATTTTGAAATGCTTGTTATTGATTTTTCTGGATAAATAAGGTGGGTTGTTTTTTGATAGTTAGTTTTTATTTCTGCAGGATACCAAACCTGAACCAAAAGGCTTCTAAAGTCTGATGGGGACGTGGTATATACTTCGCTTCGGCTGTAATCTGTCCAAAAATGGATTTGTGTACCCACCCCATATTTTCCGTTTGGTTCGTCAATAGACTCAAGCGGAACAGCAATTGCTCCTATTGCTGCGCACCCGCTTAAGAGTGTTGCGAAAAAAAATGTGGAAATTTTCAAAGTATTCTTTTGGTATAAAAAAAGCACAACATAAATTACAGCTTATCATTATCATCAAAAAGTGCAAAAAAAGATAAGCAACATTATTCTTATTCTTGGAGCCCAATGGGGAGACGAAGGCAAAGGGAAAGTAACTGACTTTTTCTCTGCTAAATCAGACTACGTAGTAAGGTTTCAGGGGGGAAACAATGCTGGGCACACAATTATTCTTGACGAAAAAGTTCTTAAACTACACCTAATTCCTTCTGGGGTTCTTCATGCGAAATGTCATTTGGTTATTGGAAACGGGGTTGTAATTAATCCAAAAGTGCTAATCCATGAAATGGGGTTGCTAAAAAAAGAAGGTTTAAAAATAAACTTGCTTATTAGTGATCGTGCTCACCTTATTATGCCATATCACGTAGACATGGATCACCATCTGACGGGATTTCAAGACGAGCTGGCCGCTGGAAGCACCAGGTCTGGAATTGCCCCTGTATACGCAGACAAAATGTATAGACATGGCCTTAGGGTGACCGACTTGCTTAATAAGAAAGTGTTTACAAGACGGCTTAAAAAATCGTTTGATTTTAATAGAGGTATTATTGAAAAAATTTTTCAAGAACCTTTTTCGTATTCGTACAAAGAAATTTTAAGGAAATATCTGGGGTACGCAGAAACACTGCGTCCTTATGTAAAAAACACCACTGAAGAATTAGCGGTCGCCATCAAAGAAAACAAAGTCGTTCTTTTTGAGGGGGCGCAGGGGGCCTGCCTAGACGTTGATCATGGCCTTTATCCCTATACAACAAGCAGCAACACTGTTGGGGGACACATTGAAGCTGGGGCCGGCGTAGGAATCAATCAAAGCAAGCACATTATAGGAGTAGCAAAAGCATACTTAACTTATGTTGGTCGCGGACCGTTGCCAACAGAGGTTGAAATGTCTTTAGCAGAAAAAATTAGAGAAAAAGGACAGGAGTATGGAACTACAACGGGCCGTCCAAGAAGAATTGGTTGGATCGATTTGGTACAGCTAAAACATGCTAATCGAATTAACGCGTTTACCGAATTAGTTTTAACAAAGGTGGATGTTCTTTCTGGGTTGTCAAAAATAAAAATGTGTGTTGAATACAAAATTAACGGTGAAAAGACTGGCCATATACCGTCAGACCTAGAAAGCTTTGGACGGGTTGAGCCCGTTTATGAAACAGTAGAGGGCTGGGAAAGTTTGCCCGAAAAAATCAACAGCATCGATGAGTGCCCTGCTCAGTTAAAAGAGTTTATTAAAAAAATAGAGGAAACAACTGGAAACCATATTGCTCTTGTTTCATATGGCCCAGACAGAAATCAAACTTTTAAGTTATGAAAATTGCAGAAAGTTGGCATAGTTTTGATTTTTCAACGCTAACAGATGACGAGGTTGCTGCAGTTTTGTCTAAAAACAATATTCCTCTTAGTGTAGAAGAAACAAAAAAGATACAAAAAGAATTTCTCAAAAGACCTCCCACCTTGGCCGAGTTGATACTGTTTTCTATTCAAGGGTCGGAACACAGTTCTTATAAAAGCAGCAAAGAACATATTAAGCACTTCGTTACAGATGGACCAGACGTAATCCTTGGAGCAAAAGACGATGCGGGAATTGTTTCAATTGCTAAAGACTCAAAAAACAACAGGTACGGCTTGGTGCTTAGCCATGAGTCACACAACCACCCAAGCCAAATTGTTCCCTACGAAGGCGCTGCCACTGGGGTTGGTGGCAACGTAAGAGATGTGTGTTGTATGGGCGCAGAGGTGGTTGCCCTTGGTGACGGACTAAGGTTTGGAAATATAAAAAACAACAAAACAAAGTGGATCCATGACGGCGTTGTTGGCGGTATTGCTGGCTATGGAAACCCATTAGGAATTCCAAACATCTGTGGGGACCTATATTATGATGATAGATATAATGACAATTGTTTGGTTACTATTATAACTGCAGGCATTGTCAAGGAAAAAGACGTTATTCGGTCCCGCGCACCAAAAAACGCCGAAGGGTATGATTTGGTTTTGGTAGGAAAGCCTACGGACAACAGCGGTTTTGGTGGAGCAAGCTTTGCATCTTTAGAGCTAGAAGAAGAAAAAGAACAGCAAAACAAGGGTGCTGTTCAAGAGCCTAACGCCTTTTTAGAAAGACATATTTTAAAATCCACATATGAGCTCTTTAAGCATTTTCAAAAACACAACATGACAGACAAGGTTGGTTTTAAAGATTTGGGGGCTGGCGGGGTGGCGTGTGCTAGCGTTGAGCTGGCAGATGCGGCTGGAATGGGGGCCGAAGTTTGGGCTGATGAAATCCATACCAGCGTGTCAGGTCTACCAAGCCACATAGTTCTTTGCTCAGAAACACAAGAAAGGTTCATGTGGGTGTGCAATCCGAAAATCACCCCTACAATTTTAGACCATTATAACAAAAAGTTTGATTTGCCAAATGTTTCCCTGCGGGCACAAGCCAAAATTGTAGGCAAAATCATCAAGGAGCCCCGCTATACTGTTTATGCAAACAAAAAAAAGATTGTTGATGGTCCTATAAAAAAAATAAACGAAGGTTTTGTTTATAAGCGCCCTTTAAAAAGCGTTAAAACTATCAAAAAAGAAAATTCTTTACCCTCTATAAAAAACTATAACAGCGTTGTAATGAATCTGTTAAAAAACGAAAACATTGCATCAAGAGCCCCTGTTTATGAGTGTTATGATAAAAACGTACAGGGGCGCGTGGTTTTAGAGCGCAGCGTTTCAGAGGCAGGCGTTGTTGCTGTTTTTGGCGCTGGTTTTCCTCAAGAAATTAGAAGCGCTGGTTTTTCTGCTGCAATAGCACACAACCCCAAGATTGGAGAAAGCAGTCCGTATCTAACGGCGCAACATGCGGTTTTAGAAGCAACTGCAAAAGTGGTGGCAAGCGGAGGAATTCCCGTTGCCCTAACCGACTGTTTGTGTTTTGGCAACCCAGAAAAACCTGAACAAATGTGGCAGTTTTCTGAAAGCTGTAGGGGGATAAAAGAAACCTGTTCAAAGCTGGGCTTTGAGCACGGCGCAGGCCTTCCAATTGTTGCAGGCAATGTTAGCTTTTATAACCAAAGCGGAGAAAGAGCAATTCCGCCAAGTCCAATAATTGGTTGTTTTGGAAAAACAAACGACGTAAGCCTGTCCATTAAAAACAGCCTGCAGGACAAAAAGTCTACTCTGTTGTTGTTGGGAGAAGTCGGAAACAAGCTGGGGGGAAGCATGATAGTTGATTTGTTTGGGGTTGAAAACAACGATGTTCACAACTTTTCTGTCACCAAATACAACAAAACGCTTAATGCGTTGCTTGAACTGATTAACAAAAGAGCTGTTTTGTCTTCAAGGGTTGTTACAAGAGGGGGGCTTGTTGTTGCTCTTGCAAAAATGAGCTTTATGAATGAAGTGGGCATTTTGTCGACTGTGGGCAGAGAAAATTTTTCTGAAAAAATTTTTAACGAAAGCTTGAGCGTTCTTGTTCAGATTAACAACAAACATCTTGAAACAACTCAAAAAACACTAGAAACAAACAATATCCCTTTTAATATTATAGGTATAACAACGCGCAAAAAAACAATCAAAATAAACGACAAAATAAACTTGTTAATAAAAGACGCTAAAAACATTTGGGAAGATTCGTTGAGAAAAAAACTGTTATCATGAAACAAAAAATTTCATATAAAGACGCTGGTGTAGATATTGAAAAAACAGATAAAGCAATTGCTTCTTCAAAAAAAACTATTCAATCAACTTTTACAAAAAATGTTCTTTCTTCTGTTGGCGGATTTGGATCAATGTACAGCTTAAAAGACGTTTTAAAAAACTATGATGACCCAATTATCGTTCAAAGCATCGACGGGGTGGGAACCAAAATGTCTGTAGCGCAACAGTGCAAAAACTTCAGCTTTATTGGCGTTGATCTGGTGAATGCGTGCTGTAACGATGTTGCGGCAACCGGCGCTAAACCGATTACTTTTTTAGACTACATCGCAAGCAGTGCGCTAAACCCAAACACAATATCTGAAATTATTAAGAGTGTTGCCGGTGAATGCAAGCGGTTGGGGGTTTCCTTGGTGGGAGGGGAAACCGCTGAAATGCCAGGAACCTATTACAACAACGAATATGACCTTGTTGGGGTTGCAGCTGGCATTGTAGATAAAAAAAATATTGTTGATGGTTCTCAAACAAAAAGCGGCTCTGTTGTTCTTGGTTTACCATCAAGCGGATTACACACCAACGGATATTCTCTTGCAAGAAAATTAATTTTTGACACTCTCGGGCTTAGCGCCAAAGACGCCCTGCCCAACCAAGATATAACTGTTGAGCGCGCTTTGCTTGCTCCACACAAAAACTATAGCAAAGCTATCAACGGCCTAATCGACAACGGACAAAGCATAGAAGGAATAGCTCACATTACCGGCGGTGGCCTTATAGACAACATCCCAAGGGTCCTGCCAAGCGGTTTAGCTGCAGAAGTTAATGTTGGGGCGTGGAAAAAAATTCCAGTTTTTGAATTTTTAACCAACAGTCTTGACCTAAACATTAAAGAGCTATATAGAACGTTTAACATGGGAATAGGGCTCGCCCTGGTGGTGGAAGAAAATAAAAAAAATGCGGCGATGAAGGCGCTAGAAAATGATGGGTGCGTAGAAATTGGTAGGATTATAGAGAGTTCCTCAAAAGAGGTTTGTTTGAATGGGCAGTAAACCCAAAATTGCTTTTATACAGTTTCCTGGATCTAACACAGAAAATGAAACCGTTGCAGCCCTTGAAAGAAACAACATGGTGGCGGTACCTCATTTTTGGAATGACCCCCCTTCTCAGCTGAGGGCTTGTGATGGGCACATTGTTTTAGGTGGCTTTTCATATGAAGATCGTTCAAGGTCTGGTATTATTGCGTCATTAGACCCCATTATAGAAGAAATCAAAAAAGAGGTTGTTTTGGGAAAGCCTGTTTTGGGTATTTGTAATGGTGCTCAAATTTTGGTTGAAAGCGGAATTGTTCCTGGAAATGAAAACTTCGGAACCGTGGTTGGTTTAACACAAAATAAGCGCGTTCAAAACGGACAAATCGTTGGTACGGGATATTTCAACGCGTGGTGCCACATCAAACCAAACGAAAAAAGCAGGTCGGCCTTTATAGAAAAAAACGGTGGTGTTCTTAGCGTTCCTTTGGCTCATGCAGAAGGAAGGTTTGTGGTGGGCAAAGAATTGAACGGCGCCATAAAAGAAAACAGTCTTGCATCATACCACTATTGTACCGGGGGCGGCAATGTAGCGTCGGACTTCCCCACAAACCCCAACGGGTCTGTTGATAGCATTGCGGCTTTAAGCAACCTGTCCGGTAACGCCATGGCAATTATGCCACACCCAGAAAGAACAATTAACGGTGAAGGCGACGCTGTCTTTAGGGCGATGAACAAATATGTGGTGGAAGAAAAAAAATATAGCTACAAAGCCTTAAGGCATGCTGCCAAAAAAATTGTTCTTTCGTCTTTTGAAAAACCTTCAACAACAAAAGAGGTTGTTATATCAATGATTATTGCTGACAACGAGGCCAGCTCTGTAGAAAAGTGTGCTCAAAAAATCGGCGCAGACACAACAATAAAAAAATACCTTCATTTTGAAATCGAGACCAACAAAAAACTAAGCCTGGAAGAGATTTATAAAACAGATGTGCTGTTTAACCCTAGCAAGGAATTTGTGGTTAGGCTTGGCAAGGCAAACGAAACGAAACGGTTTTTGGTTCGAGAAAAAGAAAACATAGAAGGAAGGAGAATTAAGGAAATCCTGCAGAAGAGATTTGGTTTTGATGGTGTTAAAAGCGTTCAAAAAGGTGTTGTTTGGGAAATTGGCTCGAAAAGAAATCAATTAAAAAAAGACGTGGATTTAATTATAAATAGTCATATTTTGTCCAACCCTATTTCACAAGTCTGTCATGAATATTGACAAAAAATATTATCAGGCGATTCAAGAAAACCTGGGTAATACTATTCAGGACACCACAATTAACGTCCCAAACAAAAAAGCTGGCAAGGTTCGTGATGCGTACTTTTTAGACAATAAAGTATTAATGGTTTCCACTGACAGACAAAGCGCTTTTGATAGGGTTTTGGCAGCAATTCCATACAAGGGCGCCGTGTTAAACCTTGTAAGCGCTTGGTGGTTTACAAAAACAAAAGACCGTTTTCCAAATCATTTAATTTCTGTTCCGGACCCAAACGTTTCCTTGGTAGAAAAGTGTGATGTTTTTCCTATTGAGTTTGTTGTGCGAGGATATATAACAGGAACAACGGAAACATCTTTGTGGACAGTTTATAACAGCGGCGCAAGAGAATATTGTGGAAACGATTTGCCAGAAGGCTTAAGAAAAAACGACAAGCTTAATGAACCAATGTTAACTCCAACCACAAAAGACAAGGTTCATGATAGGCCTGTTTCTAAACAAGAAATTATTGATTTGGGGCTAATGTCAGAAAGCGATTTTGATGTTGCAGCAAAAATGAGCTTGGAGCTTTTTAGCTATGGGCAAAAAGTTGCGAAAGAAAATGGCTTGATTTTGGTAGACACAAAATACGAAATTGGACGAGGAACAGATGGAACAATTAAGCTTGTTGATGAAATCCACACCCCAGATTCAAGCAGGTATTGGATTGAAACAACCTATAAAGAGCGTCTTCGTGCTGGCAAAGAACCAGAAAATATAGACAAAGAATTTTTAAGGCTATGGTTTGCAAAAAACTGTGATCCGTACAAAGACAAAACCTTGCCTGAGGCCCCAGACGAATTGGTTGTTGAGCTTTCGGCAAGATATATATTGCTTTATGAGTTAATAACAGGAAAAAAGTTTTCGTTTCCTGATTTAACAAACATCAACAAAAGAATATCACGAAACATTGAGGAGACACTATGAAAGCTATTTTAATTATGGGCTCTGACTCTGACAGGGGCCACGCTGAAAAAATTACATCTTCGCTAGAAGAGCTTGGGGTTGGCTTTGAAGTACTTGTTGCTTCTGCACACAAAAGCCCTGAAAAGGTTTTAGAAATTATTCGGTCTTATAAAAAGGGCGATAGGGTCGCCTTTGTTACTATAGCCGGAAGATCAAATGCTTTGTCTGGTTTTGTTGCAGCCAACACAGAAAAGCCAACCTTTGCCTGCCCTCCCTTTAAAGACAAGGTTGATATGAGCATAAACATTCATTCCACCTTGCAGATGCCAAGCAACACACCTGTTTTGACTGTTCTTGATCCGGGAAACTGTGCTTTAGCGGTTTACAGGGTTTTAAACCTAGAAAACCTATGAGCAACATTTCTCCACTAGACAGCAGATATAAAAAGCAGGTCAGCGAACTTAATGAATATTTTTCAGAACAAGCTTTAATGGGGTTTCGGCTATATGTGGAAATTAAATATTTAATTTTTTTGTCAAAACATCGAGCGCTAAAAAAACTTATTTCTCTTAACAAGAAAGACCAACAAAAGCTGGAAAAAATTTATTCAAACTTTGACCAAAAAGAATACAATGCAATTAAAAAAATTGAAGCAAAAACAAAGCATGACGTTAACGCCGTTGTACAGTATTTGTCTAAAAAAATAGAAAAAAATATTTCGGGGGCGTTGGTGCCGTGGGTACATTTTGGGCTAACCTCAGAAGACATAAACAACACTGCTTATTCTTTAATGATTAAGGGTGCCGTCCAGTCTTCTCTGTTAAAAAACCTGAAAGAGCTGTCTGGGGCTCTAAAAAAATTAGTGTCTCAAAATAAAGACTTTCCGATAATGGCGCTAACACATGGACAGCCCGCTACCACAACCTCTCTTGGAAAAGAAATGGCTGTTTTCCATATGCGGCTTTCTAGACAAATTGAGCAGTTAAAAAAACGTGATTTGTTAGCAAAATTTTCTGGTGCAACAGGCACGCTTGCTGCACACAAAATCGCTTTTCCAAAAGGTTCTTGGGTTTCTTTTTCTAAAAGATTTATTAAAACCCTTGGATTAAAAAACAATCCGATTACAACGCAGGTTGAACCAAATGATTCGTTGGCGGAACTGCTACAAAACATTATAAGAATAAACAACATTTTAACAGACATGAGCGTTGATATGTGGCTGTATGTCGAAAGAAATATTTTTATACAAAAAAACAGGGCCAGCGAGGTGGGTTCGAGCACCATGCCTCACAAAATTAATCCAATTGCCTTTGAAAACGCAGAAGGAAACCTCGAGCTTGCAAATTCGGGGTTAGAGTTTTTGTCTTCTAGGCTCTGCAGATCAAGGCTTCAAAGAGACCTAAGCGGGAGTACTCTTTTTAGAAATGTTGGGACCAGTTTTGGGCACAGCCTTTTAGCATATAAAAATATAGTCAACGGCTTGGGAAGAATTAGGCCCAACAAAAACCAAGCAGAAGCAGAACTAGAAAACAATTGGGGGGTTTTAGCAGAGGCTCTTCAAACGGTTTTAAGAAAAAATGGGGATGCGGATGCTTATGAAAAAATTAAAAAAATTACTCGAGGAACAGGGCTTGACAAAGAAAAGTATTTGGCAATTGTGAACAGCTTGAACATTGCAGAAGAAGATAGGGGCGCCCTTCTGTGCCTAACCCCATCAACATATTTAGGAGAAATTAAAGAAATTTTAAAAAAGTATTAAAAATGTGCGGAATAGTCGGAATATATCATAAGAACAAAGACGTGGCTGGGGAAATTTATGATGGGCTTATCCAGGTTCAGCACCGAGGACAAGACGCGGCTGGAATTTGTACCTGGGATAAAGAAAAAATGTCTCTTTATAAAAACCTTGGGGTGGTAACTGAGGTTTTTAAAACAAACGGATCTTTAAAAATGGGGGGAAATATTGGCGTTGGGCATGTTCGCTATCCAACCGCGGGGAGCGACAACGCGGCAGAGGCACAACCCTTTTATTCTGCCAACCCCGTTAACATTTCTCTTGCACACAACGGAACGCTAACAAACAGCGAAAAAATTAAAGAGGCTTTATTAAAAACACATTTTTGTCAATTTAATACGCAGTCTGATTCTGAGGTCCTGCTTAACCTTTTTGCATATGAGCTTTATAAAACAAACTTTAGAACGCTAAAAGAGGCCCATGTTTTTTCTGCCTTAAAAAATGTTTTTAAAAGGTGTGAGGGCGGGTATGCTGTTGTTGCTTTGGTCGCCGGAGTTGGTCTTGTTGCTTTTAGAGACCCAAGCGGAATTAGGCCTCTGGTGATTGGTAAACAAAAAAATGCGTGTATGGTTGCCTCGGAGAGCGCAGCTTTGAGCGCCTTAGGTTATGACCTTGTGAGAGATGTGGCCCCTGGGGAAGCGGTCATAATTAGCGAAGACGGCAAAGTGTCTAAAAAGGGGTGTGTAAAAAATCCTGTGCTTTCTCCCTGCTTGTTTGAGTTCGTTTACTTTTCAAGACCTGACTCAACAATTGACTCTATTTCTGTTCATAAGGCTCGATTAAGAATGGGAGATTTCTTGGGCGAAAAAATAAAAAAAGAATATACACATATTGATGTTGAGGTTGTTATTCCTGTCCCAGACACAAGCCGAACCTCTGCAATGCAGGTTGCTTACCATTTGGGGGTTAAATATCGCGAAGGATTTATTAAAAACAGATATATTGGGCGAACGTTCATAATGCCCGGCCAAAGCATTAGAAAAAAGTCTGTAAAACACAAGCTCGGGCCGATTGAAATTGAGTTTAGAAATAAAAATGTTTTACTAGTTGATGATTCCATTGTAAGGGGAAATACCTCAAAAAAAATAATTGAAATGGCGCGAAAAGCTGGAGCAAAAAAGGTTTATTTTGCTTCTGCGGCCCCACCGGTTAGATATCAAAATATTTATGGAATTGATATGCCAGCAACGTCTGAACTAATTGCGCACGGAAAGACAGAAAAAGCAATAAAAAAAGCCATTGGTGCAGATGAGCTAATTTATCAAGACTTGGACGCCCTAAAAATGGCAGCGCACATTGGAAACCCCAAGATCACCTCTTTTGAAGACTCTGTTTTTTCTGGCAAGTATCGTGCGGGAGAAATTTCTAAAAGCTTTCTAGAAAACCTAGAAAAAAGCAGAGCAGAAGTCGTTAGAAAATCATGAGCAAGGTTCTTTTGGTTGGGTCTGGGGCAAGAGAGGTTGCTATCGCCAGAAAAATCAAAGAAAGCCGACGGCTCGTTTCTCTTTTTTGTTTGAGCCCCTCTATCAATCCGCACATTAATGTTTTGTGTGAAAAATATTTTATGGCCCCCCTTTCAGAGAACCAAACAATAGTAGCTGTTGCTAAAAAGCTTGCTATAGACTTTGCCATAATAGGGCCAGAAAACCCCTTAGAAAATGGTCTCGTGGATGCGATGGAAGAAGAGGGCTTTCCGTGTGTTGCTCCAAAAAAAGATGTAGCAAGGATCGAAACAAGCAAAAGTTTTGCCAGAAACATTTTGGACAGGTGTTCTCCAGAAAAAAACCCAAAAAGGAAAGAGTTTTCGTCTCTTGAAGGGGTAGAAAAGTTTTTACAAGAGCTTGGGGGGAGCTATGTTGTTAAATATGATGGGCTTATGGGCGGAAAGGGCGTAAAAGTTTCTGAAGAACATCTTTTTTCTTCAGAAGAAGCCTTGGGGTATTGCAAAAAAATTATAAACATGGGGGGAACCTTTCTGGTGGAAGAAAAGCTTGTGGGAGAAGAGTTTTCTTTGATGAGCTTTTGTGACGGGAAAAACTGTGCCCACATGCCAGCCGTACAAGACCATAAAAGAGCATTTGAGGGGGACGTTGGGCCAAACACCGGGGGCATGGGAACATATTCTTTTGCAAACCACTCTCTTCCCTTTCTTTCCAAAAAAGATATTGGCGACGCACAAAAAACAAATGAAAAAGTTGCAAAAGAGCTCTACAAAACAACAGGAACAAGGTTTAAGGGGTTTTTGTACGGCGGGTTTATGGCAACAAAGAGCGGAATAAAGGTAATTGAGTACAATGCAAGGCTTGGTGACCCAGAAGCAATGAATGTTCTTTCTCTGCTAAAAACTGATTTTTTTGACATCTGCAATCACATTCTTGATGGTTCGCTAAAAAACATCGATGTAAAGTTTGAGCCAAAGGCAACGGTTTGCAAGTATGCTGTGCCAAATGGGTACCCTGATAGCCCAGAAAAAGGGTTCATTGTTTCGATAGAAAACATGAACGCTGATAGCCTTTTTTTTGCCGCAGTAAAAGAAAGTGAAAATAAAATTATTGCGACGGGATCAAGAACCGTGGCGTGTGTTGGGGTAGACAAGGAAATCTCTGTGGCAGAGAAAAAGGCAGAAGAAGGAATTTCTCAGGTGGCTGGAAATGTTTTTCACAGAAAAGACATTGGAACAGCTGCTTTAATACAAAAAAGAATAGAAAACATGAAAAAGGTGCGGCAGTGATTCGTTTGGGTGTCTTGGGGTCAACAAAAGGGACCGACCTTGTTCCTGTTGTGGATGCAATCCAAAAAGGAAGGCTAAATGCGTCTGTTGAAGTTGTCGTTAGCAACAACAAGGGTGCCCTGATTTTAGAAAAAGCAAAAAAATATAATATTGATTATTTTTTTATTGATCACAAAAACAAGACCAGAGAAGGTTTTGACAAAGAAGTTTCTGACAGGCTGAAAGAAAAAGAGGTAGACTTGATTTTGCTTGTTGGGTTTATGAGAATCCTTTCCAGTGACTTTGTTTCAGACTGGGAGGGGAAAATTATGAACGTACACCCCTCTTTGTTGCCAAAATATGCTGGGGGAATGAATGAAAATGTCCATCAACAGGTTTTAGATGCGAAAGACAAAGAAACTGGTTGCACTATTCACCTTGTAACGGCTAAAGTAGATGGGGGTCCAATTTTGGTTCAGAAAAAATGTGTTGTAGGGCCAGAAGATACCGTTGGCTCCTTAAAGAACAAGGTTCAAAAGCTAGAGGGCGAAGCTTTTATAGAGGCGATAGAGGGTTGGGAAAAAAATGAGTAAAAAAATAATGCCAAAAACAGCTCTTTTGTCTGTTTCTGACAAGTCAGGGATTGTTTCTTTTGGAAAATTTTTAAAAAAGAAAAAAATAAAAATTATTGCCACCGGAGGAACAGCAAAAACCTTAAAAGTTGCGGGGGTTCCCGTTGTTTCTGTTTCGTCAATAACAGGATTTCCCGAAATTTTTGATGGAAGAGTAAAATCAATGCACCCAAAAATTGCTGGTGGAATTTTGGGCCAAAGAGACGTTCACAAAAAGGAGGCCAAAACAAACAAAATAGGGTGGATTGACCTTGTGGTATGCAACCTTTATCCTTTTGAGGCTGTTACAAAAAACCCAAAGGCTTCTCTTGAAGAAAAAATTGAAAACATCGATGTTGGTGGACCAACAATGATTCGTTCTGCCGCAAAAAACAACAAGTGGGTTTCTGTTGTGGTTGACCCCAAAGACTATAAAAGCATACAAAAATCAATTAGCAGTGGTGGGGTGGGCGAAAAAAATCGATTGAGGTTGGCGGGCAAAGCGTTTGACCATTGTGCTTCTTATGATCGTGCAATTTCAACAGAGCTGGAAGAATCTGCTCTCCACTTGAGATACGGGGAAAACCCACATCAAAAAGCTTTTGTTTTAAAAGAAAAGCACAGGTCTTTTGGTCTGCCACAAGCAAAACAAATCCAAGGAAAAGAAATGTCCTATAACAATTTTTTAGACGGGGAAGCGGCCCTTTTATGTCTTCATGAGTTCAAAGAGCCTTCCTGTGTAATTGTAAAACACGGCTCTCCTTGTGGTCTTGGTTCTGGCAAAACACCAGAAGCCGCTTTTTTAAATGCGTTGAAGGTAGACCCTCTCTCAGCTTTTGGCGGGGTTGTTGCAATAAATAAAAAGTGTGACTTTTCAACGGCGAAAGAGCTAAACAAGACTTTTTTTGAAATTATTATTGCCCCTAGCTTTGGTAGCGGGGCGTTGTCTCTTTTTTCAAAAAAGAAAAGGCTTCGTGTACTTTCTCTTGGAAAATACAAGCCCAAAAAAAGCTTTGGGAAAGAAATTGCTGGTGGATGGGTTATACAAGAAACAGATCTTTCAAAAATAGGTGTTTCAAAATTAAAAACTGTCACTAAAAAGGCCCCAACAAAAGCCCAGCTTTCAACTCTTTCTCTTGCGTGGAAAGCGGTAAAGCATACAAAATCAAACGCTGTGGTGGTAGCATATAACAAAAAAATTATTAGTATCTCTGGAGGACAAACAAGCAGGGTTGATGCTGTAAAATATGCACTAACAAAAACCAGGGTTCCTGCTGGTGCGGTTCTTGCTTCAGATGCTTTTTTTCCTTTTAGAGATTCTGTTGACTTAATGGCAAAATATAAAATAAAATCAATTATACAGCCCGGTGGTTCCATAAAAGACAAAGAGGTTATAGGGGCCTGTGATAAACACGGAATTTCAATGGTGTTTACCGGAACAAGAGTTTTTAAACATTAGTAGGAGATAGAAATGAAGGCGATTATGTGCAAGGAGTTTGCCCCCGTAGAAAACCTTTCTTGGGAAGAGGTTCCAGACCCTGTTCCGGGAGACGATGAAATAGTTGTTGATGTAAAGGCCGCTGGACTAAACTATCCAGACAATCTTATTGTTCGAGGGCTTTATCAGTTTAAGCCCGAGCTACCCTTCTCTCCTGGGCATGAGGGCGCGGGAGTTGTAAGCGAGGTTGGAAAAAGAGTTTCTTCTTTTCGGGCAGGCGACAAGGTAGCTTTTTTTAAGGGCTTTGGGGCTTTTGCTGAAAAAATTGTTGTTCCAGAAAATTTTGCGTTTCCGTTGCCCAAAGGGTTGCCCTTTCATGTGGCTGGCGGAATGTTTATGGTCTACACCACAAGTTTGCATGCTCTTGTACAAAGAGCAAACATTAAAAAAGGTGATGAGGTCCTGGTTTTGGGGGCCTCTGGCGGAGTTGGCCTTGCAGCGGTTGACCTTGCAAGGGCGTACGGCGCTCGCGTTGTAGCTGCGGTTTCTACCAAAGAAAAGGCTGAGGTCTGTGCTGGCTATGGAGCAGACGAGGTCATTGTTTATGGAACAAACAAGCTAAGCAAAGAAGAGCAGATTGCTTTTACGCAAGAACTAAAGGCTAAAAGCCAGAAGGGCGGTTATGATATTATATATGACCCCGTTGGTGACTGCTATGCTGAGCCGGCCCTAAGGGCAATTGGTTGGGCAGGAACCTACCTGGTGGTTGGTTTTGCTGGCGGAAAAATTCCGTCTTTCCCTACCAACTTAATGCTTTTAAAAGGGTGTGCTGTTTCCGGCGTGTTTATTGGTAGGTTTCAGGCTACAGAGCCAGAACAAAACACAAAAAACCTGGCTGAAATAGGCAGGCTGCTTGGTGAGGGGAAAATTACTCCTTTCATTTCAAGCACAGTTCCCATGAAGGATGCTGTTACGTCAATTAAGGCAATTGCTGAAAGAGGGGTTCTTGGTAAGTTGGTTTTCGTTAACGACTAGCTGGTAAAAAAATAAGCTTTTTCATGCTGGGGTCGTTTTTTATAGTTTCTTCGTGAAACTGGAAAGGTTTGTAGTTGTCGCTGTTATAAAGAGAAGACTGGTCATCATAATGTTTTGATCCAAAAAGGCCTGATTGCCCGGTTGGAAGAACGCTTAGGCCGTTATCAAGATTAGACAAATCAATGATTCTTCTCATTGATGCGCCTGCGACAACCTCAAAAGGGCTTCTTTCTTTGTAGCTTGCCGCCCTTGGAGTTTTGTCTGACCCTGCCATAGGAAACGGTCCAACGCTAAAATTAATCCATTTTTTTACAAGAGGGTCTTCGTTGAGTCGGTGTTCAACCGTTAGGGTGTGCACGCTTCCCCAGGTTTTTTCTTTAAGTGTGGCCAACTTTTCTCCGGCCTGCTTAAAAGACTGGTTAACAATGTCTTCTAGGGTTTCTTTTTTGGGGGTGTCAACGTTGTCTATCCATAAAGAATTTTTTTCTTCGAAGGCTTTGCGCACAGCGAGAGACTTTATATACCTTAGGCTTAAAAGGGTTTTCATTGAATCTTTTCCAAGAAGCCTTAGCTCGTCTTCAAAAAGATTTTCTACTGTAGCAAGATATAAAAGGTGGAAGGCAAGGGCTGCTTGAGATTCAATTGTTTCTTTTCCGTCCCAGTCTTTTAGCAGGGCGTGTATTCTGTCTCCCTCGGCGGAAGATTCTTTTCTATATATTTTTGTAAAAACTTTTAAATATTCTTGCGCAAAGGGGGACGTTATGTCGTTCTGAATCTCTGCCATGTCTTTTATGTTTACCTTTTCTAGGCTCTCTAGTCTTTTTTGTATTTGGGTTGCGCGGCTTGGGTCTGCCCAATACCTAGAAATGTAGTGGGGGTACGAGCTATCTATTGTTTTGTTGTTTCCGTTTGAGATATACCCCTTTTCCGGATTAAACAAAAATGGCATTTCTTCAAAAGGAACGTAGCCCTGCCAATCGTGCTTGCTTGTTGTTCCATCAAAAGGAAGAAGGGCTTCCGCCCCCTCTCTTATTGGAATTTTTACCCCTGGGCGCCAACCAATGTTTCCTTGGGTGTCGGCATATGTAAGGTTTTGGCCTGGGGCACCGAAAGTTCTGCTGGCTTCAGAAAATTCTTCCCAGTTTTTTGCTTTTGCCATTCCAAACATGGCTGTTGTTTCGTCAAAAGCATCAAACTCTGTCCACCTAAACGAAATTGCCCTGTTGTTGTTTTTTGCGTCTGGGTGTATTCCGGAAACAATGGGCCCGCGGTGGGTTGATTTAATTATTATTTCTTTTTCTTCTCCAGACCTTAGCTTCATTGTTTCTTTTTTTATTGTTAGAGGAATCCATTTCCCATCTAAATAATACTCTGTTAGGTCTTCGTTAAGTTTTTCAACATAAAAATCCATGTCGTCTGCCATCACGTTTGTAAAGCCCCATGCTATGTGCTCGTTGTGACCAAGAACGGGCAGAGGAAATCCATACAAACCATAGCCACCAAAGTTGTAGTTATTGCTTTTTAGTCTAATCTCATACCACCACGGCGGCTGATTAAAGGCCAGGTGAGGGTCGTTTGCCAACAACGGTTTTTTTGTTAGGGTTTTTTCGCCAGAAACAACCCAAACGTTTGATCCATAACCAGATCTTTCTGTTTTTATGGCATTGCTCAGTCCGTTTGCTTTTTCTGCAAACTCTTGGTACCCCAACAAAAGAACGTTGTCTGAAGAAGCTATTGTAATATAGTTTGGTCTATATCCGGGAAGAATGTCTGCCAGGTGCTCGGGTCCAAACTGTTCTTGTATTGCTCCAAAAAAGAGCTCTGAGTCCCAGCCGCCTTGAAGTTCCCACGCCATCAAGGTTGAGAGGCCGGCAATGTCTTTAGGTTCAAAGGTTGGTATCTCTTCTATTCCAATAAGTCTAAACTCAAGCGGATATTCTGCTGGGCTTAGTGACTGGGCGTAGGCATTTATTCCGTCACACGTTTTTTGAAGGTGGGACAAAAGGTTTTCTGGAATTTTTTCTAGGGTTTTTTCTGCAATTGACTCAAAGCCCAGGGTTCTTAAAAATTTGTCCTCAGGAAAAAGAGTGTCGTTTACAACGCTTGAAAGCTGTCCCTTGTAGGTGTATTTCATAAAGGCCATTTGAAAGAGCCTGTCTCTTGCCCCAAGGTATCCGGCAACAAAAAACATGTCGTCATCGTTCTCTGCAAAAATATGCGGAACGCCATAGTCGTCAAAATAAACCTCAACAGGGGCTATTATGTTTTGGTTTTCAATTGTTCCACTATAAAGAATTTCTGTGGGCTTTAAATAGTTTTTTATAAAAAGAACCCCAGCAACTAACAACAAAACAACAGATATTTGGAGCGCTTTTTTCATTTGACGGTATATTGATATTGATACAAATCTTTAACAGAGTCAACCCTTAATCGTTTGTTTAGCTTTGTTTCTGTTTTTTTTGGTCCTCCATGAAAAAGGTGGAGTCCTTTTTTAAAAAAAAGAGGGTGGGGGGTTAAAAACATGTCTGTAATCTCTTTAAAAAACAAAAGATTGGTTCGAGACCCTCCTGCCACAAAACAGGACTCTTCTTTTACAGAAGAAAGAAGGGCTTTCGGGTTTGAGTTTCTGTTAATGACAACAAGGTTTCTGTTTGGAAGAAGGGAGTTCAAAAGCTTCGCAGTGGTTGAGCCAACAAAAACCGTGTGGTTTGTTGTTTGTTTTTTAAAAAGAGGTTGGTCTAGCGACCACTCCATCTTGTCTTTTGGCGATCTCGCAATAAAGCCATCAAGCGTGATGGCTGCTATCAAAATTACTCTCACTCTTTTTCGAGAGGGTTTCCTTCTTGATCAATAGACCCCGCGGCAACTTCATAGAGGTCTTCAACGGAAATATATTTTTTAATTGCGTTGTTTACCTGCTCAGGGGTAATGCTGTTAATTTTCTCTGGGTAGTCGTCTAGGTGAGAAAGCCCTCCCCAGTCAACAACGGCAGCCAAAATTCCTCCTGCCAGCCCGCCCGTTGAATCAAAGGCAACTTTATAGGACCCTGTTAGCGTAGACTTCGCCACAGCAACCTCTTCGTTGGTAACCCCTTCTTTTGCCCACTTTTTAATTTCTCTAAGCGTGGAACTTTCTCCCTTTGAAAGAAGCTCTGGAGCAAAAGTTCCTCCAACATACCAATATCCGTCTGTGTCGTTTCCAAAGCCTGACATGCTAGAGCGAATTCCATATGTTAGCCCCTCTTTTACTCGAACTGTTTGCATTAGTCTTGCCGAAAAGTTTCCGCCCAAAATATAGCTTGCCACAAAAAGAGGCCTGTAGTCTGGGTGGTCTCTGTTTATTCCGAGCGGCACACCAACTAAAAAGTCTGTGCTCGTTTTGTCTTGCATTGTTACGTATGCTTTTCCTGCGTTCTTTGTTCCTTTTTCGGTTTCCTTTTTTTCCTCAAGGGGAGAGGTTTGCCAGTCTTTGAGGTTTTCTATTATAATGTTCGAAAGCTCAGCATGGTCTACGTCCCCAACAGCAACCACCACCATGCTTCCTCTTCCATAGTTGGCCTTGTGGTAGGCCCTTAGGTCGTCTGTTGTGATCTTTTCAATGTTTTTAATAGATTCATCAGCATTGTTCGGCGCATTTTGGTGGGTTTCTGAATAAAAACCTTCTAGCATGTTGTTTAAGGCATTTCCTCTCGTGCTTTCTTTGCTTTTTTTATAGGCTGTAATCATTCTCTTTTTTGTCTTTTCGAGCTCTTCTTCGTTAAATGCCGGGAGCTGTAGCTGTTCTGACAAAAGCTCTACTATAAGGGCCGTATCTTCAGATAAAAACTTTCCATTAAAACCAACCCTTGCCTTTCCGTTAGAAAACCTTAGCATTGCTCCGGCTTTTTCAATTTTGTCACTTATTTCAAACTTTGAGCTTTTCGTTGTTCCCTGATCAAGCATAGAAACAACAACGTCTGGTATTCTTTTGTTTTCGCTTGGGGCATAGATGTCCCCGCCCAAAAAACTTCCAGAAAGAGTAACAACGCCCGACCCTCTTTCTAGGGTAAAGAGCTTAATTCCTTCTACGGGCTCAGAGCTTTTCACCTGACTTGCAAGGGCTCCTTCTTCTTTTTCTTCTTCTTTAGAAAAGTATTGTTTTTTTATCTCTGCAAGCTCTGTAGCTCCTGAAGGGCCTCTTTTTCCTCTTTGGTCTCCTCCAACCTTTGGAATAAAGTGTCCAATGGTGCTTAGGTCTTCAAGAAAATATTTTTCTACAACCGCACTAACAGTTTCTTTTGTAACTCCTGCCAGCCTTTCTTCGTAGGTTGTAAAAAGTGTCCAGTCTCCGCTAGCTATTGCTTCATTCAGGGATCCCGCAACAGCAAAAGAGCCGTCTTGTCTAAATTTTATAGCGGCTATAAGCTGTGCTTTTGCTTTTTCAACCTCTTCGTCTGTTACTCCTTCTTTCTTAATTTTTTCATATTCTGCCATAATAAGAGCTTCTACTTTTCCGTGTTCGGTTCCTGGAGTAAGGCTCGCATAAACCGCAAAAAGCCCCGGGTCTCTAAACAAAGAGTCCCAAATAAAAACGCCTGTGGTGAGCCCTTTGTCTGTAATGTTTTTATAAAACCTGCTGTTTTTTCCAGAAGAAAGAATGGAGGACAGCACTAAAAAGCTTGGGGCGTCTTCGTGTGTCGCTGAGGGCGTTTTGTGAGCAACTCCAACAACTCCTTGTTGTCCGGCTCTTTTAAGCAAAACCCTTCTTTGTCCTTCTTGCTTTGGCTCCTCTGTATAAACTTCTGGAATTTCATTTCTGCTTTTTGGAATTCTGCCAAAGTGTTTTTTAACTAGCGCAAGAGCCTCATTTGTTTCAAAGTCTCCAACGATTGTGACCGTTGCGTTGTTTGGCCAATAAAAGGTGTCATAAAACTTCTTAAGCCTTTCTATGGAAACATTTTCAATATCGGCTTTCCACCCAATGGTTGAGTGGTGGTAAGGGTGGGCCAAATATGCTGTAGCCCAAATGTGTTCATCCAAAACCCCGAGAGGGTTGTTTTGTCCTCTTTCAAACTCGTTTCTAACAACCGTCATTTCGGCCTGCCTGTCTTCTTCTTTAATAAAGGCATTTCTCATTCTGTCTGCTTCAATTTCTATTGCTGTTTCAAGGTGTTCGCTTGGCATGGTTTCGTAGTAGTTTGTTCTGTCTAGCCACGTTGTTGCATTCATTCTAGAGCCCAAAGACTGTAAAAGTTGAAAAACCGAATTTCCTTTGTCCGTGTTAAACTTTCTAGACCCCTTAAACATTAGGTGTTCTAGCAGGTGGGTTGACCCCGTATATCCTATTGCTTCGTTTCTAGATCCAACGTTATATGTTACCATAAAGGTTGCTACCGGCGCACTGTGGTCTTCTTTTAACAGTATTGTCAGTTCGTTGTTTGTCATTTTATATTCTTGTATGCCCCCAGACTCTTTAATGTGTTCAAATCCGTAAGGGGCTTGTGTTGGGGCTTTTTCTTGAGTCATTGTTGTTCCTTGCATAAAAATTAAAATTAGAAAAAAATTTTTCATTTTTTGTCCTTTTGTTTTGCTCTTTTCAGGCTCGCTAAAAATTTCGCGGTTTAGGCCAAGGGATAAACCTTGGAACTTCGTTCATATAATCTAAATATTCTTGTCCAAAAATGCCAATAAGGTATTTCTCTTCTCTCTCGACGAGCTTTCCCCAAATTATGTGGTGAACAGGAAGAAACAAAAGAATTAAATAAGAACCCCAGGAAAGAGCGCACAAAATTGGTATGTGATAAACGATGGCAGTATATATTGGGTGACGAACAAATCCATAAACACCCTTTTTTGATAATTTAATTCCTCTGTTTTTTGGCGGAAGACTAAACAAAACCCAAAACAAAAGAATAAGTGCGTCAAGGGTCGTAAGGGTTATTAAGGCAAAAAACCAGCCGGAAGAAAGGGAAAATGTTTTTAGCAAAAAAGTCTGTTCTGCGTGGTGCAGTCCATGTATAATGGCTAAAGAAAAAAGAAGACCGGGTGGGCCTACGTTCCAAAGCCTCATATAGTGTTTTGAATCAAACCATTTTTTTAAATCAAGCATTTGTTTTTCTGGAACCAAAAATGTTGGTCCCAATCCTTATCATGGTGGAGCCCTCTTTTATTGCGAGAAGAAAGTCGTCGCTCATTCCCATAGACAGTTCTTTTGCCTGTTTTTCTGGAGAAAGGGTTTCATTTATCATACTAAAAAAATCTTTGAGGCTTTGAAAGGCTTTTTTTCGTTTGTTTTGGTTGTCGGTAAGCGGACCAATTGTCATTAATCCATCAACCTGAAGGTTTGGCAAAGAAAAACACTTCAAAATCTCTTTTTTTTCGCTTAAAAGAAATCCATTTTTTGTTTTTTCTTCGCTAGTATTAATTTGTATTAAAATTCTTTGAGTTTTTTCTATTTTTTGACAGTACTTGGATATTTTTTGTGCTAAAGAATAAGACCCAACTGAGTCTATTGAGTCAAAAAGGGCTACTGCTTTTTTTATTTTATTAGACTGCAGGCTTCCTACAAGCCTTTTTTCTACGCCCTTTGAAACTTTTTGAAACTTTACTTCGGCCTCTTGAACCCTGTTTTCTCCAATTGATTTTATTCCCAGGCTAATTGCTTCATTGATTTCTTCTACAGATCTTGTTTTTGTTACGGCTATTAGGGCGGGTGGGGAACCCGTTACGTTTCTCAAAATCTGTCGATTAACTTTCCTCAGGTTCTTTGCTATCTGACTCATCTAGTTCTGTTTCTTTTTCGTCTTCAGAAATAATTCTTGTAATGGACGCAACCATTGCTCCTTTGTCAAGATTTATTAGTTTTACGCCCTGCGTGGCCCTTCCAATTGCTCTTATTTTAGAAACTGGTTGTCTAATCAAAACGCCTCTTGTGGTAATAATCATTAAGTCGTCAGAGTCTATGGCCTCTTTGATGGTTATCATCTTTCCAACCTTGTCGGTTGTTCTCATTGTCAAAACGCCTTTTCCGCCTCTTTTTTGTGGACGATATTGAGAAATTTCTGTTCGTTTTCCAAAGCCTTTTTCTGTAGCAACTAAAACCGTTGTACCTTCTCTTTTTATTAACAACATACCAACGACCTTGTCGTCTTTTGAACTAAGGGTAATTCCTTTTACTCCCATTGTTTTTCTGCCACTCGGCCTAATTTGCTGTTCAGAAAATCTAATGGATTTTCCGTTTCTTGTTCCAAGCAAAATATCGTTGTCTCCTGTGGAAACCCTTGCTTCTATTAGCTTGTCTCCTTCTCTAATTTCTACTGCATATATTCCTTTTTTTCTTGGGTGAGAGTAGGCAGAAAGAACTGTTTTTTTCACTATTCCTTTTTCTGTTGCCATCACAACATAGTGGTCTTCTGAAAAGTCTTTAACGGCAATAAAGGCATTTACTTTTTCGTTTGGTTCACACTCAATAAGATTAACAATTGCTCTTCCTTTTGCTGCTCGGCCTCCTTCGGGAATATCGTAAACCTTTACCCAGTGACATTTTCCGCTGTCTGTAAAAAACAAAATATAGCTATGGTTTGTCGCTGTAAAAAGGTGTTCAACAAAATCTTCTTCTCTTCTTCCGGCTCCTTGAACTCCTCGGCCTCCGCGCCTTTGGCTTCTGTATGTATTAATATTTGTTCTTTTAATGTAGCCGTTGTGGGTAACTGTTAAAACCACCTCTTCATCAGCAATCATGTCTTCCATTCCTTTGGCAGACCACTTTTCTATAACTTCTGTTCTTCTTTCTTCTCCATATTTTTCTTTTATTTCTATAAGCTCTTTTTTGATTATGTCCATGCGTTTTGCTTCGCTTTCTAAAATTTCTTTAAGTCCTGCAATGAGCTCTATTATTTCTTTGTGTTCAGCAATAATTTTTTCAGTTTCAAGGCCTGTAAGCTTTTGGAGTCTCATATCAAGTATGGCTTGTGATTGTTTTTCAGAAAGCTTAAAACCTTTTATTAGTTGATCTTTTGCTGATGCTGGATCCGGGCTTTTTTTAATTGTTTCTATAATTTTGTCAATATCACTAAGAGCAATTTTTAGTCCTTCTAAAATGTGGGCCCTATCTTCGGCCTTTCTAAGATCAAATTTTGTTCTTTTTATTACAATGTCTTGCCTAAAAATTAAAAATTCGTTTAAGAGCTTTTTAAGAGACATTACCTGTGGGGTGCCGTCAACAAGTGCTAATAAAATTATTCCAAAAGTATCTTCAAACTGGGTTTGTTTATATAGTTGGTTTAAAACAACCTCTGGAACGGCGTCTTTTTTTACTTCTATTACAACTCTCATTCCGTCTTTGTCTGATTCATCACGAATTTCTGCAACTCCTTCTATTTTTTTATCTCTTGAGAGAATTGCAACTTTTTCAACAAGGTTTGCTTTGTTTACCTGATAAGGAAGCTCTGTTATGATTATTTTACTTCTTCCTTTGTCTGGGGTTTCAGTATAGGCTTTTCCTTGCATTTTTACCTTTCCTCTTCCAGTAGAATATGCTTCTTTTATTCCTTCGGCTCCTAAAACCTTTCCGCCTGTTGGAAAATCTGGTCCTTTAATATGTTTCATTATATCTTCTACTTCAGCGTCGGGATTATCAATGAGCTCAACCAGGGCTTCTATTGTTTCTGAAAGATTGTGGGGTGGAATTTTTGTGGCCATTCCAACCGCAATTCCTTCTGATCCATTCACCAAAAGATTTGGAAAGACGGCGGGGAGAACTACTGGTTCTTTAAGGGTTTCATCAAAATTATTTGTCCATGCAACTGTTTCTTTTTCAAGGTCTCTTAAAAGTTCTCCTCCAATTTTTGACATTCTTGACTCTGTATATCTCATCGCAGCTGCTCTGTCTCCATCTACTGAGCCAAAATTTCCTTGACCTTGTACAAGCTCGTGTCTCATAGAAAAATCCTGAGCCATCCTAACAAGGGCATCATAAATTGAAGAGTCTCCGTGTGGGTGATATTTTCCTAAAACATCTCCAACAACTCTAGCTGACTTTTTATAAGATCTATTCCAATAACATCCAAGATCGTGCATTCCATATAAAATTCTTCTGTGGACAGGTTTTAATCCGTCTCTGGCGTCGGGAAGAGCTCTCGACATAATAACTGACATAGAATAGTTTAAATAACTTTCTTCTAGCTCTTTTAAAAGTTCTTTGTCTATTGTGTTATCTCTATCTAAATCCATCTTTATATATCAATGTTTGTTGCAAATTTTGCTCTCTTTGTAATAAACTCTCTTCTGTGTTCTACTTCACTTCCCATTAATTCTCTGAAGCGAACATTTGTTTCTTCTTCCATAACATGATCAACATTAACCTGTATTAGAGTCCGAGTTTCGGCATTCATTGTTGTATCCCAAAGTTGTTCGGCATTCATTTCTCCAAGACCTTTATATCTTTGTATATCAATTTTTGTTTTAGAGTTTTCAGACTCTAGTCGCTGTATTGCAAGGTCTCTTTCTTCATCTGTATATGCATATCTTTCTTTTTTTCCTTGTTTTAATTTATATAAAGGAGGCATTGCCATATAAACATGTCCTGCTTGTACCAAGCGTTTCATTTTCCTCCAAAAAAAGGTTAATAAAAGAGTTCTGATATGACTACCATCTACATCTGCATCTGTCATAATCACTACTTTGTGGTATCGAAGTTTTTCTAAATTAAAGCTGTTTGGGTCTGATTCATCTTCTCCAAATCCTGCTCCAAGAGCTGTAATGATAGATTGTATTTCATTATTAGATATTAGCTTGTCTTCTCTAGCTTTTTCAGAATTAATTACCTTTCCTCTAAGGGGTAAAATTGCTTGAGTTCTTCTATCTCTTCCTTGTTTTGCTGTTCCTCCCGCAGAATCTCCTTCAACTAAAAAGATTTCACACTGCAAGGGGTCTTTATTTGAACAGTCTGCTAATTTTCCTGGAAGAGTTGATCCAAGTGAAGATTTTTTTCTAACAAGTTCTCTGGCTTTTTTTGCAGCAATTCTTGCTCGTGCTGCTTCCGCTGCTTTTTCAATTATTCTTTTTCCAACTTGTGGATTTTGTTCTAAAAAGGCTTGAATTCCATCATAGATCACTCCATCTACAAGACCTTTAACTTCTCCATTTCCAAGTTTTGTTTTTGTTTGCCCTTCAAATTGAGGTTCTTGAACTTTGATAGACAAAACTGCTGTTAAACCTTCTCTAAAATCATCTCCTGATAAAGAAAATTTTTCGTTTTTCTTTGTTTTGATTAAATCATTTTTGTTTGCATAATTATTAAGAGCTCTTGTTAGTGCAGATCTAAAACCGGAAAGGTGAGTTCCTCCTTCTATTGTATTAATATTATTAACAAAAGAAAAAATATTGTTGTTATAGCTTGTGCTATATCTTAAAGCAAGGTCTACTGGAACTTCTCCTTCTTCTTTAGAAACTGTTATTATTTCATTATGAATAAGGTCTTCATCTCCGTCTAAATATTTTACAAAATCAGAAAGACCTCCAGAAAAGTGAAATTTTGTTTCCTCCTCTTCTGTTATATTATTTTTTAAAATAATAATTAAATTTTTATTTAAGTATGCTAATTCTTTAAGCCTTACTTTTATTATTTCTTCCTCGAAACCTTCGTGCTTAAAAATATTTGAATCTGGAGTAAAATTAATAATTGTTCCTGTTTTGTCACTCTTTCCAATTTTTTTTACAGGACCTACTGCTTTTCCAATTTGATATTTTTGTTCATATACCCCTCCATCACGGTGAACTTCTGCTGTTAAATTTTCAGATAAAGCATTTACGACAGAAACTCCAACTCCATGAAGACCTCCAGAAACCTTATATGTGTTTTTATCAAATTTTCCACCGGCATGTAAAATTGTCATAACAACTTCAAGAGCAGGAATTCCTTCTTCTTTATGAATTTCTACTGGGATACCTCTTCCGTTGTCTTCTATAGAAATAGAACCATCTTTCTCAATGGTAACAGTAATTTTTGTACAAAAACCGGCAAGAGCTTCATCAATACTATTATCAATTACCTCATTAACTAAATGATGGAAACCTCTTTTTCCTACATCCCCAATATACATTGCGGGTCTTTTTCTTACAGCTTCTAATCCTTTTAAAACTGTAATTTTTTCTGCGCTATAACTATTTTTTTTACTCATTTATTCTCACCGGCATTAGCAAAATAGTTGTTTTGTGATTTTTTGTTTCTGGCAAAAGTAGAGTTGCTGATAGTTCATCTTTAAAAACAAAAAGAATATCTTCTGTTGGATAATTCGTAATGGCTTCTTTCAGATATGTTGCATTGAATCCAATAGAAATCTTCTCTCCGTCATATTCTGCTGTTTTAAGAGGAGCATGAACTGTCTTGCTTTCCGGCTGATTAATGCTTTTTAAAAAGACTTCTCCAAGAGAAAGGTTAAGAGAAATTTGGTTTGTATTTTTATTTGTTGCTATAGATGTCGCTTTTATGCTATTTAAAAAATCTTCTTTTTGAAGTTTGAGAACATAGGGATTTTCTTGAGGTATGACAGCATTATAATTTGGATATTTCTCATCAATTAATCTTGAATATAGAACGTCTCCATCATTATTAATAAACACATGATCATTACTAAAGATTAGTGAAGATTCTTTCTGTCCTTGAACAAAAGAACCCAACATATTTAGATATTTTTTTGGTATTATAAAATCTTCTATAATATTGGAATCGTTTTTCTTTGCTATCACAACAAGTCTATGACCATCTGTTGAAACAAAATTCAATCCTTCTTCTGAAAAAGAAAACAGTGCCCCACTTAATGCTGGCTTTAACTGATCTTTATTTATTGCATAGGTTATAGCATCTAGTATTTTTTTTAATTCACTAGTGTTCATATTGTATATAGTTTCATGTTTATTTTCTGGAACTTTCGGATATTCTTGAAATGGAAGAGTAGGTATATCAAAAGAAGTTCCTTTCTCTGATTTTATATTAATATGTGGTCCTGCTATTTCGATATCAACTCTTCCTTCATCTATTACTGATATAATATCATTTAATTCAGAAGTTGGGAATAATCCTTCCCCATCAGTATTCACAGATGCTGTAATATTTGTTTTTATTCCAACTTCTAGATCTGTTGAGTGTAATGTTACTCCATGAGCCCCAGAAGATATATAAGTATAATTTATGAGAGGATTCTGTGATCTTGTCTGAGCTGTTTTAATTAATTTAGAAAATGCTGTTTGAAGTTCTTTTTTTGTTGTTGAAATATTCATAAATAACCATCAATTATAAAAAGATACTTAGGTTTTAACAAGTCTTAATTAGGGCATCCTCTATTGCCTAAGTAAAAGAAAATTGATTTTAGAGCTATTTTAGAAGCTTTTTTCTCGGAAAAACCTTTTTTAATTATTATATACTTATATATATAAAAATAAATATTATTAATAGGGTGTAAATGTTAATAAATCTTTAAAAAGACTAATCTGTCGACGAGAAACCACACATATTTAAATAAATAAAGAATGTGTATAAGGTGTGAATAACTAAGATATATTTTTTTTAGTTATTTAATTAGCAATTTGTGGATAATTAAGTGGATTTCTTTTTATATAAACTTTGGTTTTAATTTTTTCTATCCAATTATTGTACCAATCAGATTTCTTTTTATTTAAAGCCATTTGTTCTAGCTCTATCCAATTTTTTTCTATGGTTGGAGGTCCTCCCTCTTCAATTTCATCTACCCAAAGTAAATGATAACCAAAATCAGTAAGAATCGGTGCGCTACAAGTATTTTCTGCAATATTATTTATTACAACAGATAATTCTTTTACTTGATATACATCTGTATTAACCCAACCCAACATCCCTCCAAGATCTTTTGTTGTTTCATCATTGGAGTTTTCTTTAGCCTCTAAAATAAATTTGTCTTTTGTAATTATTTTTTTAGAAAGATCAGAAACTATTTTATAGGTTTTTGCCTTGTCTTCGTCGGTAACTTCTGTTCGCAACAAAATATGTCTTACCCCAATTTTTTCTCCAGACCTATCTAAAACTTCTATAATATGAAAACCAAACTGTGTTTTTATTGGATCACTTACAGTATTTAAAGCCAAAGTAAAAGCTGCTTTTTCAAACTCTTTCACAAATGTTCCTCTTGGAACAAACCCCAAATAACCACCATTATCTTTTGAACCAGGGTCTTCTGAATATTTTTTTGCAGCCTTTTCAAAAGATAAGCCTCCATTAATTTCTTCTACAATACTTAAAGCTTTTAACTCTGTTTTTTTTGCTGATTCTTCAGAGGGACTAATTTCAATTAAAATATGTCTAACCTTATGTCTTTTAGGAAAAGAAGGAATACTATCTTTATATGTTTTAAAAAAATCTTCTACCTCAGGCCTTGTAATTTCAATACCTCTAGTTAAGTCTCCAGTATATTTTTCAGCTATTAATTTCCCTTCCATATCATCTTTATAAGATCTTTTAAAATCAGATATTTTTCGTCCTAAAACCTGTTCAGCAGCTTCTTCACTTCCTGATTGAGCAACAATATTTTGAACTTGTCTTTCTAGGGCCCTATCTACATCTTTTTCTAAAACAGTAACAGAATCAATTTCTGCCATTCTTATAATAACAAGCTGCTCAATCATACTTTCTGAAGACTCTAACAATAATTCTTTATATTTGCTTGGACTGGTAAATGGATCAACATTCTCTTGCGCAGCAAGAGCATTTGCAGCCAAGACAACGTCGCTTAATAAAACGACTTCATCGTCGACAACAGCAGCAATTTCGTCCAACAAAATTGATTGTTGAGAAAATAATATGCTAGAAAATAATAATAGTAATATTTTATTCATTCTTATAAAACCCTGTTTCGTTTCACGTGAAACCAACGCTTTAAATATACTAATAAAATAGATATATCTGTTGGTCTAATGCCATTAATACGCTGAGCCTGACCAATAGTTTCAGGTAATATTGATAAAAGTTTTTCCCTACTTTCATTAGAAATACTTTTTATTTCACCATAGTCAAAATCTTTTGGAATAGTCATGTCTTCATAAATTTTTGTTTTTTCAATTTCTGCCTTTTGTCTATTTATATATCCACTATATTTAATCTCTGTTTCAGCCTCAAATAAAATTTCTTCAGCATATTCTTTTTCATATTCTTTTTTGTTTATTTTTTTATTTTTTGGAAAATCCTTTAAAAAAACACGAGGTCTTTTTAAAAGAGAAGCAGCTTTGGTGGGTTCTTTTATTGGTTTTTCTCCAACAGACCTTAAAGAATCATTTATTTCTTCTGGTTTGATAGATTTTTTGCCTAAGTAATTAACAAGTTTTTCGGTTTCTTTTGTTTTTTTGTCCAGCTTTTTTAAGATTTTGTCGTCGAGTAAACCAAATTTTTTAGAATATTTTAAAAGCCTTTGATCTGCATTAGAGGCCCTTAGCTGTAGGCGGTATTCAGCTCGAGAAGTAAACATTCTATATGGTTCTTTTGTGTCTTTTATAACCAAATCATCAACTAAAACCCCAATATAGGCTTCGTTTCTTTTTAGCTGTAATGGTTTTTCCTTTTTTATTTTAAGAGAAGCATTAATTCCAGCAATAAGCCCCTGTGAAGAAGCCTCTTCATATCCGGATGTTCCATTTATTTGTCCAGCAAAAAACAGCCCACTAATCTTTTTTGTTTCAAGAGTCGATTTTAGTTGAGAGGGAAAGAAAAAATCATATTCTATAGCATACCCAGGCCTTAAAAACTCTACATTTTTCAAGCCTTTAACGGTTTTTAAACATTTTAATTGAATGTCTTCTGGGAGGCTTGTTGAAAAACCATTTACATAAATTTGTTTGGAGTTTGACCACTCAGGCTCTAATTGTAATATATGACTTGGATTGTGAGAAAACTTATAAACCTTGTCTTCTATAGAGGGACAGTATCTTGGTCCAGAAGAATCAATATCTCCAGAATACATAGGAGATCTAGAAATATTTTTTAATATTAAGTCATGGGTTTTTTCATTTGTTCTAAAAGCAAAACAAGGCTCGTCTTTTGGGCTAAATTTCTTTGTTCTATATGAAAGGGGTTTAGGGTTTTTATCACCAAACCCCGGAAGACCAGCGCCCCACTCTACGGAATCCCTCTTTATTCTTGGGGGAGTTCCTGTTTTGAGTCTTCCAGAAAGAAAGCCCAACCCCTTAAGAGATTCTGTTATTCCAACAGAGCTTTCTTCTCCCATTCTTCCAGCTTTAATTTTCTTTTCGCCAACATGAATTAACCCGTTTAAAAAGGTTCCACAAGTCAGTATGGCTGCCTCACAAAGAATTTCATCCCCGCTAGCCAAAACAACAGACTCTATTTTACCATTTTTTTCAGAAACCACAATAGCTTCTCCTTCGACAACAGGAAGCTTCGTTTGTTGAAGATGTTTTTGAACAGTTTTTTCATATTTTATTTTGTCTATTTGAGACCTGGGAGACCAAACAGACCTTCCTTTTGAAAGGTTCAAGGTTTTGCTTTGAAGGGTACACCTATCTGCAAAAACGCCCATAGAACCCCCAAGAACATCTAGTTCTTTTACCATCTGTCCCTTTGCTAATCCCCCAATTGCGGGATTGCAAGACATCCTGCCTATTGATTTTTTGTCCATGGAAACCAAAAGAACACTAACTCCCATCTTTTGAGAAATTAAAGCAGCTTCTAATCCAGCATGGCCTCCTCCAACCACAACCAAATCATATTTTTTTGTTATATGTTTCACGTGAAACTATTTCCCAACACAAAAAGAAGAAAAGACGCTCGACAGAATATCTTCCTTTGTTGTTTTTTTTGTAATGTTATCTAAAAAAGAAAGAGAAGAGTTAAGGTCTTCAACAACAAGCTCCAAGGAACTTCCCCTTTTTAGCCCCTCCAAAGATTTTTTTAAAAACCTTCTGGAACCGACAACATTTTCTTTTTGTCTTTTTGATGTTAATATTATGTTAGAGTCTTTTCCTTGCTCAGAAAGACGCCCTAAAACAGCGTCTGCTAGCTTTTTTATGTTTTTTCCTTTAAGGGCAGAGATTTTTATATCATAACTGCCAGAAACCTTCTTTTTTAAGTCTATTTTGTTAAGAACATATATAAAGCGAGGATCGGATTCTTCCTTCTTTTTCTTTTTTCCAAGAAAAATAACAACATTTGCAGCCAAAATCTGTTCAGAGGTTTTTTTCATTCCTATTTTTTCAATAGAGCTTTTTGTTCTTCTTATTCCAGCGGTGTCTTTTAAAACAACGGGGATGCCACGCAGGTTAATTGTGTCTTGTAGAACGTCTCTCGTTGTTCCCGGAATGCTGCTTGTAATTGCCCTTTCCTCGTCTAAAAGACGGTTAAAAAGGGTAGACTTTCCAGCATTTGTTGGACCAGCAATTACAACGCTTGCTCCAGACATTAAAAGATTTGTTTTTTTGAAGCCTTCTAGTGCCAGGCCTAGGTTTTTTTCTAGGGAACGTATTTTTTTTATGCTGTTTTTTATGAGATTTGGCTGAAGATCTTCTTCCGATATGTCCAGGTTAAACTCGAATTCCCCAACCACCGATATTATGTTGTTTTTTATTGAAAGAATCTGCTCTGCAAGCCCTCCTCCCAGGTTTTTGTAGCTTAGCTTTGTTCCAGCCAAAGACTTGGAAGCAATCAAAGAAGAAACTGCCTCAGCTTGAGAAAGGTCCATCTTATTATTTAAATAGGCTCTTTTTGTAAACTCCCCAGGCTCTGCAACACGACAACCATATAAGCAGCTTAAAGAGACAACCTTTTCTATAATTATAGGGTTTCCGTGGCAAGAAATTTCTGCAAGGTCTTCTCCTGTATATGAGCTTGGCCCAAAAAAAATATTTATAAGAGCCTCGTCAAAAATAGAAAGGTCTTCATCTAGGAGAGGAGAAAGGAAGGGGGTGTTGTGTTTAAAATTTTTTTCTGTTTTTTGGAGACGAGCAACAACGTTTTTAGTTTTCGGCCCAGAAATTCTAACAGTTGCAATAGCACTAGAGCCAAACGGGGTCGAACAGGCAACAACCGTATCCATTCCTACTTCTCTTTGTTAATGATTTTTTGTTGTATAATCTGTATCACATTAAAACAGAGATAATACAGGTTTAATCCAGAGGGGAACCCATAGAAAAGAAAAAACATCATTCCAGGGAACATATATTTCATCATTTTTTGTGTTGCTTCTTGTGCGGGATCTCCGCCAGATGGCTGCGCAGAGGTGCTTACTTGCATTGTATAAAACATTGAAAGAGACATTAAAAATGGCAAAACATTTATTGGAATAGAGCCAAGCATAAAGAGGGTGTCAGGAGAAGCAAGGTCGGTAATCCACAAGAAAAAAGGCTCTCCTCGAAACTCAATAGTGTTCCTAAAAACCATAAAAACAGCAATTAAAACAGGGAACTGAACCAGCATTGGCAAACACCCAGCAAGAGGGTTGACACCGCTTTTTTGGAACAGGGCCGACATTTTTTGTTGTTGTAAGGCAGGGTCACTTTTGTATTTAAGCTTTATTTTGTTTAATTCGGGTTGGATTTCTTGCATCTTTTTTGTTGACCTTAGCTGCTTTGCCATTAAGGGGTATGTTACGGCTTTAATTAAGACGGCAAACAAGATAACAACAACCCCATAATTAGGAATAAACCCGTAGAGAGAAACCATTATTATATAAATTAACCAGGAAACAGAAGACAACCACTGCCACCCAAGAATTTTGTCTTCTAAGCCAACACCAAGGTCGGCGATTTCGTCATATTCAAGGGGCCCAAAAAATAGGGTTGTTTTTTTAAAGTTTATTTCCTGGGTTGTTAAAATGTCCACCTCTGGCCTCTCAGAGCTCCCATATTTTACTACCTTTACCTCTTCTGTTTTTTGTGGTATTAGAAAAGCACCAAAATATTTGGTTCTATATCCAACAAAATCTGTTCCTCCACGATATGTTTTAAAAGACTCTTCTATTTGAGAAGATCCACCGCCAAACAGGCTTGCAGAACCTACTCGATAAGACTGAATGCTTCCGCCCTGGCTAACAAGCCCCTCTAAAAAGAAAGACTCTTGTCGGCTGTCTTCTGTTAGGGGAATTCCCCCAACCCAATCGAGTCGAAATTTTCCCTCAAGAATGCCTTCCTCGGCCGGCTCAAGGTCCGTGTCAACTTCCACAGCATAGCTGTTATAGTTAAATAAAAGGCTTTTTTCAACCACCTCTCCTGAGATTTCGGTGTAAAAAGAAAGTTTGGCAACAGGGTTTTTTTCATCCAAAACAAAATTTTCTTGTTGATAAAAAGAACTTGTCCAAAACCCGTCCAAAAAAACCTCTTCACCAGAAAGGTTTATATAGGAAACAAGAAGGTTTTCTTTGTTATACTCATCAACAAGCTGAATTTGTTCTTCCCCTTCTTTCAGGTGCTTTTTTATAACAAAAGAAACAATAGACCCACCGTTTTTGTTGCTAACAATAGTAGAAAAAAGAGGGGTTTGTACTCTTGTAAGAAGCTCTTTCTCTTGTGGGGCAGAAGAAATCTTTTTTTCAGGAGGAGAAGAGCTAGCGGACCTCTCTCTTTCTTTGGGGGAAGCCACAGATTCTTTTTCTGGAGAAACAGGGGCGCCCTCTTCAGGAAAAACAAGATCTAAATATGTTGGCCAAAACAACAGGATTGCTCCAATTAAAATAAGGCCAATGAGCGTTTTGCGATTCATTATCTACTAATTTAAGAAACGGTAAGCTTTTTTCTGCCCTTCTTTTTTCGTGCAGACAAAACCCTTTTCCCGCCAACAGAGGAATTTCTTTTTCTAAACCCGTGCTTGTTTTTTCTTTTTCTATTGCTTGGTTGGTATGTTCTTTTCATAGCTCTTTCTCGTCCGAAATATAGGGCAATAATTACAATTTGTGAAACAATAAAAAGACCGAAGAAACAAAGAAAAGCCCTTGTTCTGGTACAAAAAACATACTAATCTAATAACATAGGAAGTAAAAAACGGTGTTGATAACTTGTGGATAAATATGGATTATAAAAAAATATGGTCAAAAGCAAACGCAGAGCTTAAGGGCGCTATTCCAGAACACGCTCACAAAGCGTGGATAGAAACTCTTGTGCCTGTCGGGCTAACAAACAATGTCTTTATTCTGGAAGCCCCCAACAGGTTTGCGTATGACTGGATTAATAACAACTACTATGACTTTTTAATTGGTGCACTAAAAAAACAAAACTCAAAAATAGAACTAAAAATTTCAATAGCAGCACCGTCCCTACAAAACGCCATGTCGGTAGAGCTTGACACAAAAGAACCAACAAAGCAAAGCAACGCCGGAAGAAGACACAACATTAACCCAAACAACGTTTTTAAAACATTTATAGAAGGACCAAACAATGAGTTCGCAAAAAAAGCCGCTGCCAAAGTTTCAAAAAATCCAGGAGAGGGGTCTTTTAACCCACTAATTATTTATGGCGGCGTAGGCCTTGGAAAGACACATCTTTTACACGCAATAGCAAACGCCTTAATTGAGGGAAAAAGACCAATGAACATTGTTTTAGCTTCTTCGGAAAAGTTTACAAATGACTTTATTGCAAGCATTCAAGAAAACAAGTCCCTAGACTTTTCTAGGGTCTACAGAAAAGCAGACATTCTGCTAGTAGACGACATACAGTTTTTTCAGGGAAAAGAACAAACACAAGAACAGTTTTTTCACACGTTTAATGATCTTTTGGTCGCAGGAAAACAAATTGTTATGACAGCGGACAGGTATCCGGGAGAAATGGTTGGACTTCAGGACAGGCTTCTTTCTCGCTTTGAGTCTGGCCTCCACGCAGACATCCAGCCCCCAGACTTTGAAACCAGGGTTGCAATTTTAGCAGCGAAAGCAAAAGAAAATAACGTTAACATAGACTCAAGGTTTTTAGAAACAATAGCTTCTTATGTCAAAACAAACATTCGCGACTTAGAAAGCTGCATTGCAAAGCTCCTAGCTCATGCGACCTTTTCAGAGGAAGGAAAAATTGATGAAACCCTAGTAGAAACGGTTATTCGAGAAAGGCTTGGAAATCAAGCATATGGACAAACAACGATACAGGACATTATAAACAGGGTTTGCGCTATTTTTTCTGTTACAGAAGAAGAGGTTGTTGGCCAGTCTAGAAGAAAAAACATTGCTGAAGCAAGACAGGTTGTTGCCTATCTTTCAAGGAAGATTTTAGACATGCCACTAAGCTCGGTTGGGCTTCATCTCGGAGGAAGGGACCACACCACGATCATGCATGCGCAACGAAAAGTTGAAAACCTTATAAAAAAAGACGAAAAATTTAAAAGGCGTGTCGATATTGTCTATAATGAGTTAAATTTGAATTAAGATGGCGAAAGGAACACTAAACAAAGTTTTGTTAATCGGAAGGTTGGGACAAGACCCGGAAATAAGACACACCCAAGGAGGGCAAGCTGTCGCAAGCTTTAGCATCGCAACAAACGAAAGCTGGAGAGACAAAGAGGGGAACCAACAAGAAAGAACAGATTGGCACAACTGTGTTGCTTTTGGAGCAACAGCAGAAAAGTATATTGGCCCATACATTACAAAAGGAACGCTCGTTTCTATTGAGGGCACCCTACAAACACGAAGCTGGGAAGACAAAGAGGGAAATAAAAAATATACAACAGAGGTTATAGTGAACCCCTTTGGCGGGATTCAAATTCTTGGGTCTTCTGGTGGGGACGGATCGGGCGGCGAGCCAATGAACCAAGAACCAAAAGTTTCAGAAGAAGACACAAGCCAAGTTCAAGAAGACGACCTTCCTTTCTAAAAAAATAAAAGTGAAGTTTTCTCCCCCAAGAAACAGGCTAACAAGAACAATTCTTGGATGGAGCTCTGTTTTGTTGTGTTTTTTGTTAATAAAGCTTACCTCAAAGGGAGAAAAAAACATCCCAAAAAAAGGACCCTATATTCTTGCACCCAACCACTTTAGTCTTTTGGACCCCTTTATTTTGCAAGCAAAACACAAAAAGCCCACAACCTTTTTAATGGCAGAAGACCTCGACGACCTTGGATGGAGAGAGCTGTGGATTCCCTGGCTTTATGGGGTTTTGTTGGTTCATAGAAAAAACCTTAAACCCTCAACAGTAAGGGCGGTACAAAAACAAATAAAAAAGAAAGAACCCATATGCATTTTTCCAGAAGGAACAAGCGTTGGGCCAAGACTGAAGCCCCCGAAAGATGGGGCGGCCTATTTTTCACTAAGAAACAACATCCCAATTATTCCTGTTGCCCTGTCCGGAACAGACCAAATTTCAAAAAAACTAAAAAGCCTTCAACGGCCAAAAGTTTCTGTTGAATTTGGAAAGCCCCTTTATCCAAAAGAAACAGAAAGAACAGAGGCTCTTACAAAAAGAACAATGCAGGTGCTCAAGGAGCTATTGCCCAAGAAATACCACTAGTTACCAAACTTTACAACAAGAAAAACTCCAACCAGAGTAATTCCGCCACCAACTGCCACTGCCAGACCAACTGGTTCCCCAAAGAAAGCCCAAGCCCCGAGAGAAGAGACAACAGGCTCTCCCAGCGGAACAGCTGCGATCGTTGTGGTCGCAAGATTTTTAATGAGGTAATAAAAAATATTATGACCAATCATTGTTGGAACAAGAGCAAGAAATAAAAACCAAGAAAATTCCTCCCTGGAAAAAGAAAAGACTGAAACATTAATAAAGAAAGACACAAAAAGAAGAGTGGCTGAGGCATAAAAGAACAACCATCGCGTATATTCAAAAACAGGGGTCTCTTTTCGCACTTCTTTTCCAATAATTAAAACAAGAGCCATGGCAACAGAACAAAGAACAGCAAAAAAGTTTCCCATAGAACTGGTTTCGCTAAAATCGCTTTGGCTTACGAGTATTCCTGATCCAAAAAGAGCCACACACAATCCAAACAAAACCATTTTAGCGGGTCGCCTCTTTTTAAAAAGAAAGCGATATAGTTCTGTAAAAACCGGAGCGGTTGTTCCAAGAAGGGCCGCCTCTGCAATAGAGGTTAGCTGTACGGCTCTAAAAAACAGAGCGAAGTGTAGCCCAAGAAAAACCCCGGCCACCTCCATTTTTTTGTTGGGAACAAATTTCGAAACAGTTTTGTAAGAAAGAAGAAAGACGGCTATCGTTGCCAAAAACATTCTCCAAAAAGCGAGAGTAACCGCATTTGTGTCTTCCAAAAGCCTGACAACCCAGGCAGAAGAGCTTACAGCAAAAAGAGCAATCGTTAGCAAAACAAATTTATTATTTAACATAAAACAAAGGCCTTGGCATAGTTAAGTTTAACACAATGAAATTAACCATTAAAACAATGCTGTACGTTCTTTTCTCTTCAGCTTTTTTGTTTTCTCAAGAAACAGGAAAGAACTATGCTGTTTTTAACAGCCTTATAAGACACACAGACATAGAAGACTTTTACACAATCAATGAACTGAGGAGGGTCTTTGAAAGCCCAGAGGTTCAAGAGCTAGAAGAAGTTCTTCTTAGATTTAAACAAAAGCCAGAAAAAACAAAAAGCTACAAAGAGTACAGGGCTATTTTTCTTAATGAAAAAAGAATAAAAGAAGGCGCTCAGTTTTTCTTTGACAACAAAAGCATTTTTAAAAAAATTATCCAAGATTTTAAAATAGACCCACTTATTATTGTTGCTATTGTGGGGGTTGAAACAAGCTACGGCGAAATACACGCCGAATATTCTGTTTTTAATTCTTTGTACACACAGGTTCTTAATTTGCCGCAAAGAAAAGTGTGGGCTACCAAAGAACTTTTTGAACTTCTGGTGTACTGTAAGCAAGCAGGCGTGGATCCTTTTGAGCTTCAAGGGTCTTATGCTGGGGCGTTTGGGTATGGCCAATTTATTCCGTCTAGCTTTAGAAGTCTTTCTATAGACTACAATCAAAACGGAAAAAAAGAACCATACGACTGGGAAGACGTTTTGGGAAGCATTGCGCACTACCTTAAAGAAAACAGATATCCAGACGACTACAACAACTTTTCTTTTAGGTCAAAGTCGTGGCAGGCAATAAGGACCTACAACAGATCAGACCACTATGCAAACACGGTTATTGAGCTTCGAAACGAAATAGCTAAGCAAGTTTTTTTGTCATTTTAACAAGCTTTTCTACAAAAGGAGTATAAGGAGGAAGCATGAACCTAAAGGGGGAAAGAGAGGTGCTTTTTAAAACTGCCTTGTGGTGAGAAAGCTCATCAAACCCAAATTTTCCATGATAGCTCCCAATTCCACTGTTGTTGATTCCTCCAAAAGGAAGATGCGGATTGGCATGGTTGATGACACAATCATTTACAAGAAAAGAACCGCTACAGGTTTCTGACATAAGCCTGTTTTGGTTTTTTTTGTTTGAACTAAAAACATACAAAGAAAGAGGTCGATGTCTTTTGTTTATAAACTCCACCACATCGTCAAGGCTTTCATATGGCAAAATCGGCAAAATCGGACCAAAAATTTCTTCTGTCATTACTTCGCTTTCTGTAGAAACGTTGGACAGGAGGGTTGGCTCTATAAAGCGGCTTTCTCTGTCTGTTTTTCCTCCAAAAACAACAGAAGCCCCACCAGAAACAGCGGAATCAATATAGCCACTAACCCGATCAAAGTGTTTATGGTTTATGATTTGACAGTAGTCTTCTGTGCTGTGCTCGCCATTCTTTTTAAAGAACTTCTTAAAGTTCGTCGCGAGCCCCTCGATGAGCTCATCCTGTTTGTTTCTGTGGCAGAGAACATAGTCTGGGGCCGTGCAGGTTTGTCCTGCATTTGTGAACTTATAAAAGGCAAGCTTCCATGCCGCATCAGAAATGTTAGCCGTTTCATCTACAACAACAGGAGACTTCCCCCCAAGCTCTAAGGTGACCCCCGCCAAGTGTTTTGATGCTGCCTCCATTACGGCCTTCCCGATACTTGGGCTTCCGGTAAACACAATGTGGTTAAAAGGCTTTTTTAGAAGTTCAATAGCGGGTTCGTGATCTCCCAAAACCACAGCAACCTCGTTTTTTGGAAAAACCTTTTCAATTAATTTTTTTACAAAAGCACCAGAAGCTGGAGTAAACTCAGAGGGCTTTATAATCGCTGTGTTTCCAGCTGCAACAGCTGCAATAAGGGGGTTTAAAACTAAAAGGATTGGGTAGTTCCACGGGGAAATGATAAGAACAGTCCCTTTTGGCTCTGGGCGTATCCAACCACGAGTAAAAGAAACCGCAGGAGTAGAGCTAACACGCCTGGTCTTCATCCATTTTTTTAAATTTTTTATAGCAAAAGAAGCCTCAGTTTTTATGCCCATCACCTCTGTTATTCCCGCCTCTGTAGCGCTTTTTTTCATGTCTGAGTAGAGCGCTGCCTCCGCCTCGCCCTCCATTTCAAGAAACGTGGCCAAGAGAAGCTTTAATTTTTTCTTTCTTTCACGAGCCCCGGTTTTTGCTAGAGAAACCCGGTTATCAAGCTGTGCGCTGAAAAGATGATCGAGGCTTTGTTTTTCTTCGTACATAATTAAAAATATAGGAAATTTTATACAACGATGTTAGAAGTATTAAAATTCAACCTCTTTTATGGCGACCAAATATTGTCCTTCTAGTCCCGTTTCTCTTTGTTTTTTAAATTCCTTCATTGGGTCGGAAGAAGCAAACCGAATAAAGGCCTTAATGGAAGGGTATCTTACTAGGGCAACAGCATGATAAGAAACCGTGTCGCCTATGACGGTCGTTAAGACTTCGCCAAAAAACAAAAACTCTATACCAAAATCTGAAGAAACACTCTTTACGCTTCCGGCATATCCGCCATAAGCCTCTTTGTTTTTAAATTTTAAGAGGTTCAACATTACCACGGGGCCACCGCGGGCAGCTTTTTGTAGCAGTGCCGCTCGCTGAAGGGCGGTAGGATAAAGAGCCAACCCGCCTTTCTTTTTTTTAGAAAAATTAAACACTCAAAACGCTCCTTTCTCTTATAACAATCGTTCCAGGGTTTGTATTCCACGTTTCATCTACCCCAAAGCTGTGTTTTTTGCAAACCTCGCGAACTACCAACTTCATTTTTTCGCTATTGCCCGTTATAATTTCTATGGGCCCCCGCCCCTTGTTGTGACAGAGTATCAACATGTTGGGCAGCCGGTCCCTTACTTCGTCATAGGTCCACCCATGAAGGTCTATTTCAGTGGCAGCCAAAACTAGTTTATTCCTTTTTCTTTGCCTATCATTTCCCGCCTAATTAGCTCAACAGGAATGTTTCCCGCATCATTAAACTCTTCAAAAAAATCTTTCATTATAAATGGCTCTCCGGCAGCCTCCTTTTGTTTGGCATATTCCGTCATTAACCCCTCTATTAAATATTTTCCAGTAACATAGCAGGTTCCGTATCCCGGTTGTCGCAAATAAAGGTGTTGCTCAAACCTAAGCAAGTGGGGTTCGCGCTCCATCCACCCGCGGGGCGTCCATTTAACGTGAACCCTTCCAGCCTCTTCCATGGTCATCATGTTTGCGTGGGCATATAAAGACCCCAGCCCTCTAGCTGCGCGCTGAGCAAGCATAATCCAAACAATTTCCTTTGAACGTGGGCTGTCTTCATAAAGCCCGGCGTGCATAAAAAACTCTTCAACGCCAGTGGCAATTCCCTCGCTTTTTGAATCAAAAATATTATAGAGAAGCGGCTCACGACGAATTGGGCTGGAATGTGGCTCGTCACGCATTTGAGCCAAGTCAAACCAGTGATAGAAGTGTGAATACAACGGCACAGGGTCGTAGTGCATTCCTATTGAAAAAAAGTTCCGTTGGTCTTCTGGTACAAACTGTCCCATATGTTCCCTCAGTGCCGGCTCCATGTTGGGTTTAATTAGCATAATTTCTTTTTCGTCCAAGAACCTCATTAGTCTTTGTACTCCCTCTTCAGCCTTGGCAGCAAATTCTTCGGCGGAGCTGGCAGCAACCATAGGGGGGAGGCCTCGATTTTTTTGTTCTTCAAGAACCAAAGAAGACCAAGCGCGATCAAGTTCTCGCTTAAGCAGAGAAACCTCTTCTTCCCAACTAAGAGGTATTAGGTGAACATTTTGTTGGTACCAGGTATAGTTTTCTTTTCCAATCCCTGAAGGCCCATTTTTATATACTGCTTGAGCATCTAACCAGCCCACAAAAAGCCTTGTTGACTGTTTTGCGCGAGCCAATGCGCCCACAAGATCCGGGAGCAGGTTGTCAGGGTGGTGTTGGTTCAGTTTTTTTGAAAGCCCAGCTAGCTTTTTTTCTTGCTGTCGAAGGTTTTCGGTTCCGGCCACCCACAGGTCACGAGCATTTCCTGTTAAGTTTTCTTTCGCCTGCTCTAATAGGGGAGGAATAACCCGCAACTCTTTGGCCAAGCGCCGCTGTTCGTCCTGGGTTAGAGGAAAGCGGTAGGTCCAGAGCTCCAGGACGGCGTGGTTTGTGGGACCTTCGTGCGCGGGAACGTCGCTTTTGTAGGTCCAAATGGTTTGATAAAACGCGGGGTCTCTTTCCCACGGCTTAAGCACTCGATAATTAAAATCATATCCGTTCATTTCAGCTTGAACAATGTGCCAGTCTGTTTGTTGGGGAACAGGCCAGCGATCAATATTAATTTTGTTTAATCTTTTCTGAAGAACCCGAAAAGCTTTCCTGTCTTCTTTAAAACGGTCTGTTGTATAGTTTGGGGCTCCATTTAACAGGGGAGGAGATTCAAACTCGCGCCAATCGCTAAACAGTTCCACCAACTTTTGATAGTCTTTTGGCAGCCCTTCTTGTTGCGCCACCACCGTGAAGCCTCCCAAGGCGAGAAAGGGCTGTCCCTTAAAAAACCTTTGATCGTCTTTGCGCAGATCTACTTGTTGCGCCAGCACCATAGCTGGTCCCAAAACAAAAAAAATAAAGACAAAAAAGTATTTTTTCATAACAAATCTTAAGGAATTTCTTCAAAAACAATACCAGCTTTTTTTAAGCGCTCAACCAAGACATTTCCTAGCCCAGAAGACGGCGTTAAAAGCCCTCCCCACAAAGCTCCGCCCGGCAATAAAGACCCATCTCCCAAAAGAGAAATAGCGCTTTCACAAACCAGTTTTGATGTAACCTTGTACCCAGGGTCTCCGCTTCCGCGCAACCCATAAATCTTTTCTTCTCCGTTTTTTCCTTTAACAACAAACGTGCACTTAAAAAACCCGCTGTCTCTCGCTTTTTGATCGGGGCCCTGCCCGGGTTTTCTTAAAAACGGCCGAACCAAGCGGTTGAGGGGGGTAGCAATGACAAGACCAACGAAAGCAAGAAGCGCCGTCGTTATATACGCTGTTTTTGCGCTAGAATAGTAAGCATGCTCTTTGTATACAAAGTCTTTTCCATATCCCTCTCCGATCTCTTCTAAAAGAGCTGCCCCCCTGCGAACAACTCGCGTATTTGCCATTGCCATAATAAAAGGCCCCGTCCAAGCCTTTATGGTTGAGTTTTTTTCCACAGAAACACGATCTGTTGTAAGCTTTTTTTGTTTTGAAGAAACAGAGAGCTCAGGGTTTAGCGCAAACCTTCCGAAGAACCCTGTTTGAGGCTTTGAAGAAAACATGGTTTCTATTGTTCCGCCAGAAGTTTCCCCCTTCATTGTGTGAAAAGAGTGTATAGAGCTCACTTCTTTGCCGAAGGAAGATGCCGAAAAAAAACAGCCCAAATCTGAAGGAATTGAGTCATAGCCGCAAGAAGGAATAATTCTAACGCCCTTTTTCTTTGCCTCTAGGTGGTGTTGATCAATCATCTGTTTTACCCAGAAGTTTTCGCCGGTAATGTCAACATAGTGCGTAGAGTTTTTAACACAAGAAGCAACCAGCTTTGATCCATATCGGTGAAAAGGCCCTGCCGTTGACAAAACAACCTTTGTTTTTTTCGTTATGTTGTCTAGGGCAGAAGAATTGTTTGCTTCCGCGACAAAAACCTGGCAATCAGCTCCAATCTCTTGGCAAAGCAAAGAAAGCTTTTCTTTGTTTCTTCCCGCAACGGCCCAGCGTAGCCCAGAATAGTTTTTCTTTAAATATTTTACACACAAAGAGCCAGTAAAACCAGTCGCCCCATAAACTATAATATCGAATTTCTTGTTCATAAAATTGCCTGAGCAGCTGCCAGCCTTGCAACAGGAACCCTAAAAGGCGAACAGCTTACATAATGTAAACCAATTCTGGTACAAAAATGAATGCTTTTTGGGTCTCCGCCATGTTCTCCACAAATACCCAAAGACAAAGACGGTTTGCTTTTTTTACCCCTTTTTATGGCCTCGCGCATTAGCGCACCAACGCTTTTTTCATCAATGCTTTCAAAGGGGTCAAATGCCAAAATCTCTTTTTCAAAATATGTTGGGAAAAAGCTCCCAACGTCATCTCGACTGAACCCAAAAGTTGTTTGTGTTAGGTCGTTTGTTCCAAAGCTGAAAAAATCAGCATGTTTAGCAATTGTGTCTGCGCTGAAACAGGCCTTAGGAACCTCAATCATTGTTCCAATCTTATATGAAAGTTTTTGTTTGTGTTTTTTTGAAAGCTTCTCATATGTTTTAATAATAATATTTTTTTGGTTTAAAAACTCTTCCAGGTTTCCAACAAGGGGAACCATAATTTCCACTTTCGGGTTCTTTTTTTCTTTTTTTAGCTTTAGAGCAGCCCCAAGTATTGCCTCTACCTGCATCTCGGTGATTTCTGGATATGAAATTCCCAAGCGACATCCACGACGCCCCAACATGGGGTTAACCTCTTGTAGTTCACCTATTCTTCTTGTTAGTTCTTTTTTGTTTTCTTTCAGGTCTTTTGCAAGTTTTTCTATCCCTTTTTTGCTGACATCAAGAAACTCATGAAAAGGCGGATCCAAAAGACGAATAGTAACAGGAAAACCATCCATTGTTTTTAAAATTTTGTAAAAATCTTTTCTTTGATAGGGCAACAGCCCCCTCAAGTGTTTTAGGCGAAAGTCTCTTTTGCCTGCCAAAATCATTTTTCTAAACTGATGAATTCTTTGTTCGTTAAAAAACATATGCTCGGTTCTACAAAGCCCAATTCCTTGTGCTCCAAACTGCAGCGCCGTCACACAGTCCTCTGGCGTGTCTGCGTTTGTTCTAACACGAAGCTTTCTATACCTGTCTGCCCAGTTCAACAAAAGGTGCAAAGCTTTGAAGTCTTTTATTGACTGTTGAAAAAGTCCTAGTTTTTTTTCAAAAATAGATCCGTCTGCTCCATTGAGAGTTATCCAGTCCCCTTCTTTTATTGTTTTTTTTCCAAAAACACCCGACTTATTGTTTTCTGCAATTTTGAGACCATAAAAACCAACCACACAGCTTTTACCCCACCCTCTTGCAACAAGAGCCGCATGGCTTGTGAGCCCACCGCGCGCAGTAAGAATTCCTGACGCATAGCGCATCCCATGTATGTCTTCTGGTGAGGTCTCTTTTCTTACCAGTATAACCTGCCTTCCTTTTTTGCCAAGCTCTTCTGCCTTTTCTGCGCTAAAGACCACCTGCCCCGTAGATGCGCCCGGACCAGCCGGTAGCCCCCTTCCAAGAAGCGTCGCTTTTTCACGGTCTTTTTCTACAATATTTTTTAACATGCTTTCATAAATTTGGTCAGGCTTGATTCGCTTAATTGCCTCGTCTTTTTTTATCAGCCGCTCCCCCACCATGTCTGTTGCTATTTTAATGGCGGCAACCCCGCTGCGCTTGCCTGCTCGGGTTTGCAACATCCAAACTTTTTTATTTTCAATCGTAAATTCAATGTCTTGCATATCTTTAAAGTGTTTCTCTAGCTTTTTTCGAACAACAAGCAGCTGCTTATATGCTTTTGGCATAGAGGCTTCAAGCGAGAGCTTTTTTGCTTTGCCATTAATAGAAATTGGTTGAGGGGTTCTGATTCCGGCCACAACATCTTCTCCTTGTGCGTTTGGGAGCCACTCTCCGTAAAAAGAGTTTTGGCCGCTTGAGGGGTTTCTTGTAAAAGCAACCCCAGTTCCACAGTCCCTGCCCATATTTCCAAAAACCATTGTTTGTATGTTAACTGCCGTACCTAGTTTGTCCGAAATGTTTTCAAACGCACGATACTCCCTTGCCCTTTTTCCGTTCCAGCTTGCAAACACCGCCCCAACTGCGCCATACAGTTGGTCATAGTGGTTGTCTGGGAATTCCACCCCAAAGTGTTTTTTTGTAACCACCAGATATTGTTCAATAAGGGCCCGCCAAGACTCACTAGAAACCTCCGCATCGCTTTTATACCCGCTCTTTTGTTTCGTTTCCTCAAGCATTTTTTCCATTTTGTTTCGAATACCAGGGGTTTTTCCCAACCCAAGCCCCTTTTCCATTACAACGTCTGCATACATCATAATAAGTCTTCTGTAGCTATCATAAACAAAGCGGCTTTTTCCAGATTTTTTTATAAGAGCCTTTACGGTTTTAGAGGTAAGCCCAACGTTTAACACCGTTTCCATCATTCCTGGCATTGAAAACTTTCCTCCAGATCGAACCGAAAAAAGCAGAGGAGACCTTCCTCCAAAAGATTTTTTTGTCAACCTTTCAACCTTTTTTACATTTTTTTGGATGTCCTTTTTAAGTTCGTTAGAAAGCTGTTTTTGTTTTAAAAAAGACTCACAAACGGACGAAGAGACTGTAAACCCAGGAGGAACAGGCAGACCAAGCCTACACATTTCTGCTATGTTTGCCCCCTTCCCGCCCAAGACATCCGACATTGACTTTGTGCCGTCAGCTTTTTGTTGAGAGAAAAAGTAAATCTTTTTCTTAACATTCATAATTTATACATTAGAAGTTAAGAATTTCTACAAATTAAGGAGAAGGTATGAGAAAATTATTTTTACTTTTGTTGTCCGTGGCAGTTTTTTCTTGTTCAGGCGAACTTTATGAAGACGAAATTATTGTTAAAGACGGCCTGGCATACAAAAAAGACTCAAACAGCCTTTATTCTGGGGTGCTTGTTGATAAATATGGGGAAGTTTTAGGTTCCTATAAAAAGGGAGCAAAAAATGGAGAGTGGATTGAAATTGATGTAAAAAAGGGAACCCAAAAGAAAGCAAGCTACATAGATGGAGCTCCAGATGGAGAACAAATTACCTATGTTTTTCCTGGGGCCAGAGAAAACAACAAAAGATTAGAATACATTAACTATGAAAACGGACACCCGGTTGGAATCTGGACCCAGTGGGGAAGAGACAGCGAAAACAGAATCAGAAAATCAGGGGAAATAGTATTTGAAAACGGTTCGGGAAGATGGAGAGAGTGGGACCTTAATACCCGGGCAGTAACAAGGGCAGGCGACTACGAAAGCTGGAAAAAAGTTAACACTTGGAAAAGCTGGGACGCCAACGAAGTTTTAGTAAGTGAAGGCGAATATGTTGATGGCAAAAAAGAGGGAAAGTGGATTTGGTATGACAAAGGAGAAGACAAGGGGTGGGAAGAAAACTATGTTTCCGGAACACTAGAAGGAAAATTCTATAACCTTTCTCCTTATGCAGAAATTCGCGGAAAAGGAAAATACAGCAATGGGATCCAAACAGGAGATTGGGAAGAATATTATACCGCAGCAAACAGTTCCTTAGAAAGAAAACAAAGCGGAGCCTATGAGTTTGGAAAAAAAGAAGGCCTTTGGTCACACTACAATAAAAACGGAAGAAGAACCGGAGAAGGAACATATAAAAATGATATAAAACAGGGAGAGTGGACAGAAGGCCCAGACATAGATTTTGCGTCTCGCTTTTATGGGGTTGGAGCCTATTCGGACGGCAAAAAAGATGGAGAATGGAACTATGTTGCTCCAAGAAAAAACCCGATAGTAAAAGGATTTTTTGAGGGAGGAGAGCCTTCTGGAGATTGGGATGTTCAGTACAACAAAAAAAAGTATAAAGGAACCTTTCAAGACCTGAAAAAGAAAATTCCAAAGCTAAACGAATACAAATTTTAAAAAAGGGAAAAAACAAAAATGAAAAAACCCTTGATAGGCATTAATCCTTATCACATAGAAAGAAACGGGTCTTTCTGGAACGCAACAAAAGAAGACTACTATCTAACCGTTTGGAATTCAGGGGGTTGCCCCGTGACCCTAAACCACCCAAACAAACAAGAACAGATAACGGGCGCCGTTGAACACCTTCACGGCCTTTTAATGGTTGGCGGCCCAGACATTCCTGCTGAGATTTATGGAAGCACAAAACCAGAGCTAATAGACGAAGACCAAATGTCCAAAGAAAGAGTATCTTTTGATAGAGAGGTTTTTTTAGAAACACTAAAACAGGGTAAAAAGGTTTTGGCTGTTTGTGCTGGACTACAACACATTAATGTTGTTTTTGGAGGAACCCTTATCGAAGACATTCCAACCCTAGTTCCCGACGCTGTAGACCATGGAACATTTAACGGAGAGCACAGCGTTCATGGGGTAAAAATAAAAAAAGAAAGCAACCTTTTTAATATTCTTGGGTCCGAAAAAATTTCTGTTGCTAGCACCCACCACCAGTGTGTGGGCAAGCTTGGCGACAAAATCATTCCTGTTGCACACTCTCTAGACGGCGTTGTTGAAGCAATTGAAATTGAAAACCAAAAAAACTTTATTGGGGTTCAGTGGCACCCAGAACTAATTAAGCACAGCGAAGAAACAAAAAAGCTTTTTTCCTGGTTGTTAAGCTAATAGCTGTAACCGCTTCTTCTGTTGTCACCAAAGGCAGAGCCTGTTCCTGCTGCATTTACCCCCCCGAAATACATATTTTTTTCTTCCCAAGAAACAATATTTTTTGTTTTAAAGTCTAAAAAAACTGCGTCTCCATCAAATGGCTCATGATGAAGGATGTCCCCTTCTAGGTGTATGCGCGGGCCTTCGATGGCAGAAGCAAGATCCATTTTATTGTTAACCAGGTTTGATAGAGTGCACAAAATTGCGGAAATAATTCTACTGCTCCCCGCGGAACCAAGAGCAACAACAGGTCTTTTTTCTTTGAAAAGAACGGTAGGGGCAATATTGCTAGGAATTCTACTTTGTTTTTTCCAGACATGAAAACCCCCCGGATTTAGGTGTTCCTCTCCCAGCATGTTGTTTGGCATAATTCCTGTTCCAGGAATCACTCTTCCGCTACCACACCCATTTGTAGTTGTTATAGAAACAACATTGTTTTCTTTGTCCACAATGCTTAAGTGTGTCGTTGAACCCACCCGGCTAGCTGCACGACCGTTTTTTTTGTTTGCTGCAAGCAAAGCCTCTTCAAGCTCATAGGGCCCCACAACTTTCTTGTCAACAAGTACGTCCAGCCCAGCAAGAATTGTTTGTCCTCCCGTGGACGGAGAAGGGTTTGTAAATATTGTGTGTTGTTTATATTCTTTTGAAAGAGGTTTTCGTTCTTTTACTTGATAGTTTTGTAGGTCTGAAAGGCTAATTATGCCGCCCTGCGAAAGAGCGCCATGAAAAAGAGGACAAACCTCGTTTTTATAAAAAGACCACGGATCTTCATATAAAAAAGAGCTCAAGAAAGAAGAAAGTTTTTTGTTATAAAACTTATCACCATACCTTAAGAATTTTCCGTCTTTTAAAAACAGGTTTTTTATTTCGTCGGAGCTTGATATAACAGGCCGCAAAACCGCTGTTAAATATTCTTGGTTTTTAGAAACCTTTACCCCTCTTTTTGCAGCTTCAACAGCCTGCTCAACCAGGACCCTAAAAGGAAGAGACCCAAGTTTTTTATGTACATGGATTAGTCCGGGCAAAATACCAGGAACCCCAACAGACCCCCACCCCACATGAAACGCTTGTTTTGTGTCCCCAAAGTCTGCAATAATTTTTTCAAAGTCAGAAACCCTTTCTTTTTTTATCTTTGGGGTTTCTACAAAAAAGTCAAACAAAACGGGAGCACTATTGTTTTTACATGCAAGCATAGCCCCTCCGCCCGCAGCGCTTGTATAGAGATATTCACAAACGAGAGAAGAAAAAACTCCTGCCACAGCGGCGTCAAACGCATTTCCACCATCCTTTAGAATGTTTCGCGCAGAATCAACAGTTTCTTTGTGTCCCCCTGCTATTTTACCAACAGTACCCATGTTTTTGTCTTTCTCTTTATTAAAATAGGTCATAAAATCAGCATTAGCACCAACAAATTTATGTCGATATTTCAAATATTAACATCTTCAATTGGAAGAAAAGTTTTAATGGCAGTCACAGGCCTTTTGCTATCCTTTTTTATGCTATTTCACCTGTTTGGAAACCTTTTTTTGTTTGTTGGGGAAGAGGCATTTAATAGCTACGTTGAAAAACTACAAGGACCAATAGTTATATATTTTGTAAGAGTTGCAGAGTTCTTTTTATTGTTTTTTGTTCTTAGCCATGCCTACACAGGAACCTTGTTGTGGTATAAAAACAGAGAAGCAAAACAACAAGAAGCCTCTTACAGCAAAAAAAATACCCCCCAGCCTTCTCGATATGCAGCGCTCACTGGTAGCATCGTTTTTATTTTTCTAGTAACACACTGGTCTACCTTTTGGTACAAATTTAATTTTGAAAGCGTCGAATCTTATTATCAAGTTGTTTTAGGAAACGACGTTGGTTTTGGAAACCCAATTTTTTCTGTTTTTTATATTGTTGCAATTGCGCTTTTGGGATACCACCTAAAACACGGTTTTGTTTCTGCAGGACAAACCCTTGGCATTAAAGGAACCAAATATGAAAAAACCTACCTATCAATAGCATCTCTTTTTTGGTTTTGGATTCCACTTGGTTTTATTTCAATTCCTCTTTGGTTTGGATTTGTTGACAACCCGGTAATGCTACCATGAAGAACCCTGTTTTAGACCCCAGAACTCCGTCGGGAGCCCTTCATAGGTGCTGGTCAAACCACAAAGAAGACCTGGGCGTCCTTTCGGGAGAAGAAGCAAACAAATATAAAGTCATTATAATTGGAACGGGGCTTGCAGGAGCGTCTGCTGCTGCAACGCTCGCCGAAAAAGGATTTAATGTAGACGCCTTTTCTTATCACGAGTCTCCAAGAAGAGCACACAGCATTGCTGCCCAAGGAGGCATTAATGCTTCAAAAAACTATAAAAACGACGGAGATAGCACCAAACGACTTTTTTATGATACTATAAAAGGTGGAGACTTTAGGTCTAGAGAAGAAAATGTTTATAGGCTTGCAGAAATAAGCGCAAACATTATTGATCAATGTGTTGCTCAAGGCGTTCCTTTCGCCAGAGAATATGGAGGGCTTCTAGACAACAGGTCTTTTGGGGGCGTTCAAGTTTCTCGCACCTTTTATGCAAGAGGACAAACAGGACAACAGCTTCTTCTTGGCGCTTATTCCGCCTTAAGCAGGCAGCTTAGCAAGGGAAAGGTGCGTTTTTTTCCAAGACACGACATGTTAGATATCGTTGTTGTTGACGGGAAAGCCAAAGGCGTTGTTACAAGAAATCTTTTAAATGGAGAAATTAATTCTCATTATGCCGACGCGGTTATTTTGGCAACAGGAGGCTATTCAAACGTATATTATTTGTCTACCAACGCGATGGCAAGCAACGTTACTGCAAACTGGAGAGCCCACAGAAAAGGGGCGCTGTTTGCAAACCCAAGCTTTACCCAAATTCACCCTACATGCATTCCTGTGAAAAACAATTTCCAGTCAAAGCTTACCTTGATGAGCGAAAGCTTAAGAAACGACGGAAGGGTGTGGGTTCCAAAAAAGAAAAACGACCCAAGAAAACCGAACGACATACCAGAAAACGAAAGAGATTATTATTTAGAAAGAATTTACCCCGCATTTGGAAATTTGGTTCCCAGAGACGTTGCAAGCCGAAGGGCAAAAGAGGTTTGTGACAGCGGGCAAGGAGTTGGCCAAACGGGCATTGCTGTCTATTTAGACTTTAAACACGTTATTAAAGACAAAGGAAAAGAATATATTGAAGAAAAATATGGAAACTTGTTTGATATGTATCAAAAAATAACGGACGAGAACCCATACAAGGCCCCAATGAAAATTTATCCAGCCGTTCACTACACCATGGGCGGACTCTGGGTTGATTACAATCTAATGACAACTGTTCCTGGTCTCTTTTCAATAGGGGAAAGCAATTTTTCTGATCATGGTGCAAACCGCCTGGGAGCAAGCGCATTAATGCAGGGGCTTGCAGACGGATATTTTATTGTTCCACACACAATAACCGACTATCTTTCAAGCGAAAAGCCAGGCTCTTTAAACAACACAAACGAAGAGCTCTTTAAAAAAACAACGCAAAAAACAGCACAAGAAATTGAAAAAATTATGAACATAAAAGGAACCCTTGTTGTTGATGAAATTCACAGAGAACTGGGAAAGACTGTTTGGGATAAAATAGGGATGTCAAGAAACAGTGAGGGATTACAAGAAGCGCTAGAAAGTATCCCAAAGATCAAAGAAAAGTTTTGGACAAAATTGCTAATTCCTGGCTCTAAAGAAGATTTCAACCAAGAGCTAGAAAAAGCCCTAAGGCTAAAAGACTTTATTGAGCTAGCAGAGCTCATGGCGCTGGACGCTCTAGAGAGAAAAGAATCTTGTGGTGGACACTTTAGAGAAGAATTTCAAACAAAAGAAAATGAAGCAAAAAGAAACGACCTAGAATTTATGTATGTTGCAGCGTGGCAATACAACAAACACGGAAAACCAAAGCTGTTTAAAGAAAACCTAGAATATAAAAACGTTAAACTAAAAACAAGAAGCTATAAGTGATGAATATAAACCTAAAAGTTTGGAGACAAGAAAACAAAGAAAGAAAAGGCGGGTTTAAAACCTATCGACTTCAAGATGTTGACCCAAATATTTCTTTTTTAGAAATGCTGGACATTTTAAATAACAAACTTATTAAACAAAAACTAGACCCGGTTGCCTTTGACCACGACTGTCGAGAAGGAATTTGTGGTTCCTGTGGTTTTATGATTAACGGACAGCCTCATGGACCCCAAAAAGCTACAACAGTTTGTCAGCTTCACATGAGGTCTTTTAGTAGCGAAGATGAAATTGTTTTAGAGCCTTTTCGAGCAAAAGCTTTTAAGGTTATCAAAGACCTTTCGGTAGACAGAACCTCTTTTGATCGCATTATTTCTGCAGGAGGGTTTATTCCTGTTGATACTGGAAACGCGGAAGAAGCCAACACAACTATTGTTGAAAAAACAAACGCTGATGAAGCTTTTCTTTCTGCGGCTTGCATTGGTTGTGGGGCATGCGTTGCTGCCTGTAAAAATTCTTCAGCAATGCTTTTTACTGCGGCCAAAGTCTCACACCTTGCTTTGTTGCCACAGGGAGAGCCTGGCAAAAAAGAAAGAGTTCAAAAAATGGTAGCGACAATGGACGAAGAAGGGTTTGGAGCATGCACAAACACCGGCGCCTGTTCAGCTGAGTGTCCCAAAGAAATTTCACAAGAAAATATTGCCAGACTAAATAGAGAATTTATTAAATCTCAGCTTTAATCTTTTCAACAAAAACACTATTTTTAAACTATGCTTTTTCATTATTTAAAGTTTTTTTTAAGCCCCCTATTTACCCTAGCAATTGGTTTGGGTGTTTATATTGGGGGCACAGCGGGCCTGCTGGTTGTTTTAGGGGTTGAAGCTTTTGTTGTCTTTGGAGAGGTTTTCTTTGGTGATGATGTATCAAAACCGAAGTACAAGCACACATGGCTCCTAGACCTAGCTTTGTTTGTTAATGTTCCCTTGTTTTTTGGGGTGCTTTTTTTGTTTTTACACAAAAACCCGATTTGGACCCCGCACCTTTTTGTTTATGTCCCCATTCTTGGTTTAAGCATGTCAACGGTGCTTATTAATGTTGGACACGAACTTGTTCACAGAACAAGTAAAAAACTTGATTGTGAAATAGGAAACTGGGCCCTGTCGGCTGCCTGGAATCCAGCATTTGCAATTGAGCACGTCTATGGTCACCATAAAAATGTTGGAATTCTTGAAGAAGACCCCGTAACAGCAAAAGTTAATCAAAACCCCTACACCTTTGCTTTCAAAGCTTTTTTTGGTGAACACATCCACGCATGGGGGATTGAGTCGAGACAGCTGAAACGAAGAAAACAACCAATTTTCTCTCTCTATAATCGGCTTATTGTTGGCTACATAAGAACTGCCATAGTTTTTTGTGTGGTTTATGCGCTGTTTGGCCTGTTTGGAACATTGCTTTATTTTGTAATAGGCATTATTGCAAACTATATATTTCAAATGATCAATTTTATTGAGCACTATGGTTTGGTTCGAATAAAGGGAACCCCAATACTTCACCACCATTCTTGGAACTCAAACAACAGAGTAACAACCTACTTAACGTACAACCTTACACGCCACTCTGATCATCATGTGAATGCAAAAAAGGAGTTTTGGGAACTTGATCCCTGTCTAGATGATGGCATTTCGTTGCCATCGGGATACTTGGTATACATTGTCTTGTTTTCTTTTGCCCCTTTTATAGCTCGAAAAAAAATGCACCCAAGACTAAAAAATTGGTATTATCAGTATGCGTCCACAGAAGAAAAAGCTCTAGTGGAGCACTATAAACACCTTTAGTTTTGTAGTTTGAAATTAATTGGAATAGTAATCCACACACCTACTGGGCGTTCACGCTGTTTAGCAGGCCTAAATCTTGTTTTTCTAAGAGCGGCAACCGCGGACTCATTTAACCCCGTGTTTGGAATTCCCTTTACAACAATAGTTTCTTTGACCTTTCCTTTTTCATCAATAAAGCACTGCACCAAGACCTGGCCTTCAATCCCTGCTTCTTGAGCAATGTCTGGATATACAGGCTTGATTGGTGTAATTGGACGAGGAGGGTCGTCATAAGGAATAAACTTAAATTGTGGACCAGAAGGAGGAGGGGGAGGGGCGTCCCACGCATCAAAATTGTCCAAGTCTGTTTCTTCAATTGTCAAATCATCTGCTAGGTCTTCGTCTTCCGACTCAATTGGAATAGAAGGCCTTGCGGGAGGAGGAGGAGTTTCAAACTGTTGTGTTTCAGGAATTTCAATATTTTCAATAATGATCTGCCCTTCGCTTTCAATGTCAATATCAGGCTCAAATCGTTGTAGTCCGTAAAAACTTAACAAACCAAGAAGACAGGCCAACAATGCCCCAATTCTCGTAACCGTTGAATACTGTTCTTTTAAAGTGCTGTCACCAAGCTTTGCGCGGCCCAGAACAAGGTCTACAATAAAAGAAATAGGGCGTATTCTGTTCATTGGCTCGGCTCCTTTACTTTTGTAGAATAATTTAATCTAAGAGCATCAGCTTTTCTTAGTTCGTTATGGATGCTTGAAATAACATCCATTCTTGCAGCCAGGTCTGCTTTTAGCGAAACTGTTAATTGAGGGTCTGAAGCTCTTTTTTCATACATAACATGACGAACAGCATCGCTTTTGAACAGCTTGTCCTCAATAGAAATTAACCCGTCCTTAGACACCCAAATGTGTGCGGTGTGTCTCTTTGATTCTAGTTTTTCTATGCGCTCTGCCTTGGGAAGCGAAATTGGTAAGCCAGAGTATTCTCTTAATACGGTTGTGACCATAAAAAAGATAAGAAGCATAAAAATAATGTCCGGCATAGAAGAGGTGGATATCTTCGACTCTATGTTTGATTTTCTTTTAAACTTCATTCTGTTTCTGCTATTGATACACGCGTAGCATTAGCCATTTTTAACTGGTCTAAAACTTCAACATATACATTATATTGTGATTTTTCGTGGGCCTTAACCGAAATAATAAGCTTATCATTTTGTCTTATCTCTTCTTTTACCCTGCGATGAATATCTTTTATGGCAACAGGCTCTCCTCCTAAAAGAACGCTTCCAGATGAGCTAATAAGACAGTTAAGAATGTTTTTTTTATTAATTTCAAGCTCTTGTCCTTCTGCTGGCAGAATAATCCCAAGCCCCTTGTCCATATCGATTGTGGTAGTAACCAAAAAGAAGACTAAAAGCAAAAAAGCAATGTCTGCCATTCCGCCTTCAGGGATAGCTCCTACCCTAGCTTTTCTTTCTCTAAGAGCCATTGTTTATTTTGCGCTTCTAAGAAGGTCTGTTAGTTCAATTGATTTTTCTTCCATGTCTAAAACCATTCCATCAATTTGAGAAGAAAAATAGTTTTGACAAATTTGGATTATCATAGCAACAACTAAACCAAAAGCAGTTGTTAGCAAGGCCTGTGAAATTCCACCTGCAACAACAGCCGGAGAAATATCGTTTGCTGCCTCAATTGCTTCAAAAGCACCAATCATTCCCCACACAGTACCAGTAAATCCCATCATTGGGGCTATTGCAACGATTGCTGTTAACCACCCCATATTTTTTTCAAGAAAAGCCATCTCAAGAGAACCTGCGTTTTCAATTGCTTTTTCTACTCGATCAGCTTTGCCAGCCTTGTCTAGTCCGGCTTTACAGATGTTTGAAACAGGACCATCGTGTCCTTGACAGATTGTCACCAATGCTTTTTTTGATCCGCCAGCTTTTACTACCTTTGAAAGCTCTTCCATAAGCCCATCAGAATCAGCCTGTGATTGTGATAAAGAACGAAAGCGCTCAACTACCAACGCCAAACCGCCGAGCAGCAGCAATAAAATAGGGTACATAAAAGGTCCACCGTCTAAAAATAATTCTACCATTTAAGTTCCTCCTAACCTGTTAAATGTGTAAAAACTTAGCCTATAACAAAGGGAATGTCAATAAACTAGAAAACTTCCTTTATTTTTAACAAAATTTCTTTTTCAATTTCTGAATTCAAAGAATAATTAATAGTTATAGCTCCAACTGGAATTTTAATCATTTTTTTATACTTTTTTAGTTTAACCAGGTCTTTTTCTGTGCACAAAACAGCATCAATACCATTTTTATTTATAAACTGATTAATCTTGTGAATGTCTCTTTTTTTAAACGGATAATGGTCTGGATATGCCAAAAACTCTTTTGAGTCTATTTTTAAAAACGCTAACGTTTTTTTAAAGCTTTCCGGGTCTCCAATCGCACATAAAGACAAAATATTATTATACTTTTCTAAAACGTTTATTGAACACGTTTCGTCGTTTGGCATTAAAAGATAGTCATTAAAATTCCAATGAAGAACAAATCGATTTTGGTTTCCATTGTTTTTATTAAACAAATTTCCTTTTGTTTCTATAACCACATCAGCTCTCTTAAGCCCTAGGATAGATTCGCGCAACAAACCGTAAGGAAATATTTTTTGGGATCCCAAAGAAGTTTCGGAAGAGGTCAACACAATATCTATGTCTCTATCGGCTTTGCGATGCTGAAAAGCATCATCGAATATTACTATATCACAATTCTTTTTTTCAAAAAGGTAATTTGCTGCATGTGCCCTGTTTTTTTTACGCCAAGAAACATAAATAGGTACTTTTTCTAAATTGTTTTTCAATAAAACAGCCTCATCTCCAGCCTCTTCCCAAGATTGGTTTTCCATTAGAAAGCTTTGTCCAAAGAAAAAATTATTATTATTTCTTCCATGTCCAGTGGTAACAATTCCTACAGAATAATTTTTTGAAACCAAAAACCTTGATAAAGCAATTGCAAAGGGCGTTTTTCCTGAGCCCCCCAACGAAAGGTTCCCGATGCTAATGACCTTTGCCTTTGATTTTTTTGCTTTCCAAAAATTATAGTCATATAAGAAATTTTTTATTTTTATTAAAAGAACATGTATTGGAAACAGGGTTAAAAAAGCAGTTAAAACCCGAACCTTGATTCCATAATAAAAACTATTCATGTTGAGACGCAGCTTTGTCGGTAAAACTTAATTTTTCTTTTAACGTTTTTATACAGTCGTCTAAGCTTTGCTCTGGCCGGAAGTATATTGGTTTCCCAATAACCAATCTTATTGGACTAAAAGGCTTGCTTAAATAAAAATTATGCCAATTTTTAAACACCCAACTTTTTTTGGCGTCTCCAATAACAGGAATTATTGGAACTCCAGTTTCCTGTGCCAACTTAATAGCTCCGGGCTTTGGAACATGTTCTGGTCCTTGGGGTCCGTCTGGGGTAATAATAATTTTAGTAGACGGAACTTTTAAAAGCCTAACCATGTCCTTGTATGCGTCTGATCCGCCCCTAGAGCTAGACCCCCTTACAAACGAATACCCAACCAGTTCTCCAACCCTAACAATCAGCTCAGCGTCTTTGCTTATGCTTGCTAGTCCAATGTAGTTTTTGTTAGCAAAATAATGAAAAACAGTTAAAATTTTTCCATGCCAAGAAACCAAAATAAACGACCGATTGTTTTTTGTTAAAGCGCTGATATTGTTTTCACCCTCAACGGTAAACTTGTTGAAGCCATATAGCAACTTAATCACCATCCAGAGAAAAAAGGTTTTTATAGATAAAAGAAACTTACTGTAAAATGTGTTTTGCTGCATTGTGATAGGGGTTTTTTGTTTCTGGTTTCATTTTTTCAACAAGAAGACTATGGTTTTCTGCCCAGGCAGCCTTCCCTTCATTTGAAAACAAATAATTTATCTCATTAACAATGTTTGTTGCTGTCATGTTTTGTTGTAACAATTCTTTTACAGCCGCTTTTTCTGTAATTAGGTTTACTAAAGACAAGTGTTTGACTAAAGACATTTTTTTTGCAAAAAACCAAGTTAAAGAAGACATCTTATAACAAACCACCATTGGACAATTTAATAATGCGGTTTCGAGGGTGGCTGTTCCCGAACAAACAATTGCTGCATCCGCACACGACAGCGCCTCATAGTGGTTTTTATTGATAACTATTAAACCTTCTGGCATGTTTTTAATTTTAATGTTTGGCGCTTGAATAAGAACGGGCTGTATTCTGTTTTTTGAAGAGGTATTAAAAGCGTTAATTGTTTTCAAAAAAATAGGCCAATGTTTTTTTACCTCTGATGTTCTACTGCCCGGCAATAAGGCAACAATTTTTTTGCTCCTATTAATGCTATATTTTTTGTGTAGAAAGCTAGAATCAAATTCTTGTTTTAGAATAGATATAAGTGGATGACCAACAAAATGAACATCAATTTTTCGATCGCTAAACCATTTTTTTTCAAAAGGAATAATGCTAACCAGTTGTTCGCAGGTTTTTTGTAAGTCTTTTGCCCGAGAGCTATTCCAGGCCCAAACTTGAGGTAGAATAAAATAAGAAACAGGAATCCCTAGTTTTTTCATTTTTTTTGCAAGTCGAATATTAAACCCTGGATAATCAATTAGTATTACCTTGTCGGGCTTAAGCTTGTTGATAAATTTTACTGTTTTATTAAATATCCTTTTTATTCTGGGATAATGTTTTAGCACCTCAAACAGACCAATCACATTTAGGTTTTTAATATGTTCAATTTTATTAAGCCCAGCCTTAACCATTCTGTCGCCACCGATTCCATAAAAAGAAAGATTTGGATCAACACTTTTCATCTGTGCAATCAGCTTTGATCCATGCAAGTCCCCCGAATCTTCGCCAGCAATAACAACTATTTTATTGTTAACCATTTTTAGTAATTTTTTTTTCAACCTCTAAGGCAACCTCTAAGGCCCTTAAGCCCTTTGTTCCATCTACAACAGGCACGCCCCTTGTTTGAATGCAATCAATAAAATTATTTATTTCTTCTAATAGGGCGTCTTTTTTTTCTGGCACAATTTTATCATAATATATTTTTTTTATTCCGTCTGCTGTTTCAACCTCTGTTTCGGTTAGGCTTGCCGCCGTTCCAACAATGCCAGCCGAAGAAAGGCTAGAAGAAGCACCAATGTTATAAGTTTCAATTTGTGGAATCATTAGGTCTGTGATAGTATAAAGATTTTTTTCATATGTTCTAATTTTTCTAACATAGTTTTGTGCAATTCTGCTTGATTTAAGGTTTGCAATAACCCCGCTAGAGAATTCAATTCTTGCATGAGCAACATCTACTTTTGTTCCCATCATTTTTGCTCCACTTGCTTGAATTTGTTTTATATCGCTATCAACCATAGACAAAACCAAGTCAATATCATGAACCATTAAGTCTAAAACCACAGGAACTTCAGCTCCCCTGCTTTGGAAGGGGGCCAGCCTTTCAATTTCTATAAAATGCGGATTTTTAATTATTGTTTTTAGCCGATTGATTGTAGGGTTAAACCTTTCAATGTGTCCTATTTGAACAATATTTTTATTTTTTTTAGAAAGACCTACTATTTCTTCTGCCTCTTTTATTGTGCTAGAGATAGGTTTTTCAATAAAAACATCTTTGTTTTTTTTAAGACACTCTATAGCGGTTTCATGGTGTAGAGGAGTTGGGGTTACAATATGTAGCCCATCTGAACAATTGATTAGGTCTTCAACGCTTTTGAAGCTTTTAACCGAAAATTCCTCGCTTATTTTTTTAGAAGTTTTTTCGTTTATATCAAAAAACCCAACAAAATTAACAGAAGAATGAGAAGAAAGGTGTTTGATGTGATGCCTTCCAAGGTGCCCTGCACCGATTACTCCAATTTTAACATGAAATTTTTTATCAACCACGGCTATTACTGTCCTTTAATAAAGTATGCAACATCTCCTTCTTGCATAATATAGTCTTTACCAACAATTTTAACCAACCCCAATGTTTTTAAATCTTTTATGTTGTTTTTGTATTTTATAGCATCATTAAAAGTATATATTTCAGCTTTGATAAATTTTTTTGCAAAATCAGTATGAACTTCTTCTGCTGCCTGTATAGCGGTTGCTCCCCTAGCAATTGTTCGAGCCCTTACCTCTTCTTTGTTGCAAGTGAAAAAAGTTTGAAGACCAAGAATTTTATGGGACTCTTTAATAAGGCTGTTTAGCCCAGGCTCTTTTAAGCCATACTCGTTGAGCATTAGCTGCTTTTCTTCTTGGCTTAGGTCTGTTATTTGTGATTCTAGCTTTCCATTAATTCTTATAAAAGAAGAACGGTTTTGTTTTGCAAGGCTCTCTGCTTCTTGGATTTGATTTGTTTCTGTGTTGTTTTCACCAATGTTTGCTACACAAACCATAGGCTTGTCTGTTAAAAGAAAGAGGCTCTTGATAATAACGTCTTCTTTACTGTTTCTTTGGAAAGATCTTGAAAAACCTCCTCTGTTCAAATGTTCCAACAAGGCGTTTAGCACAGTTCTTGTCAGCTTGCTTCCTGGCATCTTTGCTTTAACTAGCTTTTCATTCTTTTCCAAATTGTTTTCAACGATTTTTATATCAGAAAGCACCAGCTCAGTGTTAATAGTTTCTATATCATCTAACGGGCTTATTTTGTTTTCAACATGCGCAACATTTTTGTCCTCAAAAAAACGCACAACCTGTATAAGAACCTTTACAGATCTAATCTGTGATAAAAATTGATTTCCCAACCCTTCTCCTTGGTGCGCATTTTTTACCAATCCTGCAATATCAATAAATTCAACAGTGTTGTAGGTTGTTTTTTTTGGTGTAAAAATTTTTGATAAAGATTTTACTCTTTCATCTGGAATTTCTATAATGCCAACATTTGGTTCAATAGTACAGAAAGGATAATTTTCTGCAGCAACGCTGTTATTGCTAAGAGCATTGAACAAGGTTGATTTTCCAACATTAGGAAGACCTACAAATCCACAATTTAACTTCATGAGGAGAATATATTATTTTTTTGAACGCCTAAATAAGTCTTTTTTAATAAGCCCAAAGCCTTTTTTAATAAGCCCAAAGCCATTCATTACCAACAATAGTCCATTATTAAGTTTATTAATTTTTCTGCTCATGATATGCCGCTCATACCTGTTATTTTGAATTTATCAAAACCGACAGATTTGATTAGCTCTATCCAAAGCGTTGTTGGGTTTTTATCAAAAATTATTTCTGGTGTATCATATATTAACCAGTCACCATTTTTAATTTCATTGTCTAGCTGGTTCTTGTCCCATGCAGAATGACCAAAGATAAGCTTTGTGTTGTCCGGACCTTTTTCTTCAAATAAGATTTTTTTAATTAATTCAAGATCATTAGATAGCTTGATTTTTGCTGACATGTCAAGCAATGCCTCTTTTGTATTTTTATCGCTAAGAATACATGCTTCATGAATAGAAACAGGACCACCAAAATAGATTTTTTTTGATTGGGAAAGCAAGTCTTTAAAAAACTTGTCTTTTATGCCCGAACTAATAATTTTCATCGTATTGACAGGCTTATTGATAATAAATCCTACTGCGCCATTGTTGTTGTACTCGCAAATAAAAATAACACTTTTTGAAAAATAAGGATCTGTCATATTTGGCATAGAAACTAGGAGCTTGTTCTTTAATGTGTGCATTATATACAAACATAAATCCTTTTTTGAATGATGTCCAGACTTAACTAAATTGAAGGTTAACTCTTTTTATAGTATGAAAAATATTTTATCAATTAAAGGCGCAAGACAGCACAACTTAAAAGATGTCAGTGTTGATATTGCAAAAAATAAGTTGGTTGTAATTACAGGGCCTTCTGGTTCAGGAAAGTCTTCATTGGCGTTTGATACCATCTATGCCGAAGGACAGAGAAGGTATGTTGAATCTCTATCTGCATATGCTAGGCAGTTTTTGGACTTAATGGAAAAACCCGATGTTGATGTTATCGAAGGGCTTTCACCTGCCATTTCTATTGAACAAAAAACAGGTTCACGCAATCCACGATCAACAGTTGGAACCATTACTGAAATCCACGACTATTTACGGCTTCTTTATGCTAGCGTTGGAAAACCACATTGTTGGGAGTGTAAAGAACCAATTGATAAGCAAAGCCCAGAACAAATTGTAGATCAGATTTTAACCATTAATTCTGATAAAAAAGCCTATATCCTTTCTCCAATTATTCAAGGAAGAAAAGGACAACATAAATCAGTCTTGGAAGACATAAAGAAAAAAGGATTTTTAAGAGCAAGAATTAATGAAAAAATTATATCACTAAGAACAGAACAAAACCTTGAAAAAAATAAAACCCATAATATTGATGCTGTTATAGATCGTGTTGTTATTCATCAAGATATTAAATCTAGATTATTGGAATCTGTTGAGTTGTCATTAAAAATGGGCGAAGGAATCTGTATTATTAATATTGAAGGAGAAAAAGACACCTTGTTTAGTGAACATTTTGCTTGTCCATACCATCCGTATGTTAGTTTATCTGACCTTGTTCCCCGCATGTTTTCGTTTAACTCTCCGTATGGAGCTTGTAATCAGTGTGATGGTTTAGGTTATATAACAGAAGTTGACCCCAATCTTATTATTCCAGATATAAAAAAATCATTAATACAAGAAGCTATTGTTCCTATCGGAAGCCAACCAAAGGGATGGCATGGTGCAAAACTAAGAGCGCTAAGCAGAATTTATCCTTTGTCTTTTTCATCTCCATGGAACAAGCTAAGCAAAGAGGTCAGAACAATCCTTTTATACGGTTTGAAAGGACAAAACATTGATATTAACCTTAAAAACAAAAAATGGTCTGGCACTTATAGTGGCAAGTGGGAAGGAATAATCCCCGAGCTTCAGCGCCGCTATAAACAAACCCGCTCTTTTGGTATAAGAAAATGGATTGAAAGCTTTATGAGCACTAGAAAGTGTGATAGCTGTGAAGGAAAAAGACTAAAAAAATCATCGCTCAATGTCACAGTTAGCAATCATAGTATTGGCAACTTATGTACAAAAAATATTGAAGAAACCCTCAAGTTTTTTAATAAAATTTCTATTTCAAAAAACGATCAAGAAATTGCAAAGGGCATTCTAAAAGAAATAAAAAAACGACTAACATTTTTAACCAATGTTGGACTTGGTTATTTGACTTTAGATAGAGCGTCTCGCACTTTGTCCGGCGGAGAAGCGCAACGAATACGTCTTGCTTCTCAGGTTGGATCACAACTAACTGGAGTATTGTATGTATTAGATGAACCGTCTATTGGTTTGCATCCAAGAGATAACAATCGACTTTTAAAAACACTTAAATCTCTAAGGGAAATAGGCAATACAGTTATTGTTGTTGAGCACGATTTAAGCACAATTAAATCAGCAGACCAAATTATTGATATGGGCCCAAAAGCAGGAAAACATGGTGGCAAAATAGTGTTTTCTGGAACGCTAGACGAAATGATATCAAAAAACAATACGCTTACTGGGCAATATATGTCTGGAAAAAAATATATTAAAATACCAAAACCTAGAACCGTGACATATGATCATTTTACAATAAAAGGAGCACAAGGAAATAACCTAAAAAATATTGATGTTAGTTTTCCTTATAACAGGTTTATAGCCATTACCGGAGTATCTGGAAGCGGAAAAAGTTCTTTAATTAATCAAACGCTATATCCTGCACTATCAAATCGTATAAATTTTGGCACCAAAGAAATGCTTCCGTTTAAAACTCTCCTTAGAACTGATCGCATTGAAAGGGTTATTAGTGTTGATCAAAAACCAATTGGTAAAACTCCTAGATCTAACCCCGCAACCTATACTGGTGTTTTTACGTATATAAGGGATCTATTTTCACAAACAAGAGCTTCTAAAATTAAAGGATATAAACCCGGTCGATTTTCTTTTAATGTTAAAGGGGGTCGTTGTGAAGCTTGTGAAGGAGCCGGGATTAAAAAAATAGAAATGAATTTTTTACCTGATGTTTATGTTACTTGTGAAGACTGTGGAGGGAAAAGATATAATGAAGAAACTTTAGAAATTAAATTTAAAGGTTTAAATATTGCTGAAGTATTATCGCTTTCTGTTGAAGAAGCGAGAGAATTTTTTAAAAATGTATTTCCAATAAAAAAACGATTAGATACTTTATTTGATGTTGGTCTTGGTTATATCAAATTAGGACAACAAGCTACGACATTATCGGGAGGAGAAGCACAAAGAGTAAAATTGTCAACTGAGTTGTCAAAAACTGCGACGAAAAATACCATTTATTTCTTAGACGAACCTACTACGGGCCTGCATCTTGATGATATAAAAATGTTATTATCTGTCTTGCAAAAACTAGTTTCAAACGGAAACACTATTATTGTTATTGAACACAATCTTGATGTAATTAAATGTGCCGACTGGATTATTGATTTGGGTCCTGAAGGAGGAGAAGCAGGTGGGCAGGTTATAGCACAGGGGGCTCCAAAAGAAATTTTAAAAGATAAAAATTCTGTTACAGGAAAATTCTTAAAAAAAATATTTAAATAATTTTTTGGATAACCATGTTTCTCTAATTATCTTACTGTGTAGTGTCAAGTGAAGAAAAAATAGTTATTTCGTCCAAAGAAGAACGCAATTTTGATAAACAAATTCGACCAAAACTTTTTAAAGAATTTATTGGTCAAAAATCTTTAGTTAAATCGCTTAAAACCTATATTATTGCTGCAGAAGAAAGACATGAATCGCTCGACCATATTCTTCTTTATGGACCACCGGGTTTGGGAAAAACTACATTAGCAAATATTATTGCTAATGAGCTAAAAAAAGGATTTTCTAGTTCTTCTGGACCAGTTATATCTATTCCAGGCGATTTATCAGGCATGCTAACCAACTTACAAGATAGAGATGTTTTTTTTATTGATGAAATTCATAGAATTAATACAACTGTTGAAGAGTACTTATATTCTGCAATGGAAGATTATCGTATAGATATTTTAATTGATTCAGGCCCAAATGCTAGAACTGTAAGAATTGATCTAGAGCCGTTTACGTTGGTTGGCGCAACTACTAGGCTTGGAAAAATTACTACCCCAATGCGCGATCGATTTGGTGCAATTTTTCGTTTAGAATACTATAAAACTAATGAAATTTTTCAAGTATTAGAACGTACTGCAAAAATTTTGAATGTTACCGTCGATAAAGACGCGCTTCATGAAATTGCTCTTAGGTCACGTGGAACTCCACGAGTTGCAAACAGAATCTTAAAAAGAGTTAGAGATTTTGCTCAAGTTCAAAGAAGCAAAAAAATTACTATCAATCAAGCTATAGAATCATTAGACAATATTGGTATTGATAAAAATGGTCTTGAAGAAATGGATCGAAAAATTTTAAAAAATCTAATTTCAAAATTTAATGGTGGACCAACTGGTGGAAAATCTTTAGCTATTTCTGTTAACGAAGATTTACAAACCATAGAAGATGTTTATGAACCATATCTAATTAAAGAAGGATTTATTGAGAGAACTTCAAGAGGCAGAAAAGCTACAGAGCGAGCTTATAAACTATTTAATATAAAAAAACAGGAGAGCTTATTTAATGATTGAAAAAAAGAAAAAATATAAATTATCTGACTTTAGATATCAATTGCCAAAAAGATTTATTGCACAAAAACCAAAACCAAAAAGAGAAAATTCTAAAATGATGGTTTTAAATCGAGAGGATAGAACCATAAAGCATAAAAAATTTGTAAATATTGTGGATTATTTTCAAAAAAATGATTTACTTATTATCAATGATACCAAAGTGTTCCCAGCTCGCCTATTTGCAACAAAAGATAGAACTGATGCAAAAGTAGAAATCTTTCTTTTAAGAGAATTGGGAGATAGGTTGTGGGAAGTATTAGTTAAGCCTGCTAGAAAAGTAAGAATCGGAAATAAATTAATTCTTTCTAAAGATTTATTTTGTGATGTTATAGACAATACTGTTTCGGGGGGAAGAGTTGTCCGGTTTGAGTATGGAAAAGAAAATTTTGATAAAATTTTAAATACAATTGGACACCCTCCATTGCCACCATATATTCGAAGAGATGCAACAGAAAAAGATCGTGAAAGATATCAAACTGTGTATGCAGAAAAAAGAGGAGCAGTTGCTGCGCCTACAGCTGGACTACACTTTACTGATAAAATATTAAAACAACTTCGAAAAAAAGGCGTTAGAATTCACACCATTACCCTGCATATCGGTTTAGGGACCTTTAAACCCGTCCAAGTTGAAGACTTAAATAGGCATCATATGGATTCAGAATATTTTGAAGTTAATCCTGATACTGCTTTAGCTATTAATGAAGCAAAAAGAAAGAAAAGACGAATTTTTGCAGTTGGAACTTCTACAGTTCGCGCACTAGAAACTGTGAATGTTTCTGGGTTTCTAATTTCTCCTAAAAAAGGATGGACAAATAAATTTATTCATCCTCCATATGATTTTAAAATTGTAAATGGATTAATAACAAATTTTCATTCACCAGAAAGCACGCTTTTAATGCTTATTTCAGCTTTTGCAGACTATGATTTTATTAAGTTAGCATATAAAGAAGCTAAAAAGAAAAATTACGGCTTTCTTAGTTACGGCGATAGCATGTTAATTATGTAAACTATGAATGCTGGTATTATAGTTGCTGCAGGCAAAGGAGAAAGATATGGTTCTTATAAACAAACCGAAACTCTTCTCAATAAAAAAGTTTATCAATATTCTTTGGACGTATTTAATGTTGCTGACCTAATTAAATCTATTTATTTAGTGGTTGCACAAGAAATATATAATTCCGTAGAAGAAGACCTAAGGTCTTATCAAAACAATAAACCAATATTTTTATGTAAAGGAGGAAATACAAGAGCTCAATCTGTTTATAATGCAATACGAATGATTGATGATTCTTATGATAAGGTTTGTATCCACGATGCAGTGCGTCCATTAATTCAAAAGCCAGACATTGAAAATGTATTATTAAATTGTATAGAAAATGGTGGTTGTATTGTTGGTGAAAAAATTAACGAAACATTAAAAAAAATCAATAATAATAAAGTAATTGAAACTGTAAATCGTACTAATATGTGGCTTTCTCAAACACCACAAGCATTTTGTTTAAAAACATTAAGAAGTTGTTATAATAATCGCTTTGATCATTTTACAGACGAAGCAAGTTTGTTAGAATCTAATGGATACAACATTCAAGTAATTAATAGTGTTAATAAAAATATTAAAATCACTGAAAAAAAAGACTTAGAATTAGTTAAGCAATTATTATCAAATGAATAAAGTCGGTATAGGAGTTGATTTTCATTCCCTAATCAAAGGGGACCATCTTATTGTAGGTGGGTATAGAATAGAGTGTGAATTTTTTTCTCAAGCTCATTCAGACGGAGATGTTTTAACGCACGCAATTATTGATGCTCTATTAGGTGCACTAAACTTAGGAGACATAGGAGAAAATTTCCCGAATACTTCCGAATATTTAAATATTTCTAGCATTAAGCTGTTAAAAAAAGTAGTCCAAAAAATGCCAGAAAACACAAAAATAATCAATATTGATGCATCTATTGTCCTTAATTCTCCAAAGATTTCTTCCCATAAAAATGCTATTAAAGAGTCTTTGTCGAAAGTTTTGGATATTAACATAGATAGGATTTCCATTAAAGGTACCACAACAAACAATTTGGGGTTTGTTGATATGTCTAATGGTTGGGGGGCTCAAGCAATTTTAATGATTGATGATGGAAATTAATTCTTATGCAAAAATTAATCTTGGCCTTCATATTTTAAATAAAAGGCAAGATGAATACCATAATATAATCACCGTATTTCAAGAAATTGATTTTTGTGATCAAATATCTATTGAAAAATCCGATGATTTTATTTTTGAAACAAATGTTGACTGGTTGGACAAAAAAAATAATACATGTATACAAGCATTTAATGCAACAAAAGAAAAATTTCCTAATATTTCTAATATAAAAATTAATCTTATTAAAAATATTCCACCTGGTGCAGGTTTAGGAGGAGGTTCAAGCAATGGAACAAGCACTTTAAAGGGAATAAATGAATTGTTTGCTTTAAAAATGAGCCACGATGACTTGATTGAGTTATCAAAAAAAATTAGCGCAGATTCTCCATTTTTTGTGAATGGAGGTTTACAAATTGGTGAAGGGACAGGTGGGGATTTATCGCCTGTAGAAAGTCACCTAAATGGAGTTTACATATTGTTAGTGATGCCCGATATAAAAATTGATACAAAAAATGCTTATAAAAAGTGTTTGTTAAAAGATAAAACCAACATTAAGTTTGCCGGAATGTTGGATGAACTTAAGAATTATGATTTAAGTTCAGAGTTATTTTACAATGATTTTGAGGTGTACGTTTTTACAACACATCCAGAAATTGGCAAAATCAAATTAACGATTTTGGATTTAGGTGCAAAATATGCCAGTTTGTCGGGTAGTGGTTCGACTGTGTTTGGAATATTCTCAAACAAAAAAGATGCACTAAAAGCGCATCAATTTTTTAGTCCCCATTTCTCTACAATCATCACAAATCCAAAAATTTAATTTGGGGAATCGTCTAATTGGCAGGACACATGGTTTTGGTCCATGCAGTCGGGGTTCGAGTCCCTGTTCCCCAACAAGGTAATAAAAGAAAAATATATGGGATTATATAAACAAAAAATATTTTCTGGCTCAAGCAACCAAGAGTTAGCAGATAGCATTGCGAAAGAAGCTAACAATACTCTTGGGAAACTGTCCATTAATAGGTTTAGCGATGGAGAGATTTGGGTAAAGTACGGAGAAAACTTAAGAGGCAATGATATATATATTATTCAGAGCACAAACCCTCCTGGAGACCATATGATTGAACTTGCCTTGCTTATAGATGCTGCAAAAAGAGCAAGCGCAGAAAATATCAGCGTAGTGATCCCTTATTTAGGTTATGCGAGACAAGATCGAAAAGACGAACCAAGGGTGCCAATTTCTGCTAAAGTAATGATTGATATAATTACTGCTGCTGGTGCTGATAGAATTATTACAATGGATTTACATTCAACTCAAATACAGGGTTTTTCAAGAATCCCAATTGATAATTTATATGGAAGTTTGGTTTTAATGACTGAGCTACAAGCTCATTTTAATAATATTAATGATGATAATAAAGCTGTTGTGTTATCGCCGGACATTGGTTCAAACAAATTAAGTCAATCATATGCCAAACAACTAGGAATAGGGTTTGCAGTGATTGATAAGAGAAGAAGTGCGCATAATAAATCAGAAGTTGCTTATCTTGTGGGAGATATTGAATCAAGACATGTTTTAATTATAGACGACATGATTGATACTGCAGGAACAATTAGCAATGCTGCCAAAGTAGCTAGAGAAAAAGGAGCGCTATCTGTTGTTGTTGCTGCAACACATGGAGTGCTATCTGGAGATGCAGTTAAAAGACTGTCTAGCGATGACATTGATAAAGTTATTCTTTCAGATACGGTCAAAATCTCAAAAGAAAAAAGATTTAAAAAATTAACAGTTGTATCTTCTGCAAGCATTTTTGCAGAAACAATTAATAGAATTCATACTGGGGAATCAGTTAGTGAATTATTTGGGGAGGACCATGAGTAAGTTTGAAAAATTAAATGTTGCTATCCGTGATAAAAAAGGGACTTCATCTGCAAGAAGGATAAGGCTAAAAGACCAAATCCCAGCTATTTTATACCACTCAGGCCTAGATGCTCTTTCATTGTCTGTTGATAAAAAAGAATTATACAAAGCTTTAAAAACTGGTCAAGTTATTTTTGAAGTTAAAATTAAAGATGAAAATCAATTTGTTCTTGTCAAAGACGTGCAATATCATCCTGTAAATGATAATATTATGCATGTTGATTTTCAAAAAGTAAAAGAAGACGAAAAAATTTCATTAGAAGTACCATTAAGAATTGAGGGTGAAGCAGAAGGGGTTAAAGCCGGCGGTATTTTAGTACAGATTGTAAGCACTATTACAGTTCAATGTAAACCAACGACTGTTCCAGAAGCTTTAATTATTGATGTTACTAATTTAGAATTGAACTCTAGTCTTTCTGTAAAAGATATAGAGCTTGCTGCAGACGTAGAAATAATGACTGATGAAGATCTTGCAGTTGTTTCTGTTCAAGAACCTAAAGAAGAAGTGGTAGAAGAAGTACTAGAAGACGAAGAATTGCTAGAAGGCGAAGAAGGTACAGAAGGCGAAGAAGGTACAGAAGGCGAAGAAGGTAAAGAAAGTGTTGATGGAAAAGAAGATTCTTCAAAAGATAAAAAAGAAGAAACTAAAGACGGAAAAGATCAAAAACCAAAAGAGGACAAACAAAAATAATGTTGATTTTTATTGGTCTAGGTAATCCTGAAGAAAGATATCTTCAAACAAAACACAATATTGGATTTTGGACAATAGACATGTTTGCAGAAAAGCATAATCTTGAATTTAAAGCAGGGAAAGGAAACTTTATTTTTGCAAAAAAAGCCAATGAATATATCTTGGTAAAACCTACAACAGGAATGAATAAAAGTGGAACGATTATACACGATCTTCTAAACTTTTATAAAGCTGATATGAAAGATTTAGTGGTCATTTTTGATGATGTAGATTTGCCATTAGGAGAAATTAGGCTAAGATTAAGCGGTGGAGACGGCTGTCATAATGGAATGAAATCAATAATTCATTCTTTAAATACAGATGAAATTACCAGGTTAAGAATGGGTATTGCAGCTGACGACTATAAAAGACCATCAGAAAATTACGTATTAAAGCCATTTAATAAAAAATATCAATCTTCAGTAGACCAAGTTTTAGAATTTACTTGTGATGCAATGTCTTCAATTATTAAAGAAGGCGCTGTATTTACATCAAATCGTTTTAATAAACAAATTATAGGAGAAGCTTAATGCAAGTATTTTTAGAGCAGTTAACAAACCCACTTGTTTTAATGATACCGTTATCAGGTATTGCAGCAGTATTGTTTGCGTTATGGAAAAGCAATTGGATTAACAAACAAAATCCAGGCAATGAAAAAATGCAAGAAATTGGACTTGCAATACGAGAAGGGGCAACAGCGTTTCTTAAGAGAGAATATAGAGTTTTAGCTGTTTTTGTTCTTATTGTTGCAATGCTTCTATATTGGATTAATTTATCTAACAACACTGAATGGGTAGCTTTGTCTTTTGTTGTTGGAGCTTTATGTAGCGCTTTAGCAGGCGTACTTGGTATGCGTGTTGCAACTCTAGCAAACCACAGAACAACTGAAGCTGCAAGAACGGGCCTAAGTTCAGCGCTGAATGTTGCATTTAGCGGCGGTGCCGTTATGGGCATGAATGTAGTAGGCCTTGGTATATTAGGGCTATTTACACTTTTTTCTTTGTATGGTGGATTTTCGCAACATATGAGTGCGGAAACAATGCAATACATTATGACATTAGTTTCTGGTTTTGCTATGGGGGCTTCATCCATTGCGCTTTTTGCAAGAGTTGGTGGGGGTATTTATACAAAAGCAGCTGATGTTGGTGCAGACTTAGTTGGCAAGGTAGAGGCTGGCATTCCAGAAGACGACCCAAGAAACCCGGCTACTATTGCTGATAACGTTGGTGATAACGTTGGGGATGTTGCTGGGATGGGAGCAGATTTATTTGAATCATATGTAGGATCAATTATTGGAGCTATGGTTCTAGCAGCTGCAGCCAAGCAAATAGACTTGGTTTTTCTACCGCTAATGATTGCTTCCTTAGGAATTTTTGTCTCAATTGCAGGAACGTTTTTTGTTAAAACTAAAGAAGGAGGAAACCCTCAAACTGCACTTAATATTGGCATGTTTGGTTCAGGGGGCGTAATGCTAGTTCTTACTTATTGTCTATTAAATTATATTGCAAACACGGGAATGATTGGCGATTTGAGTGTTATGAACTTATTCTGGACAATTGTTATTGGTCTTATTTCGGGTATTTTAATTGGATTAGCAACAGAATATTTTACATCTGACGCTCAAACACCGTCTAAAGCAATTGCGGAAGCAAGCGAAACGGGATCAGCAACCAATATCATAGCGGGTCTAGCAAACGGAATGTATTCTACTGCATTGCCAGTTCTTATTATTGCATTAGCAATTTTGGGAGCATTCCATTTTGCAGGTCTTTATGGGATTGCAATTGCTGCTTTAGGTATGTTGTCTACTATTGGTATTCAATTAGCAGTAGACGCATATGGTCCAATAGCTGATAATGCTGGAGGCATTGCAGAAATGGCTGAACTTCCAAGCGAGGTCAGAGAACGAACAGACAAGCTTGATGCGGTTGGAAATACAACAGCTGCTATTGGTAAGGGTTTTGCAATTGGTTCTGCTGCTTTGACATCGTTGGCGCTTTTTGCAGCATTTAGAGAGACAGTTGGGGGGCTAGTTTTAGATATTAGTAATCCAACTGTGATGGCAGGTCTTTTTATTGGCGCTATTTTACCATTTGTTTTCTCTGCTCTTGCAATGAAAGCAGTTGGAGACGCTGCATTTGAAATGATTGAAGAAGTAAGAAGACAATTTAGAGAAATTAAAGGATTGCTTGATGGTAAAGCAAAAGCCGACTATGCAAGATGTGTTGATATTGCTACAACAGCTGCAATTAATAAAATGGTTTTACCAGGAGCTATTGCGGTGTTTACTCCTATATTTTTTGGTCTTGTTCTTGGACAAAAAGAAATGTTAGGTGGGATTTTAGCTGGTGTAACGGTAACTGGTGTATTATTAGCTATTTTTATGGCAAATGCAGGCGGCTCATGGGATAATGCAAAAAAATATATTGAATCCGGTGCGCATGGTGGAAAAGGAAGCGATGCTCACAAAGCTGCTGTTGTTGGTGACACAGTAGGCGATCCTTTTAAGGACACTGCTGGTCCTTCGTTGAACATTTTAATTAAGCTAATATCAGTAGTGTCACTGGTAATAGCACCACTTATTTAATGGAGAGATTATATGAATTATTATGAAATATTATATATTGTAAATCCAAATTATGGAAAAGATAAAATATCTGAAATTATTCATGATATTAATCAACATATTGAAACTAAGAAACATTCAGTAATTGAACATAATTTTTGGGGCAAAAAACCATTAGCATACAATATTAACAAAGAAAAATATGGCAATTATGTTCTGCTTCATACTGAGTTTAATGATTCTAATTTTGTGAATGATTTTAAAGCATTTCTTAATTTGAATTCAGAAGTATTGAAATATCTTATTATTAAACTTGATGGTAAGCCTGTTCCGAAAGAAGAAGTAGAAGAAGTCAAAGAAAAGGAGAATCAATAATGTTATCTAGTAGAAAAAAATCCTGTTATTTCAAAAGAAATCATATACATGAAATAGACTATAAAGATATCAAGCTTCTAAATAAATTTGTTAATGATCAAGGCAAGATTATCCCAAGAAGAGTTACTGGAACAAGTATGAAAATGCATCGAAAATTAGTAACCGCAATTAAAAGAGCACGAAATGTTGCTTTACTTCCTTTTGCAGCAATTGATAGAGATTAAAAATGAAAGTAATATTAACTAAAGATATAGAAGGACTAGGAAATGAAGGGGATATCATTATTGTTAAACCTGGATTTGCAAGAAATTTTCTTTTACCAAAAGGGTTAGCTGTTAATTTTTCTTCTAATCAATTAACAAAAATTGAAAATGAACTTAAACAACAAGAACGTAAAATTGAACGCGAAAAAGACAGTTTATCACAAATATTAAATCAGCTTTCTAGTTTAGAAGTGTCTATAAAAGCAAAATCAGAAGACAATGAAAAACTTTTTGGCTCTGTAACAAAAGCAGACATTGAACAATTATTATTACAAAATAATATTAAGATCGATAAAAAATATATCGATTTAAAATCTCCCATTAAAACACTTGGGTTACATGAAATTGACGTAAAATTTAATAGTGAACTATCAGGTAGTTTTAAGGTTAATATAGAAAAAGAAGAAGACTAATTTTTTATTATTTTTATAATTGATTTTTCTTTATTGCACCCTTCACAAAAAAAGTACATATCTTTATATTTTGATGTTTCTGTTGAACATTTTTTAGTATCACATCCAAAAACATACGAATGACTTATACCTGCATCATTACCAATGCTATTTGATGCTTTTCTTAACCAATTGCGGAAAAATGCTTTATAGTCTTTCTTGCGTTTGTTATTTGCTTTAAGCCAGTCAAGCATTTTAGCAAGTTCAAATTCAGGATCAATCGATGGAAATTTTTCACTCCATGTATCTATATTGCTCTCTATGTCTTTAATCTGTTCTTTTTTAGATGGAAATTTTTTCTTACTGATTGGAGCAATTTCATCTAATCGTGCTTCTAATTTTGAAATTTTTTCCAAAATTTCATTTAAATTTACTTTTTTGCTTTTCATTTATTTAATTTAATGGGTATTCATCCTATAAAAAACATTAATAAAAGAGGATTATACTGTGAAAGTAATGGCAGAATATATTTGGATTGATGGTTATGAACCTACAGCTAACTTACGTTCGAAAACAAAAATATTAAACAATGTCGTCTCATCAGTTTCAGATCTTCCAAGTTGGGGTTTTGATGGATCTAGCACTCTTCAAGCTGAAGGGATTGATAGCGACTGTATGTTAAAACCTGTTTGGTTTTGTAAAGACCCACTTCGTGGTGGGGACAATGTGCTAGTAATGAACGAAGTATGTAATCCAGATGGGTCACCGCATAAATCAAACACAAGAGCACCATTGGTAGAGTTGGCAGAAAAGTTTAAAGATCACGACCCTTGGTTTGGAATTGAACAAGAATATACCTTAATGGACGGCAAACAACCTTTAGGATGGCCTGATGAAGGATATCCCGAAAGACCACAAGGCCCATATTATTGTAGCGTTGGATCTGAAGACGTTGCTGGTCGCGATATTGTTGAAGACCATATGCATGCATGCTTAGATGCTGGTATTGAAATATCTGGCATTAATGCTGAAGTGATGCTTGGACAGTGGGAGTATCAAGTAGGACCAGTGGGAGCTTTAGAGGCTGGAGACCAATTATGGGTTGCTAGATGGTTACTGGAAAGAATTGGCGAAGATTATGGAGCCAGAGTTGAACTTCACCCAAAACCCATTAAAGGCGATTGGAACGGTTCCGGAGCACATATCAATTATAGTACAGTAGCTATGAGAGAACCTGGTGGACTAAAAGTCATTGAAGAGGCTTGTGAAAAACTAGGACAAAATATTGATAAACATATTGCAGTATATGGAGCTGATAATGATCAAAGGCTTACTGGATTACATGAAACTTGCAGTATCGATGAATTCAGATATGGAGTAAGCGATAGAGGCGCTTCAATTCGTATACCAATGGGCACTCAAAACGATGGATGTGGTTATTTAGAAGATAGACGGCCTGCGTCGAATGTAGACCCTTATAAAGCATGTGCCGCACTAATTGACACTACTTGTAGTTAGTTAATGTAAAGACTATGATTTCAAAAAAGCTACTAAGGTGGTATTCTCTGAACAAAAGAGATTTGCCTTGGAGAGCTACTCATGACCCTTATAAAATTTGGATTTCTGAAATTATGCTGCAACAAACACAAGTTTCAACTGTGATTCCATATTATAATAAATGGATTAATAAATTTCCCAATGCAACAAAGCTCTCCAAAGCTAACTATAATGACGTATTAAAGCTTTGGGAAGGGCTTGGATATTATTCACGCTGTAAGAATATTTATAAAACATCCCATCTCGTACAAAAGAACTTTCCTGATAGCTATTCTGAATTAATTAAACTTCCTGGAATAGGAGATTATACTGCAAAAACCATTCTTGCAATCGCATTTGATAAAAATCAAGTAGGTATCGATACAAATTTAGAACGTATTGGTTTTAGGCTCTTAGGTTTAAAGAAAAAGTCAAAATTTAACCAAAATAAGGTGAAAAAATTTCTCGAAAGAATGCAAGATAAAAATAATCCAGGAGATTTTAATCAAGCTTTAATGGACCTTGGAAGCAATATTTGTCAATCACAGTCTGTTAATTGTAGAGTATGCCCTATTAATGATTCTTGTAAAGCTTTTCTAAGTTTAAACCCTATTAACTATCCAGCTCCAATAAAATCAAAGACTGTTCCAACGATTAAAGTTTCTACTTGTATTGTTCAGAAACAAAATAAATTGTTAATCCTACAACGTCCAATAGACACAATGCTTGGAGGATTATGGGAATTTCCTGGGGGAAAAATTCAAAACAATGAATCAAGAAAAAAAGCAGTAATTAGAGAAGTTATGGAAGAAACAAGTCTTGCTATTAAAAATCCGAACTATCTAGGTCAGATTAAACATCAATACAGCCACTTTAAAGTTTTGATATCATTATTTTTAGCCGACGTGAAGGATATATCTTCACTAAAGACAAATCAAAATTATAAATGGACTACCAGAAAACAATTAGATAAGTTTGCATTGCCAAAAGCAAACTATAAAATGTTAGAGATTTTAGATAAATTGAAATAATATTCATTCCCATGATACGCGTACTCATAACTTTTTTAATTTTACTTTTATTTTTACCTATTTTTATTGTGATGATGATAACAGGTATTGTATTGTCGTATATAATGCACCCGAGATATTTTTATTGGTCTATGCATTTAGGCTGTAAGCTATTGTTGCTTGGCGGTTGGCAGTATCACACCATTCACGGTCAAGTGCCTTCAAAAAGCAAGGGCCCCTATCTTTTTATGTTCAACCATGAATCTATGTTTGATGCATTTATGTTAGGAGCCTCTATCCCATACTATATTAATGCGATAGGTTGGGAAGGAATCTTTAAATGGCCTTTATGGGGATTTTTTGCAACAAGATATGGTGCGTATCAAATCACTCATGATAATACAGATCAAGCAAAAGCAACCCTTAAGGTTGCTGAAAAAATATTACTCATAGATGAAGATTCAATGATTTTTTCACCAGAAGGTAATCGAACCATTACTGGAGAGATGAGTGAGTTTAAAAAAGGAGGATTTCATTTTGCCAAGGCTACCAATGCCACTATTGTTCCTATTGGAATTGTTGGAGCCTTTAAATCAAACGTTAGAACAAGTTGGATAATTAAACCAGGTCGATTAAAAACTGTTTTTGGAGACCCAATTACCCCAGATGATTATTCTCATTTATCAATTGAAGATTTTCGTGATCTTGTTAGAAATAAGATTGTAAGCCTTGTGAAAGATTTTAGTTAAGATATTTGATCTTAGGGTGTAAAAACCCAACAATTCCACATAATCCTGCCATAGATCCAAAGAATAAAAATATTGTTTGAATGTCAAAGATGTCTGATGCAAGCCCAATTATTCCAGAAGAAACAGCGGTCATACTAATAATTGAGATTGAAATAATTGCAAAAATTCTTCCTAAAAGTTTTTCAGGGATATTTTTTTGCATCATCGCTACTCTAGAAATAATCAATAAAGGAATTCCAATACCATGACAAAATGATAGAATATACATTTGAGTCATATTTTCAATAAAATAGTATAGACAAAAACTAGCTCCGTCAATAAAAAGCCCAGCTAAAAAAAGCCTACCATGTGTAAACCTATCACCAAAATTATAAACAAAAGTTGTTCCTAATAACATGCCTAATCCAACACTTGCTTCACATATAAAAAAATTAGAAATAGTTCCTCCTAAAGCAATTTTTACTAATATAGGAATCCCAACAATAGCAGGTCCCATAACAAATAAGTTGCTCAAAATGGTTAGAATAATAATAAAACGTAATGTTTTTTTGCTGTTTAAATAGATGAGCCCTTGATAGGTTTTTTTTAAAATATTACTAAAATCTATATTTTCTTTGTCTACTTCATCTTTGGGGGCATTAATGATTATAAAAGCAGTAATTATATAACATAGGACAGTAACATAAAATATATACTCAATGGATATGATTGTTAATGCATATGCTGTAACAATTGGACCTATAAAGACAGCGCTTTGCCATGCAATATTTACAATCGAATTTGCTTTTAAAAGCTTATCTTTTTCAATTTGGGTTGGAAGATATGCATTAAATGCAGGTACAAATGGGATTGAAAAACTATTATGAAAAATAGCAAGAATCATAATAATCCATGCAAGCCTTATATCAAATAATAAAAATAATGGAACCCCCAATACTGCAATCGCCTGCATTGAAGTTGCAAATGCCATGACCTTTGTTTTTGAATACATATCAACAAGAGCACCAATGAATAATCCAAAAAATATAGCCGGAAGATAAGTTGTCATTGCTATTAATCCAGTATACTTTTCAGAATTAGTAATATCTAATATTAACCAAATGATGGCCATATCATATACTGATCTTCCAATTGAACCTATAAAAGGTGCCCCCCAGAGGAAAGTCGTAAAATTTTTTTGATTTTGCATGTTATTGATTTTGCACAAGAAACTACGTATAATCCATTAAAATTATGACTTATATCATTACAGATCCTTGTGTAGGTACATGTGATACGGCATGCACAGAAGTATGCCCTGTTGATTGTATCCATGGCCCTGATGATCCAGAAGGCGCTGGAGAAGAAGCAAAAGACCCTGATTTTGATGCAACAGGAAAACAGCTTTATATTAATCCAGAAGAATGTATTGATTGTGGAGCGTGTGAACCAGAATGCCCTGTTGATGCAATCTACGATGAAGAAGAAGTTCCAGAAGAGTATCAAGCACAGATTGCAACCAATTATGAATATTTTGGGCAAGAAGCACCTGAATAAATTCTTTTATAGTCATTAAATAAAATATGAAACGATTATTAAGCACCCTTACATTTTTTCTTGTATTGTCATTGGTTATTTGGAATAATAGAGTAAATATTGTGGTCTGGGCACTCCCAAAAATTTTAGATATTACAAATCCAGTTTTATCTGTAGGCTCTTCAAATTGGCAAAAAGGTCCTGATTCAAAAACAATAAACGATACAAGGCCTAATATTATTTTAATTCTTGCTGATGATTTAGGGTTTAATGATGTTTCTCTATATAACGGCGGTGCTGCAGATGGATCTTTAATGACACCAAACATTGATGCAATCGCACATGATGGCGTGTTATTTGAAAATGGTTATGCTGCAAATGCGATATGTGCACCAGCTAGGGCATCAATTATGACAGGTCGATATTCAACTCGATTTGGATTTGAGTTTACCCCAATTTACCCACAAGCTTTGACATTATTTCAATGGATCGATGATATTGACGATCCAGAGCTTAAAATAGAGATAGATGAAAAACTGGCTCCAATGTCAAAGGATATCTTTACTGCAAGCTTTCCTAGTGAAGAGATTACTATTGCTGAAATATTACAAGAGGCAGGCTATTATACAGCGCATATTGGGAAGTGGCATTTAGGGCGAGTAGATGGAAGTCTTCCAAATGATAATGGATTTGATGATAGTTTGATTTTGGATGGGAGCCTTTATTTGCCTGAAAATGATGAGAATGTTGTAAATGCAAAATTTGATTATGGTGTTGATAAAATGGTATGGGCTCGAAGTCAATTTAGTGCAATATTTAATAAAGGTCCCCGTTTTGCTCCCGGAGGATATCTTACTGATTATTATACAGATGAAGCGATACAAGTAATAGAAAACAACAAAAATAGACCATTTTTTCTTTATTTAGGTCATTGGGCAGTCCATAATCCATTACAATCATTAAAAAGTGATTTTGATTTGTTTGCTCATCAAAATATGAACCATAATATGCAAGTTTACTCTGGTATGATTGAAGCACTTGATAGAAGCGTTGGACGCATTGTTGATGCATTAGAAAAAAATGGTTTATCGAACAATACTTTGATTATTCTTACAAGCGACAATGGTGGAGCTAGCTATATAGAACTTTCTGATATTAATAAGCCTTATAGGGGTTGGAAATTAACACATTTTGAAGGAGGACTTCACATTCCTTTTATGGCAAAGTGGCCAGACAAAATTAAACCAGGAACTACATTTACACCCCCAGTTCATCATACTGATATTTTTCATACGATTGCAGCTGCAGCAACTGCCAATATTCCTACTGA
>Ga0207961_1000001_pt1 | contig 127039 bp, 99 predicted proteins | sample Knorr_S7_td_250__FD_185596 | JGI IMG/M metagenome (GOLD analysis project Ga0207961, IMG submission 185596) | Marine microbial communities from Southern Atlantic Ocean transect - Knorr_S7_td_250_ad_252m_LV_B (SPAdes) (version 2) | ecosystem: Environmental > Aquatic > Marine > Oceanic | place... | reverse complement strand
ACAGAAGAAACAGGGACTCGCTTCTCATTCCAACGCTTCTATACGAGCAGGGCAGCGCCAACTGCTCTGTGGATTCGAGAGATTATCGAAACTTCCGCTCAAGGCCTCGGCCTTTCGACCCACCGCATGCCCTCAGGAGCCGGTCACGACGCTCAGAGCATCGCGCTTTTTGCACCGGTTGGAATGATATTTGTCCCCTCTGTAGCCGGTGTCAGCCATGCGCCCGACGAGCATACCATCCCTCAGGATATCGTCAACGGCGCGAACGTCCTCCTCCAAACGCTGCTAGAGTTGGACGAAAGGCAGAGATAAAGATCCCTTAAGTGGACCTAGAAATATCCCGATCAGGCCGCACTTTTCGGATCATTAACGCGGCGGAGAAGCCCCAGGCCCACGATAAATAAAACACTGATCGCCATTACAGCGAGTCGTTGGTTGCCACCACTGGCCACGGCGATATAGCCAAACACTAGGGGGCCAACAACGGATGATGATTTACCACACAGGGCATAGAAACCAAACATCTCTGCTTCCTTACCCTTTGGAATCAGTGTAGCCATAAATGCACGGCTGGCTGCCTGAACAGATCCCAAGCCGAATCCTGCTACCATTGCTAGTGCACCAAACCACAGTTTTGAGGTCGGAATGAAACCGATGCTCACCGCGACAAGGGTCCACATGACCAACACACCACTCAATATCTTTTTCGGACCCAGGAGGTCCGTAGGCTTCGCCAGTGCGAAGGCCCCTATCAGGGCAGCAATCTGTAGTGCTATGAACAGATAGACCAACTCATTCTGTGTATATCCAAACGTCGTCGATGCTACGGTGCTCGACATATAAATTGCAGTGAGTACTCCGTCGATATAGAAGAAGAATGCAAGCAGAAATCGCCTCAGGTCCCTCTCCTGTAGCACCTCACCGAGAATCTGGATGATGTTGGTCACACCCCACCGTGCAGCTCGACCAACGGACACGTCACTAGCCTGGTCCTGGGGAAGGAATAGGAACGAGGGTATCGAGAATAGGATGAAGAAAACTGCAACCATGACCCATACCAGATCGATATTGGTCTCAATAAGAGGGATAGCAAGCAAAAGGCCCACTGCCGAGCCTGCGTAACCCACTCCAAACCCAAGTCCAGATACCCAGCCTTGTTTATCCGAAGGGGCGATGTCTGGCAGGTAGGCATTATAGAATACCAGACAGGCCTCATATCCTACGTTTGCAAAGACGAATACCCAGAATCCCCAAAGCACCGCTCCCGGGCCAAGCGTCGTAAATAATGCAACTCCTGTAACGCACATGGCGACGAAAAAGGCCATGAACCTCTTACGCATGCCTGCTCGGTCTGCAATCGCCCCAAGCAAGGGGGAACTAATTGCAACAATCAGAGCAGAGAGAGATACGGCACGCCCCCACCACCAGTCGCCGATACTGTCGGTATTCCCCACAACGGTATTGATGTAATACACCTGGAAAACGACGCTCGTGATGACTGCCGGGTATACGGAATTCGCTAGATCAAAAAGCGCCCATGCTCCGACTTGCTTCTTGTTCACCCAAGTCTCCTTCGGACCGTGATACCCATTCAGGCTAGCCTAGTCAGTAAAAATCTATTCATAGACAAACTATGCTTCAGTTGCGTCTTCCCGATCGCTAAGCGAATCTCAGCAGCCCAGGCCAGTCGGCATGATAGAATTTCCCAAAACCAAATACTCAATGAACAGACTTGCGGGAAAACGCGTCCTTATCACCGGTGCTTCAGCTGGCATCGGAGAAGCTTGTGCGAACACCTTTGCAGAAAGTGGGGCTGATCTTCTCCTTTCCGCCAGGCGTATCGAACGTGTTGAAGAGCTGGCCACCCGTCTCTCCGAAGACCACGGCGTAGAGGTGCACACGGCCAGGCTCGACGTAACTGACTCGCCTGCAGTTACCGCGTACGTAGAAGAAATTGCTGACGCGAACCTTGTGCCAGATATCCTAATCAATAATGCCGGCAAAGCTGTTGGGCTTGATCTGTTGCATGAAGGATCAATCGATGACTGGGAGGACATGATCGACACCAACATCAAAGGACTGCTTTATGTGTCTCGTGCAGTCATCCCTCACATGGTCAGCCGCAATTCCGGACATGTAATCAATATCGGTAGTATTGCGGGTCGCTGGGTCTACCCTAAGGGGGCAGTATACAACGCGACCAAATTTGCAGTCTGGGCCCTTAACGAAGGCATGAACATTGACCTCGTCGGGACAAGAATTCGTGTCTCAAGCGTAGATCCTGGTATGACTGAGACAGAGTTTAGCGAGGTACGCTTCCATGGAGACAAGGAGCGAGCCGATAAAGTCTACGAAGGAACTCAGCCGCTCACAGGTGAGGACATCGCTGATGCGATCCTTTATGTCGCAAATACACCAGAGCATGTCGACATCATCAATCTAGTCATGATGCCCACCCAGCAACGCCACGCTTTCGTGCTCCATCGCGAGTGAAGGCCAGCTCACCGTACGTCATTGTCTTTACACTTTGGTTGCTCGTCTTCTCTTCGGCCAGCCAGACCATGATTATCGCGCCGATCCTTCCTCAGATCGGCGATGACCTCGGAATAGCAGACGCCGCACTAGGGACACTGGTATCCGTATACTCTCTGATGGTAGGCATCTTTGCGATCCTCTCTGGTCCAGTATCAGACCGTATCGGACGACGACGGATTCTGCTGGTGGGCTGTGGTGCCATGACTGTTGCACTGATCCTACACACACTCGTATCTGACTACGCCTCATTCCTTACAGTGCGGATGTTTGCGGGCATGGCAGGTGGAATGTTGAGTGGTGCCGCAGTCTCTTATATAGGAGACTATTTCCCCTATGAACGACGTGGTTGGGCGACCGGATGGGTCATGAGCGGATCTGCCTTTGGCCAAATCGTAGGTATTCCGATCGGAATCGTCCTAGCAGGCCAGTGGGGCTTCAGAGCGCCCTTCTATATCTTCGCGGTGACGATGGCGGCGACAATCCTGCTACTCTTTTTCAAGGTTCCACAGCCTCCTGGGAAGCAATCACTTGAGCCATTGAGTGTTCGAAAAGCAGCGGCAGATTACGCCGCAATGCTACGTCGACCGGAAGTGGCCTGGGCTGCAATCGCCTACTTCGTGATGTTCCTTGGAGTTTCAATCTTCACGGTCTATCTCCCGACCTGGCTCGAGCGAGATCTCAATATTTCTGGAAATGAGATAGCGTTGATGTTCTTAGTGGGTGGAATCGCCAATGTCCTGACGGGACCTCAGGCTGGGAAGTGGTCAGACCGGATAGGCCGTAAGGGCATTATCCTCCTTGCATGTATTGGGCTCTCAGCCCTAATGCTGCTCACGGTCCCACTTGTGACCAATGCTATAATGGCATGTGTCTTCTTCTTCCTGATCATGATGCTCGTAGCCATGAGGACTAGTCCGTTCTCAGCACTACTCACGGCTTTGGTGAATGATGACCGACGCGGCTCGCTCATGAGTTTAGCGGTCGCTTTGGGACAGATGGGTTTCGCACTTGGTGGAGCTATAGCAGGTCCTCTTTTCGCTGGAATGGGGTATAGCTCAAACACGGTACTTGGAGCCATTTTTGTGCTCGCGATGGGTCTCATTGTATGGTTCTTTATCCCCGAACCCCGTATCCGAGCTACTCTGGTCGCAGCAGACTGAATCACAACCCCTATCGCCCTAGCTAGGCCTTCATATCTTTTTTTTCACTTCAAAATCAGGGTGCCATGACACCCAGGACAGTTCTGTGGATAGAGATTCTCACAATGCGCTGAGCTTCCGATTCTTCGAGCGAGCCTCTGCCAGTTATATGAGGGGAAGGAACCGGTCATGCCGTTAGAGTTCGAGAATGGCATCCTGGGGATCCAGGTCCAGATCGATAAGCTACGCGACCTTGCTGACCGCAAGGGCATCGACGTATCGAACGAAGTAGAGGTTCTCCGTGAGAAGCTCCTAGAGATTAGTCAGCAAACGTACGAAAACCTGACTCCTATGGAGCAAGTTCTCGTTGCAAGACATGATCAGCGCCCATACACACTCGACTATATCAATCTCATATGTACCGATTGGATCGAGCTTCATGGTGATCGTGCATTCCGAGACGACCAAGCAATCGTGGGTGGATGGGCTCGTATACGTGGGCGCACAGTCATGATGATCGGCCACCAGAAGGGCCGTACTATGAAAGAAAATTTAGACAGAAATTTCGGGATGCCTCACCCCGAAGGTTACCGGAAAGCCCTCCGTCTCATGAAACAAGCGGAAAAATTTGGACGACCTATAGTTACGCTCATTGACACCCCAGGTGCCTATCCAGGTATTGGAGCGGAAGAGAGGGGTCAAGGGGAAGCAATTGCGACAAATCTCCGGGAAATGGCGCGATTAAAGACACCTCTTATAAGCGTTATAATCGGCGAAGGAGGATCGGGAGGCGCACTCGCCCTAGGTGTTACTGACCGCATTATGATGCTCGAACACTCAGTTTATTCAGTGATCTCACCCGAGGGCTGCTCAGCAATACTGTGGCGCTCTGCAGAACATCGTGAAGAAGCTGCCGGTGCTCTGCAGTTAACAGCTAACGATCTGCTTGATCACGGTGTATGTGACGAAATTATTCCTGAACCAGTAGGTGCTGCCCATTCAGATTGGGACGCTGCTGGGGCATATCTTGAAGATGCCTTAGACCGTGTCCTCTCTGAGCTTGTAGAACTGACAATTGAACAACTACTCGAAAGTCGGTGGGCGAAATATGAAGCGATCGGTGCATGGCGCAAAGCATGAGGGATGACAGAGCCTGGTCCGGTTTTGCGGAGATTTCGTTCAAGGGGAATCGTAAGGCTTACTTCAGCTACACCAACCTTAATCTGCGTCCAGGCCTGGATGTAATCGTCGAGGTAGACCAGGGCAGGGACTTGGGGCAAGTAACGGCCGTGGGGGTGATCGCTGAAAGGAAGTGCTCCTCCTCGAACGGAGGTTGCGCAACGCCAACTCCAGAAAAGAAGGTTCTTCGGGTTGCTCACTCAGACGATATCGGGAAAAGTCGGGCACTCCGCAAAGATGAAGATAGAGTGCGAATTGAAGCCCGTAAGTTGGTAACGAAGCACCAATTAAACATGAAGGTGTCAGATGCAGAGTGGCAATTCGATCGCAATAGACTGACCGTCTACTTTACAGCTGAGAAACGTGTTGACTTCCGGCAGCTCGTGCGAGATTTAGCGAGCAAGTTTAAGACTCGTATCCAATTAAAGCAGATCGGAGTTCGGGATGAAGCTGCGATGCTGGGTGGAGTAGGACGCTGTGGACGAGAGCTATGCTGCTCCACATGGCTACCCGAACTTAAGCCAATCAGCCTTCAACTCGCTAAAAGCCAGGGTCTCTCTTTAAACCCTTCTCAAATCAGTGGATGCTGTGGCAGGCTGATGTGTTGCCTTATGTACGAGCACCGTACCTACGTAGAAGCCCGACGGCGATTCCCTCGTGAAGGTCGTAAGATCCGCACGGGAAAGGGGCTAGAACGTGTGGTAACAATCGATATCTGGAATGATACCGTCTTACTCAAAGATGACGAGGGCACCCGTCGTACGTTGACGCTCGAACAACTAGAGATAGAGGTCGCGCAGTGAGTGATGCCAGGCGGCTCTTCCTTACAACCCCTATCTACTACGCTTCGGGAGAGCCTCATATCGGCCACGCCTACGCAACGATTCTTGCAGATGTAATCGCACGATTTGGTCGACAAACTGGAGCTGACGTCTTCTTCCTAACTGGTACTGACGAACACGGTCAAAAAATGCAGGAAGAGGCTGAGCGCCGGGGCATCAAACCGATTGAACTGTGTGATACCATGGCGACCGCCTTCGGCGAGGCGTGGGAAACTCTCGAGATTTCACACAACCGCTTCATACGGACTACAGAGCCTGAGCATATCGCTGTGGTAACTGCCTTTCTGCAACGTCTCTGGGACCGTGGTGAGATCTATGACGGGACATACTCGGGGTGGTACTGCGTATCTGACGAACGTTACTGGACTGACAAAGACCTCGGACCAGGAGGCACCTGCTCAATCTGTAGCCGGAAGGTTATGTACGTAGAAGAAAAAAACTACTTCTTCAAGATGAGTAATTATCAAGACGCTCTAGTCCAACACATCGAAGACAATCCGGACTGGATCATCCCGGAGATCAGACGGAACGAGGTCCTGGGCTTCTTGAGGCAACCACTCGCTGACCTCTCAATATCACGACCGAGGGAGCGGGTGTCCTGGGGGATACCGCTACCTTTCGATGAGGACCACGTCGCCTACGTTTGGGTCGATGCCCTAATTAACTACCTCACGGCCTCAGGAGCGATTAACCCTGAGGCATCACCAGGTGAGCAAGGGTTTGAGGATGTCTCCGATTCTTGGTGGCCTTGCGATCTGCACCTAATTGGCAAGGACATCCTTACGAACCACTCGGTTTACTGGCCAACACTACTGATGGGTGCTGGTCTCCCAATCCAACGGCAGATCTTATCTCACGGATGGTGGATCGTGGGAGACACAAAAATGTCCAAATCACTCGGAAACGTAGTAGACCCGCTAGCCCTGCGAGAGGATTTTGGGACCGATGCTGTCCGCTGGTATCTACTTCGGGAGATGCCCACTGGTTCAGATGCCTCGTTTACGCCAGAGCGGTTCATGACGCGCTACAATGAGCTCTCTAATGTGCTTGGAAATCTTGTGAGTCGTTCGATTTCAATGGTCTCGAAGTACCGAGACGGAATTGTACCTACCTCCCAAGATGATGGCCTTTCCAGCGAAATCAGCAAGGCATTAGCTAGTAATTATGATGCGATGGCTGATTACCGTATACATGAAGCACTCGCAGCTAGTATGGACCTAGCCAGAGCTGCAAACGTCTATGTAGAAGACCGCCAGCCCTGGACACAGGCCAAAGATCCCAATGCGGCAGAAGAACTAGATGAGACTTTAGCCACCTTAGTGCGGGTCCTCTGCGTGCTTTGTGCCCTTTTAGAACCTGTCGCTCCAGGTAAAATGGCTGAACTTGCACTTCGACTCGGACTTAATAGCCCTCCGTCATTGGAAACCTCTCTAACAGTCGACCTTACCGGTCACTGTTTAGAGGTAAGTGATCCGCTTTTCCCACGAATCGAGCCGTCGTGGGCTGGGGATTTGGGTTGACGCTCACTTCAACCCTCATCTACTTTTTCCGGTGTAAATAAGGATTCTGCCAATGTATAGAGCGATATAACGGATGATCGGAGATAGGTGGACATTTCTGTTAGTCCGGGACGGACACAGCACCATCAAGCAATACGCCCTGTCCTCACGCCGCCTTCAAGTACTAGTTGGAGGAGGGCTGCTAGCAGCCATTATCCTTATTGGATACGCTCTCACAATTGGGGTTGATGGATACGCTCGGTTACGATCAGCTCAGTTGGATACTCGTAATACTGTCCTTCAGGATGAACTTCAGGAGTTTCAGATGCGCGTTGACCATCTTGAGTCGACGCTCAATCAGATTGCTCAGAATGACGCCCGTTTCCGCAGTATAGCCGGACTAGAATCCATTGACTCTGAAGTCCTACAAGCTGGCGTAGGAGGACCTGGACTCGTTGGACCAGAAGCCCACTCACTCTGGACAATTGACCCATCCATTTCGGAGAACCTCTTCGAAGTGTCGTACGATCTAAACCAACTGGAACGCCGGGCCCGTTTGCTGTCTAGCAGCTTAGAAGAGGCCACGGATTCGCTGCTCGCTCACAGAGATCTGCTGGAATCGACTCCCTCAATTTTACCAACTCCAGGATGGCTGAGTAGCAGTTATTCTGAATCCCGCATGCACCCTATCCACAACCGACCACTCCCTCACCCTGGAGTAGACATCTCTGCTCCAAAGGGAACATCTATTTATGCAGCAGCTAAGGGTAAGGTTATTAAGGCAGGTTGGATCGTTGGATACGGACTAACGATTGAAATCGACCACGGCTTTGGATATGTGACACTCTACGGTCATGCTTCAGAGTTGGTCGCTAGCCAGGGGGAAGAAGTGCAGCGTGGTGATGTAATAGCGAGAGTAGGAAGTACTGGTATAGCAACTTCGCCACATCTGCACTATGAGGTCCGTGTTCAAGGTATAGCTCAGAACCCAGCTAACTTTATCCTTCCTGAATATGTACGCTATTGATGACCTTCCAGTAAAACATCCTTGCCGGAAGCTTGATGCTATTTTTCAACCGCTGTACCTTCGCCCTCTTCTGTTTCTAAACAAGACGCATGGAGTTTAAATATGAGGTGTAGGTTCCTCTTGTTCAGCCTAAGCTTGCTGATCGCAGCCTCCGCGTGCGGACCGGCTGAAGTCGTAGTGACCATGGAGATTGATGTAGCTAGCCCAGATGGGGAAGGAATGGTTACACGACCTCTTTCAGATATTGAAGTGAGACTTCTGCCCTACGATCGGGACGCAGTCTTCGATTCGATGGCCAGCGCGTTTGGCACACCAGAACCTCCCATTCCTGAAGAACTCATCGCGGAACGAGAGCGGGTTCAAGAAGCACAGGTGGAATGGCAGAATAACCAGAACCGCTGGAACCTGATCCGAGACACACTCCAGAAATTGACTACGGCCTTAGAGCAGTATAACCGCGGAGAAGCTACCTACGTTGTGCTATTCAGGGAGTGGAATGATTTCGATGGAGAGCTTGGAGACGTAGAACGCCAGATGAATCGGTCGTTTGAAAACTTTACCGGGCTGCAAGAGGGTACAATCGAAGCCTCTAACACCATTAGAATGATGCGGGAAAATTGGGGTGATGAAGCTTTCTCAGGATCATTTGAAGTATTTGATACTAAGAGGCGAGCCTCCGGTCTTGATGCAGTAGCAGACACTACGGATGCTTCTGGTATCGCCAGACAAAATCTGAAAGTCAAACCTGGCCAATACTGGGTCTATGCACGTTACGAGCTTGCTTATACAGAACTCTATTGGAATATCCCTGTTGAGGTTATTGGAGGGGAGCCTCTTCAAGTGTCTCTTTCCCGTGCTAATGCCGAGGAACGAATTAAGCTTTAACACGCTCACTAGTGGGCATACCCAAATACTGCTATTAAGCCGCCCAGGCACGAACAAGTGCCTGGGCGGCTTCCTTTTATGAGTCTCGGAAGCGATTGTGTTGCCCCATGATCAGCGCTAGCGGTGTAAACCCCACCTTTAAGGTCGATGCGGACTCTGTCGGTTGGATCACATTTGATGATCCAAAGCGCAAACTCAATGTGCTTGCTGAAGACGTTATGCGTGACCTCGCTGAAGCACTGGATCAGGCTCACGCAGCAGAACATGAAGGTCGTGTGCAGGCATTAGTGATCCAGAGTGGCAAAGTACGCTCTTTCATTGCAGGAGCAGACATTCATGAAATCACCAAGCTCGAGGATCCCCTAGAGGTAGAGCAGAAAATTCAACTTGGCCAAGCAATCTTCGGGAAGCTGGAGAACTTGTCAGTCCCAACCATAGCGGCGATCGATGGAATCTGTCTCGGAGGGGGCACTGAAATTGCGTTGGCATGCCAGCACCGAGTCCTTTCGGATTCGAAGGCCACGAAAATAGGCCTACCAGAGGTTACTCTTGGAATATTGCCTGCATTGGGTGGCACTACTCGTTTACCGCGGCTGGTCGGACTGCGAGCGGCCCTTGAGCTTCTGCTCACTGGAAAGCAGATCGACTCGCGGAAAGCCCGTAAAATCGGCTTCGCTCAAGAAGTTTTTCCTGAAGCCCTCTTTGAGAGAATGGTCCGAGATTTCGCTCTTGATGCTGTTGAGCTTCAACCAAGGACATCAAGACGAAAAAAAGACCTCCTGAGCAGAGTAATGGATGATACCCTGCTCGGTCGTAAAATCGTGTTAAGCATGGCCCGAAAGAGAGTAACTACCCGAACCGGAGGGCATTTCCCCGCGCCGTTCCGGATTCTTGACATCCTAGATAAGCATCTAAGTGGGAGCATCTCGGATAGTCTCGCAGCTGAAGCACACTTAGGAGCCGAGCTTTTCATCTCTTCAGTGAGCAAAAACCTTCTGCATGTATTCCATACCAGAGAGGCCGCCCGGAAAGGCCTTGGTGTAGATCCTAACAAGAATGATTCCGGTAAGATTCAAGTCCTCGGAGTACTGGGGGCGGGTATCATGGGTGGTGGTATAGGCCAATTCGCTGCGTACAATGGCGTACGTGTGTATATGAAAGACATCGATCACAACGCCATCACTACTGGATTGCGCCATGCCAAGGGCCTGTTTGACAAAGCTACTCAACGCAAGAAGCTATCTAGAAGACTAGCCAACCAACGTATGGAGCTGATCGCCGGAGGACTTGAATATTATGGGATCTCAAGTGCCCAGGTCATCATTGAAGCGGTCGCAGAACGGATGGATGTCAAAAAATTAGTCCTTCAGGAAACAGAAGAATGCGTGCGCAACGATTGCATCATTACTACCAATACATCCTCTCTATCAGTAGACAAGCTGGCTGAAAACCTCAATCAACCTGACCGTTTCTGTGGGATGCATTTCTTTAATCCTGTGCATCGAATGCCTCTCGTCGAAATCGTGAGAGGCCGGGATTCAAGCGAGAAAACAATTGCAGCGGTCTACGCCTTCGCACTGCAGTTGGGCAAGGTGCCAGTCGTAGTCGGTAATGGTCCTGGGTTTCTTGTCAATCGTGTTCTCGGACCCTATTTGAATGAGGCAGGATTCCTGCTCGAGGAAGGAGCAAGCATCCAGCAAATTGATACTGCTGCTATAGAATTTGGCATGCCGATAGGCCCATTAAGGCTTATTGATGAAATTGGATTTGATATCTCTGCACATGCGGGAGCATCACTCCATAGAGCTTTTGGAGAGCGACTCAATCCCTCGCTTACTCTTGTCGCACTCTCTGCAACAGATCGGTTAGGTAAAAAGGGTGGCCAAGGCTTCTATCAATATGAGAAAGGTCACAACGAAAGGCCTGACGAATCGATTTATGGTGAGCTACAAATGCCCGCTCCAACTGAACCTCAGAAGTTCTCGAATCAACAAATCCGCTCACGCCTAGTATTCCAGATGATCAATGAGGCTGCCCGTATACTAGAAGATGGTATCGTACAAAGAGCGGAACACGTTGACCTCGCGTTAATCATGGGTACCGGATTCCCGCCCTTCCGAGGCGGCCTGCTCAGATTCGCTGACACCCTGCACCCCCGCAGCATTCTCTACCATATCCGGAAGCTCGAAGAGGTATACGGTACTCGGTTTACTCCTGCGCCCCTCTTGATTGACCTCGCCGATCGTGACCGAACGTTTTACCAGGCGTTCGGAACATGATCGCAGGAATAGTCCCATGTGCTGGCACATCAAAACGAATGGGTGAGCCCAAGGCACTAATGGAGGTCTCGGACAAAACATTTGTACAGCGGGCTGTCGATGTACTCTCTTTGGGCGGATGTGCTCCAGTGGTGGTCGTTGTCCCAAATAACCCTGACATAGAAAGCGCAGCTCACTGCACGAACGCCCACGTTTTAGTTAACCACGATCCTGGTGAAGGACCAATCACATCGCTGAGGCTCGCACTTCGTGAAATGACCTCAAAACTTGATGGGATAATTTATCTGCCGGTGGATCATCCTCTGGTGAAAGTTGACACCATCCGGCAGTTACTAGTTGTCGCCAAAGAGTCCTTAGCACCATTAGTCATCCCCACATATTTAGGAGACAGAGGTCACCCAAGCTTTTTTCGCGCCAACCTATTTAATGAACTCAACGACCCGGCTCTTGATGGGGGAGCGCGCACTATTGTGCACAGACACCTCTCTGAGGCAGCCCTAATTCCTGTCGATGATTCCGGAGTTCTCGCTGATATCGACACACCCGAGTCGTATGAATACGCACTGCAGAACGTCAGTGACTCACCATGACATCCCTTCACCCAGCAGAAGCGACAAGACTCCTAGTAGAGGTTCCAGAAAGAGGTGGCAGTGTCGTTGTATCGACCGTTGTTGGCGACAACCAGTTCACTGGAAATCGTATCGCCTTGATTGTGATTGAGAACGAGGAACCAGAGTTACGAGGGTCACTCATCCTTGAATCGGGGACTGATTCAGTAATTCAATTAATGAAGGATATATTGGAAAATCCTCATTCCTCTGATGGGCTTCACAAACTGACTGTCGCTGATCAGTCGTTGGAGATTTATATCGAAATCCGACGCCCTGTTCAGGAACTTGTAGTCGTCGGTGCAGGACATATCGCTCAACCGCTCGCACACTTAGGTGCGCTGCTGGGCTTCCAGGTTACCGTGATCGACGACCGCCCAGAGTTCGCTACTCAGGAACGTTTTCCAAGTGCCGAGAAGGTTATACGAGCCGATTTCTCAGACCCATTTCGCGATACACCGCTGCACACGCGTTCTCATGTCTTACTCGTCACCCGTGGCCACAAGTACGACTACGCATGCCTTATCAGAGCACTGCAAATGGATCCACCACCTGCTTATATCGGTATGATCGGGAGCAGACGAAGAGTGCGCGCAACATATGTCCAACTCCTCGAAGAAGGCATCGCACATGCACTGCTGGACCGCATACACGCTCCCGTAGGCCTCGATGTCGGTGCTGAAACTCCTGAGGAAATCGCGGTAGCGGTAGCAGCAGAACTCATTATGGTAAGACGTGGAGGGACTGGGGTTTCACTAAAGGGTGTTGAGCGCATCGTGGAAAGATTTTTCAAGGAAGACAAATGACTCATGACGATGATCGTTCGCTAACCCAAGCCCTAGAGGCTGCCCGAGAGGCTGGACGCCGTTGTGCACTGGCAACGATTGTCTCTACAAAAGGCTCTACTCCTCGTAAAGTCGGAGCTAGAATGATTGTAGATCCTGATACAGGCCTCGTGGGCACGGTCGGAGGTGGTTGTGGGGAAGCAGAAGTTATCGAAGCAGCCTACAGGGTAATCGAGACCGGGAAAGCCCAACGGGTCAATGTAGACCTGACAGATGACCTCGTGTCATGGAGCCCAGCCGTATGTGGTGGCGTCATGGATATTTTTGTTGAACCTGTTTCTCCAGAACGTTCTTGACTGGTAGTTCCCAAGTCCGTATCCACTACCGCAGACCCCCAGATAGGGAAGAGATATTTCATCAGAGGGTCGTGCTAGAACGTCAGGAGGTTATCGTCACGCTCGCTGAGGCAATCAACCTCGATATTCCAATGATTATAGACGGGCGAGTTGCCCTAGAGCCCGGTTCTGCAGTGGTTTGGTTTACATTCCCAGGAGCTTGGCACGATATAGGAAGTTTTCACCGTGAGGACGGAACATTCACGGGCTTCTACGCCAATGTGATCACGCCACCGAAGATTGAAAAACATGTCTGGTACACGACCGATCTGTACCTGGATGTATGGGTGACTCCGAACGGCACTGCAAAGCTTCTGGATGAAGATGAATTTGAAGAAGCAATCAGTCATAGGCTAATCGACCAACCGACTGCGGACCGTGCTCGTGAGGAGGCAACTCGCTTGCTGGGTGAAGCTAGGCGGGGTGTTTGGCCGCCTCCAATTGTCAAGGAATGGACACTGGAGCAGGCTCGAGCAATTACTATAGCCTGAGAAGCATCTCCTAGTCCGTTCGGTAGGCAGCACAGAGTCGAGTGATATCCACGTGCAACTGCTTCAGAACTGCAGGATCTTCACGCAAGCAGTCAATCAAGCGAGGGTGCTGCTCCATTAACTCAGTCAAAATCTCTACGTCTTCGTGATGGTATACACCGTTGTCGACAAGGAGCAGGCGGACCTTGGTCTTATTCTTGCTCATGAGGCCCTCCGAATGAACCGCGGCACTTCTGGTAATGCAGCCAAGAAGATCAACAACATTACAATGGCAGAGATAACACAGTACTGACACCATGCCTCAATCACGAATGCCTCCAAATACGTCAGATAGGCTGAAAACGTGACGCCCACCAGGGATCCACTGAACAAGAAGGCACCGATTATAGGAGATTCCCGGTGGATAGGCTGCACCCCTAGATAGGCTAGACAAAGTAGGATCAGATAGCCTGCAACGCCGATCGCAGATACGGGTATCGGCCCAACTTTAGCATATACACTCGACTGGACAGTCCCGCAGTCCCCTACGCCGCAAACGATCGGGCCAGTCAATCCCAGATTATGTGCCATGAGATAAAGTGCAACGAACAATCCGACCATAGACAAGACCGCAATCACCATGCGATTCAACGGTGGGGAAGAAGCATGCAGGACGGTAGTGTCTTCGCTCACCCCATCCCTCCTTAGTCTCTAGTAGTCCCTAGATCAGTTACCAGCTGTCTCTAGGTCTTCCAAGGCCGACTCAATTGCCGCTTCTATCGACTGGAAGTCATTACGCATTACGGGCCTTAACCCTTGTCCCTTAACATTAAGGAAGATGGTCGGAGTTCCGCTTACACCCGCTTCTTGGCCCAAACTCATATTTGCAGTAACCACATCTGCGTATTTGTCACTCTTCACGCATCCCTCAAACGTATCCTGGTCCAACCCTAATCCTTGAGCATAACCCAGAAAGGCACCAACCGCGCTCTGCCTACCCGACCAACTCGACTGGTTCCTAAAGAGCTCTTGATGATACTCCCAATAAAGGTCTTGATCGCCTGCACAGCGTGCAGCACGGGCTGCAAGGAAAGCGTGGGGGTGCATATTTATTAGGGGAAAGTCAAAATACTGAAAATAAGCCCGCCCTGTCTGCACCAATGCTAGATCGATCTGGGGCTTGACTGAGAGGGCGAAGCCGCCACAGCCAGGACACTGATAATCTCCAAACTCAATGATCCCTATCGTGCCGGTTGGATCTCCTGAAGTAATCCCCTGAGCCAGCTGCTGGTATACAGCTCGATCTTCAAGATCTAGCTCGAGCAATGGCCCGGTCGCTGGGGTTCCAAGAACACTCCCTCGCACACTCCAGAACAACCACCCAGCCCCAATCAAAGCAACGACCCCAAGGATCATTCCAAACTTAGTCATGTCAGAGCCACCTTTACTGCGGCTCCCTCTCCTCTCTTCTGCTCTCGACACCTTTGACTCCCGCGCTGATCACCTGCCCTGAAGCAGGTACAGGGTATGAAACAACATTCAGTCCAGCGTAGCACCGAATCTTAGATAAACTACCGACTTGAAGATGCTCCCACGTGAAGGGCTGATCAAGCTAAGTGGACCGTGCACTGGTCGTTCAGGATGCAAGGTATGAAACGATCTCATCCGTATCAGTCAGATCTATGACGACCCTATTGGCACCAGCTTTAGCTAATTGTGATGAGCTAAAGCTACCAGTTGCCACAGCCAGCGTACGTGCGCCAATCGCCAATCCACAATCAACATCTCGGGGTGTATCTCCAATTACCACTGTGTTCTCTGGACAAAGCGCAGGGTTCCACATATCACGAGCACGCTGCAGTGCGATCCTGGAAAGGTGCTCCCGTTCCTCATGGTCTGAACCATAGCTTCCTAGAACAAAATGCTCTGTCAGACCAGCAGAGTCGAGCTTGAGTTGTGCTCCACGAGCAATATTTCCGGTCAGCAGACCCACGCCGATATCGTCCATTCTCTTGAGAATATTCAAGAGTTCATGCACTCCAGGCAGCACCTGCATGGGGCATTGAGTCAATTCATCTGCCAGCCGCTCTGTGTAGGAATGCCAGAGTGAAGGAAATCGTTCCTCAATCAGGTCGACACTATAATCAATTCCTACTAGGAGTTCTCGAGCGATTTGGGGATCCGTCTTACCACCAAAACTTACTTCTTCAACATTACCAACGGTCCCAAACGTATCGATCATCGCCCCGCAAAAGGCATTCTTCGCAGGGCCTCCAGTCATTAGAGTCCCATCAATATCAAAAAAAGCGACTCTCCGCATCTAACGACTAAGCCACTCCTGCTACTAATGTAGGATCAAGGTTCCCACCACTTATCACGATCGCAACACGTGCGTCCTGTGCTTCAACTGCCTTCGATATTAGGGCAGCAGTTGCTGCTGCACCTGAGAACTCCACTATGAGCTTTTGTTTGCTCACTAAAAGTGAAGTGGCCTCCTGGATTGCATCATCTGAGACAGTGACAACGTCATCCATAAGGCTGAAAGCATGCTCATACGTAAGTTCTCCAGCCATCACTGGTGCTAATCCATCAGCGATCGTATCGATCTGCTTAATAACCACGGGCCTTTCCTCATCAAGCGCCTTTCTCATCGAAGCCGCCCCTACGGGCTCAACACCGATTACCCGTGCAGTCGGTAAGAGTCTCTTGATCGATGCCGCTACACCGCTTGCCAACCCCCCACCACCGATTGGAGCTAACACCAGATCAACGTCTGGCCATTCTCGGGCAATCTCCAAACCGACTGTGCCCTGTCCAGCAATGATGTGGCGGTGATCGAAAGGTGGCACAATAACGAGCCCTTGTTCCTCAGCAATCTCTTCCGCCTTAGCCCGTCTTTCGAGTGAAGTCGTACCTTCGTAGATCACCTCAGCACCAAGGCGTTCTGCACCATCACGTTTTACTTTTGGAGCTGTAGTCGGCATCACCACGACTGCTCTTACACCTCTCAACTTTCCTGACAAGGCAACGGCCTGAGCGTGATTCCCAGACGAATAGGTGATAATCCCAGACGCAACCTGCTCGTCAGAAAGTTGAGAAACGAAGTTGTATGCCCCACGGATCTTGAAAGAACCTGCGCGCTGCAAGCTCTCGCACTTGAGTCGAACATTGGCCCCAGTAAGCTCAGAAACTATATCAGACGGCAATAGTGGAGTTCGTACCGCTACACCGGCCAACCGACGTGCTGCAGCTTCCACCTCTGTGAGGCCCACTAATCCTTCACCTTGTAGGATGTCGCTCAAGCCTCGACTCCGTCAGTCTCCGAAGTTACTGAGTCCTCATCACTGAGATCGTCCGAACCCTCACCATTTGCATCCTCGGTAATAACACGGGCAACATCCACAACGGCATCACCGTCATCAAGATTGACCAACTTTACTCCCTGGGTGGCGCGCCCAATTACTGAGATCTCCGATACGCGCTGGCGATTCACGACTCCTCGGCGAGTGATCATCATCAATTGCTCTTCTTCCGAAACTGCCTTGACCGCTACGACCAAACCATTCTTATCGGTTGTCTTGAGGTTGATAACCCCCTTCCCGCCCCGTTTCTGTAACCGGTATGCGTCAACCTTTGACCTTTTACCCATCCCCTTCTCCGACACCACTAGCAAGGTTGAATCGGGACGGACCACAACCATGCCCACAACAAAATCCCCTTCTCGAAGACTCAAGCCCCTCACACCAGCAGTAGCACGTCCCATTTGACGCGCATCCCCTTCATTGAATCGGATCGCCTTCCCATCTCGGCTCGCGAGGATAATCTCATCCTCTCCAGATGTAATCTGAACGTCTATCAGTTCATCACCCTCTTTGATGTTGATAGCATTCAAGCCTACCGACCGGACATTACCGTACGCTGAAAGAGCGCTCTTCTTGATCACGCCGAGCCTGGTACAAAACAAGAGGTTCCTATCCTCAGAGAATTCACGCACAGGTACCACTGATGCGATCTCTTCTTCATCTGAGAGGTTCAGCAAGTTAATGATCGGCTTACCGCGTGCCGTCCGTCCTCCGACGGGGATTTCCCACACCTTGATCCAATAACACTGTCCGCGTCGAGTGAAGATCATCAAATAGTCGTGCGTTGAAGCGACGAACAGATGTTCCACCCAATCCTCATCCTTAGTTCCCATGCCACGCAACCCTCGTCCACCTCGACGCTGGGCACGGTATGTATCAATGGGAAGCCGCTTCACATATCCCTGACGTGACACCGTGATGACCATGTCTTCTTCAACAATCAGGTCTTCCACATCGAACGATCCCACCGCTGCCGTTATCTCAGTCCTCCGGTCATTGCCGTGCTTCTCTGAGACTGCCAACAGTTCATCCTTGAGGATTCCCATCCGACGATCTTCTGATCCCAAAATCCCACGGAGATCCTCAATTAGCTCTCGTACTTCCGTCAGTTCAATTTCTAGCTTTTCAATTTCAAGACCTGTAAGACGAGACAGGCGCATCTCGAGTATGGCTTTGGCCTGTAACTCGGAGAGTTCGAATCGCTCACGGAGTTCAGTAGCAGCAATCTTCGAGTCTTTTGAGCCGCGGATGACTTTGATGACTTCATCAATGTTATCAACCGCGATCTTAAGCCCCTCAAGATGGTGTTCTCGTGAAAGGGCCCGTTGGAGATCAAATTCGCTCCGACGGACTATGACCTCATGCCGGTGATCCACGAAGTGAAGAAGCATCTCGCGAAGCTGCATCACCTTTGGCTGTCCGTTAACGAGCGCGAGTAAGATCGTACCAAACGTCGATTGCATCTGCGTGTGCTTGTACAATCTGTTCAACACAATGTGCGGGACAGCATCTCTCTTAAGTTCGATAACAATCCTCATTCCTTCACGGTCTGACTCGTCGCGCAAATCCCTGATATCCGGGAGCTTCTTGTCACGCACGAGTTGTGCGATCTGCTCTATTAGCCTGGACTTGTTGACCATAAAAGGAATCTCAGTCACTACGATCCGTTCCTGGTCGTCTCCTATCGTCTCAACATCCGCCCGAGCCCTCATGACGATGCGTCCCCTTCCGGTTCTGTACGCATCATGAATTCCTTCTTGGCCGCAAACAAAACCGCCAGTTGGAAAATCTGGGCCGGGAATGATGCCCTCTAGCTGCTCCTGGGGTATATCTGGATCATCAATGAGGGCGATTGTTGCATCGACAACTTCTCTCAGATTGTGAGGCGGGATATTCGTGGCCATTCCAACCGCAATGCCAGAAGAACCGTTTATGAGAAGGTTCGGTGCGCGAGCCGGTAGCACTGACGGTTCATCCACACTGCCGTCGAAGTTCGGGGTGAAGTCGACCGTTTCCTTATCTATATCGGCAAGAAGCTCAATCGCCATGCGTGTCAGACGGGCTTCTGTATACCGGTAGGCTGCTGCCGAGTCACCGTCTACTGAGCCGAAATTTCCCTGACCATCTACCAGTGGATAGCGGAGTGAAAAATCCTGCACCATCCGCACCATTGAATCGTAGACCGAGGAGTCACCGTGGGGATGGTATTTCCCAAGCACATCTCCCACGACAGTCGCGCTTTTCTTGAATGGTCGACCCGGGCTTAGCCCCAACTCACCCATTGCATATAGGATCCGCCGATGCACCGGTTTCAGGCCATCCCTCACATCTGGCAAAGCACGCTGCACAATCACACTCATCGAGTAATCGATGAAGGATTCTCGCATTTCGTCCTCTATGAGACGCGAAAAAACCTTTTCGCCCTGACCATTCTCTCCTACGAGATCAATCTCTTCAGTCATGCGTTTTTTCCTTACAAGACTTCGTGGGCTGACAAGTCGATAGTCTTAGTAGAATGCGGGGTAGCTTCTTACTACGCTTCATATCAGACAAACCGCCGTCCGAGCACCATGCGCGTAGCTCAGGCAGCGATATGGCTTTGTTCTAGAGTTCACTTTCGGCCGGGATCAGTAATGACCTAAGCTGCCGATCTACCCCTGCTTTTGTGTGGCACTCGGAGGGTTGGTAAAGGTCTGGCAAGCTCAACTTTCCTGGTGGCTTTGGAGAACTCAATTCATTCGCCTGGCTAGTCCTTACCAAGGCCTATAAAAATAACGCTTTTTCGCTATCAAATCATGCCATAGCGACGAAGTTTTCTAGCTCGCTATAGCCAGCCCCGGAAAGCAGGTTTCTCAGCGTCTGGCGAGCTCCTTCTTGGCCCACCGAAGCAAGATGTAAAACATCCTTCAACCTAAGGGCTTCATCCGCGTCTAGGACCGGCGCACCATGTATATTCTGTCCAATCTTGCGAGGGCTCACCTCCGCATAGGCGATGACCGGTACCCCAACCTGGGCTAACTCCCGACTGAAGCCCTTGCCGACTCTTCCCGCACCCCAAATCAGCACACCATTTACTGCCGAGGGAAAAGCAGAGACTAGATGGTGGACCTTGCATCGACGGAACGCATCAAGGGAATACCGTTTATCGATCCGTGACAGGCGTTCTGGAGCTTCTCTCCATTGCATAAGCACAGCAGGGACCTTTCCTAGGCGTCCACCTGATCGCCACACCCTGAGCAGAAGATCGTAGTCTTCAGGCCAACCCAGATCTTGATAACCTCCTACTTCTTCAATGGCATCGGCTCGCATAAAGAATGCAGGGTGTGGTAATGGGCATTCAACAAAAATTTCCTTCTCGATTTCTTCGGGTGTAGCCGGTGCATTCAGCCAACTCTGGTAACGCAGTGCACCATCCCGAACCTTCTCGGCAGGGAAGTACTCTATCTCACATCCACAGATCGCCAGAGAGCTATCTGACTGCATTAGTTGAATCTGCAAATCAAAGCGGGTGGGGTCAGCAATGTCATCTGCATCCATCCTCGCCAGATAAGCCCCAGTAGCTTCACTGCGTGCAAACTCAAGTGCTGGGACAATCCCTTTGGGCTCCTGTCGGAATACTCTTACACGCTCATCACGGCTAGCCCAGTCTTGAAGTACAAACCACGAATCATCTGAGGACCCATCATCAACGGCGACAACCTCGTAATTGCTATAGGTCTGGGCCTCTATAGAGGCGATCGCCTCGGGCAGGTACTCCACTCCATTTCGCACAGGAAGTAATACGGAAATCGGGGGCGATGCTGACATATAGAAGAATTCTAAGAAGCCACTAGTACGCAGTACGTCAAAGTCTGACTCTTTTGAAGAATGGGGGTCGCCTAACTCAGCAAATCCACTAGATATTGTCCAGTTACACTCTCAGGAACTTCCGCTACCCTCTCTGGCGTACCCATCGCCACTACCTCACCACCCCGAGCACCAGCTCCCGGACCCAAATCAATGACCCAATCTGCAGCACTGACCACATCAAGGTTGTGCTCGATAACCACGACAGTGTTACCGCCACCCACCAGTCTATCCAACACTTCTAGCAGTTTTGCTACATCTTCTCCCGAAAGCCCAGTAGTTGGTTCATCGAGTATATACAGCTTCCTGCCCCGTTTGCCCGCAGCACTGGTGAATTCTCGAGCAATTTTCAAGCGCTGAGCTTCCCCGCCCGAGAGTGTTGTCGCAGCTTGTCCCAGGCGCAGATACCCGAGTCCAACTTGCTCTAGCTGCCAAAGCTTCTGCCCTAATTTCCGCTCGCGAATAAAAAAGCGAATCGCCTCGGTCACTGTTAGTTCGAGTATCTCCGACACATTCTTGCCACGAATCCGCACTTCGAGAAGTTCGCGGTTATAGCGAGCCCCACCACAGGTATCACAACCCACATATACATCGGCCATGAAAACCATTTCGATCTTCACTTGGCCGGCACCTTTACACACTTCACATCTCCCACCACTTACGTTAAAGCTGAAATGCCCAGGTCCGTAACCCCGTTCTCTAGCTAAGTGGTTGGCGGAAAACAGTTTGCGGATATGCTCCCAAGCTTTGATATAGGTTGCTGGATTAGAGCGAGGTGTACGGCCGATCGGAGATTGGTCTACTAAAACCACGTCCTCCAACCCTGTAAGCCCCTTCAGTTCTTCATATTCACCTGTGACTTCACCCAGGTGTTCTTTCACGGAACTCACGCCGCCCAACTCACGCTCTGCGGCCCTGTAAAGCACATCATGTACCAAGGTCGACTTTCCCGAACCTGACACACCCGTGACAGCTGTCAGAGTACCCAAAGGGATTTCGACATCGACTCCTTTCAAGTTGTGCAGTCGGGCTCCTTTAAGAAAAATGGATGTTCCATTCACCCGGCGGTTGGTCTTAGGTGACGGGCCGATAGAGCGCCCTGATATATACCGTCCGGTTGAGGTATCCTTGCCCTCGAGCTCATTAGGTGGGCCTTCAAAGACAACTTCTCCTCCCTGCTCACCTGATGCTGGTCCGAGCTCCACAATATGATCTGCAGATCGAATAGCTTGAGTATCGTGTTCCACCACGACAACAGTGTTACCCGCGTTACGAAGACGTTTGATCAGATCAAGAAGAGCACTGGTATCCTTCGGGTGCAGCCCGATAGTGGGTTCATCAAGGATATAGAGAGTTTCAACCAGAGCGGCACCCAAAGAGTTCGCGAGGTTGATCCTTTGAGCCTCTCCGCCCGAAAGGGTTCGAGTCTGCCTGGCTAAGGCAAGGTATCCCAGGCCGACATCACATAGAAATGCAACACGCGACTTCAATTCTCGCAGGATCGTCTCAGCGACCTGCTCTTCCATCTTCGACAGCTCAAGACTTTCAAGCCATGGAGCAAGCTCCTCTAGTGGGAGTACAGAGATTTCAGAGATTGGACAACCTCCAACCTGCACCCATAGAGCTTCTGGTCGAATTCTCGAACCACTACAGGATCGACAGATGTTCGGGCTCTGATACTGGCGAAGAAAAACCCGAATGTACTGCTTGTAACGCTTCTTCTCTTTTGAGACCAAGAATGGAATCACTCCCCGGAAGCCTTTTGTCCCGAACATGACTTTACTACGGAACTCTTCTGGCAGCTCGTCCCAGGGTGAGTAGATCGAAACACCCTCGTCGATCGCGAATGTCTTCAATTTTTCTCGCTCTCGACGATATCGTGGCTTAGCCCAGGGGTCGACTGCACCATCCGAGATAGAGACCTCCCCGCTCGGTACAACCAAATCCACATCATAGTCAAGCGTGGCTCCGAAGCCCGTGCAGACCTGGCAGGTGCCAAAAGGGTTATTGAAAGAGAAGAGTTGTGGTGACGGGTCAGTGAACACGACCTGTGGATGGTCTGGGCAACGAAACCGCTCAGTAAAGAGCAAGCGCCGCTCTTCCGTCTCGATCACAGCCACCACAATGGCCTCCCCATCTCCTTCCACAAAACAGGTTCCAAGAGAGTCGGCTAGTCGATCCCTTAGACTGGGTTGCACTTTGAGACGATCGACGACAACCAGGAGCTCAGATGCCCCGCTAAGATCCACATCCAACCCTTTCACATCTCCAGCTTCAGGGCCGGATAGGTCAAGTGCAACGCCATCCGCAACAAGTCGCAGAAAGCCCATCGCACGTAGGTTTGAGACGATAGCCTCATGTGTTACTTCACTACTTCGGGGAAGCGGAAAACAGACTTGGATGCGCGTCGCTTCAGGGAGAGAGAGGACCTGGTCTACCCCCTCGCTTACCGTGTCCGGGCGTACCCGTCGATCACACTCAGGACAGTGTGTGTGCCCAACCCGGGACCAGAGCAACCGGAGATAGTCATAAACCTCCGTAGCAGTCCCCACCGTTGAACGGCTCGACTTTGTGGGGTTTTTTTGCTCGATCGCTACCGCGGGAGAAATGCCCTCCACAGCATCTACATGTGGCTTTTCCATGCGCTCGAGGAACTGCTTTGCATAAGTCGACAATGACTCCACATATCGCCGCTGACCTTCAGCAAACAACGTGTCTAGCGCCAGTGAACTCTTGCCGGAACCCGATGGACCAGTGATGACAGTCAGGCACCGTCTTGGTAGATCGAGGTCAATGTTCTTGAGGTTGTGTTGTCGTGCTCCGCGAATTCGGATCGGATCTCTCATGCCCAACGATATCACCTCAAGAGACCTGTGGGAGGACCCAGACTCTTTGGCGCCGGGGATCTACTGGACTAAAGTTCGGGTACGCATCGCACTGCCCCACAACTCCGCGTATCGATGACCGAATTGAATACACTTGACGAAGAGGTCTTCGGTAAAGCTTACGACGCGCGCCTGATGAAGCGCCTACTCCGCTACCTAGGGCCGTACCAGTGGAGGGTAGCAGTAGCGGTCTCCGTGCTGATCCTCGCATCTGCAACCCAGGTAGTCGGACCTTGGTTGACACAGATCATTATTGACGAGGCGATCCCGAGCGGAGACAGAAGTTTCGTTGCTCTCCTGGCAGGAGGGTACATCGCTGCAGTTTTGCTAGGAGCCATACTTACCTACGTGCAGGGTGTAATTACAACATGGCTTGGCCAGTCCGTAATGTATGACCTGCGCACCGAGATTTTTCGAAAATTCCAACGGATGGACCTCCGGCTGTACGATAAGAATCCGGTAGGCCGACTGATGACTCGCATCACGAACGACGTTGAAACACTGAATGAGCTATTTAGTTCAGGCCTCGTCACGGTTTTTGGAGATGTGTTCACACTAGGCTTCATAGTTGCCGCGATGCTGAATATGAACTGGAGGCTCGCACTAGTCTCGTTTAGCGTCCTGCCCTTCGTTTTTATTGCAGCTTTCTTATTTCGTGCAAGGATCCGAAGCGCATACCGAGACATAAGAGGCCGGGTAGCGAAGCTCAATGCTTTTATTCATGAGAGATTCACTGGAATTCGCGTTGTCCAATTGTTTAACCATGAAGCGGAACAGGCCGATCTTCATGCTGAACTCAACCAATCTTATTTGGATGCTCACCTCCGTTCGATTACCTACTACGCCCTCTTTTTCCCGATTATTCAATTTTTCACTGCATTCGCACTTGCACTGATCATCTGGTACGGAGGATTGAGAACTCTAGACGGCGCAATCACGGTCGGCATTCTTGCAGCATTTCTCCAGTACGCTCGACGCTTCTTCAGACCGATACAGGATCTGTCCGAAAAGTACAACTTGCTCCAGGGTGCGATGGCGTCCTCCGAGCGCATTTTCAAGCTACTCGATGAAGAAAACATCATTGAGGATCCGGAAAACCCAGTTGTACTACCAGCTACGACCAACGGCCAGATCGAATTCCAGAATGTCTGGTTTGCATATGGAAAAGACCGAGACGGAAAACCTGATTGGATCCTGAAGGACTTGAGCTTTACTATCGGTTCCGGTGAAAAGGTTGCGATTGTGGGACATACCGGTGTCGGAAAAACTACGGTCATCAACCTTCTGATGCGCTTTTATGATGTCGACAGCGGACAGATCTTACTTGATGGTACCCCGATACAGCATTCGAAACTTCAAGATATACGCGCCCGAATTGGGCTGGTGCTCCAAGATGTCTTTCTTTTCAGTCAAGATGTGGGCTATAACATTCGCCTTGGTTCACCTGATATTTCTAAAAAAGCTATCCGCAATGCAGCTAAGAGAATTGGGGCATCGCGGTTTATAGAGCGTCTCTCTGAAGGATACAACCAGCCAGTTGGGGAGCGTGGATCCAGCCTTTCCGTTGGAGAACGACAGCTCGTGAGTTTTGCACGTGCACTCGCCTTTGACCCGGATATTCTCGTGCTTGACGAAGCAACGAGTTCCGTCGATTCAAAGATCGAAGCACGAATCGAGTCAGCTACTGAAGAATTACTCAACAACCGAACGTCATTAGTAATCGCGCACCGTCTTTCAACAGTGCAAAACGCCGATCGCATCCTGGTGCTCCACAAAGGGAAACTCCACGAGGAGGGCACCCACGAAGACCTTCTCGCTTTAGATGGCATTTACTCGCGACTTCATGAACTCCAGTTCGCCCCGACTACTGGCTAACTCCCCCGAAAGGCTCAATGTCTTATTCGTGGCGCCCTACTCTTCAGACATACATACCTTGAGTTCAGCGTCCGTCGAGAGTGTCGGGCAAGACCGTGGTAGTGTCTATCAACTCCCATCTGCGCGACACGGGGATAAGAGTATTACCAACGCGCACGAGAGGCTCCTCTCGAAAGCCTCCGATTGGCTCCAAGGCACTTTCAGTGTAGCGGCTTCCTGGATTCCATAGGACCCACTCGTTGATTCCAGCATCATGTGCCGCTTGAATTTGAGCGCGCACCTCCGGGGAGCCATATGGGGGGTCTCCAAGTGTAAAGTCCTGCAACCACGGTATCGTGCTCGCTGCTCCGTCAACTTGGGCTGAACGGCGAAGTGCATCTCCCAAAGCACTATTCACGATTTCGTACGGATACGCGTTTGGTGTATCGATACCGAAACTCCCTGACCAATAGTGGCTGGGATATACCATCGGCAAAGCGGCGTCAACAACGTCTATAAAGGATTCCCACAACTGTCCGATGCCCACATCGCGCGAAGCTGACGTTGTGAGTCCAAAAACATCAGCAGTCACCCTGGCACCGACACTTGCCAACGCTACCCGTGAGTAACTCAAGAAGTTACGAATAGCTTCCGTCTTACTAAGTCCATCTGCGCCAGGATATACCGCTCGCTCACGTTCCTGTTCTGGAGCATCTGGGAAACGCACGTAATCCCACTGGATTTCTGGGAAACCCATCTGAGCCACTTCCCGGGCTAAGTCCACATGATAGTCCCATACTTCGCGTTTATATGGGTTCAACCAGACTATGCCCTTACTGTCAATCCAAACGCCACCCGCAGAATCTTGAACAGCGAGATCAGGACGGGAAACTGCGACAATAGGGTCTTTGACAATCACGATCCGGGCTATCGGATAAATCTGTTCCTGTTCCAGTCTCATTAGCAGTCCGGACAGGTCACGAATCCTGATTTCTTCAGTCGCGCTGACCTCATGCGCGAACTCAACTTCGGTACTGTGGCTAACGTACCCGGAAGCATCCTTTATATCGATCACAAAGGCGTTGACCTCTGTACGCTGAGCGATATCTACGAGTGCATCCATCCGTGTTCTCGAACCAGCAGCCCATGCATTGACATACAGGCCCTTCACGGCGGGAGGACGGGTAAATCGCTCACCACTTTTTTCATCGCTTAAGTGATCCTCTGGCCCGCTGAGAACTGCTGACTGCAGCTCTGGGTTAGCCGAGAACTCTTCGCCTATGTTGGCTAGTCTATTCTCAACTTCTTCTTCAGTTGATGATATCGGCGATGTTACAAGATCGGAGGACTCAGGTCCGCTCTGTGCTTGGCTCTCAGAGAATTCAGACGTGGAAGGTCCAGCATTGCATGCTAAGAGTATGAGAGTTGCGAATATCAGCCCAGGAGCCCGAAGCATATGAACTGCTAGTAGGTGGGCAGGGATGGATCAACCTCTTCGCGCCACCCGAGAACCCCACCACGCAGGTTCAAAACATGTTCAAATCCATTTTGCATTAGATATCTCGCAACCTGCTCGCTGCGCGCCCCGCTCCGGCAGTACACCACAACTTCCTTCTCAGGATCCAGTTCCCCCATCCGTTCTATGAACTGACCAGTGGGTATAGAGAGCTGTCCATAGTCCGGCAAATCCACGATTTCACGCTCAAACAGTTCCCGGACATCCAGTAGCACTGGCACACGTCCTAGTTCAAATCGCTCGTTTAGTTCATCCGGCGTAATCTCAGGTACAACTACATTTTCATTCATAGCACTTAAGGCCCTACGAGGTGGGTTAGGGCGTCAACGGTGCGCTCAGCCGCACCCTTATGAGCATGAATATAGCCGAATGCACGGTTCGCCGCGTAGCTATGCTCTTTGGTATCCTCCAGCCAGCTCAAAAGGCTATCCGCTAACCCCTCTGCGTCAGTAACTACTTTTGCAGCTCCCTCTTTGAGAAGATCTATCGCGGCTGAACTATTCCTGTACTGAGGACCAAATATTACCGGCAATCGTGCAGCTGCAGGCTCAATGACAGAATGGACACCAGCCCTATGGAATCCTCCCCCAACGTACCCTACATGACCGACGGTATATAGGTCCGGTAAGACTCCGACTCGATCGATGATAACCGCATCCACACCGCTAACCGAAGCAATAGACTCAACCTCTTTCAAAGTTCGAGTCGACCAACTCCTTTTCTCTAGCCGCTCACGGAGATTGCTAACCCCGAAATCACTCGGTTCATGAGGGGCAATTACTATTCGGATCTCACCCACTACCGTTCGAACAATCTCCAATGCTACCAGTAATCTCTTTAAGTCCGTGTTCCACGTAGAACCAGCGATAACCGTAGGCCGATTATCAGAGTAGAAAGGCGCTAAGTGGTTGGCCGTTACATCAAGAGCGGAAACCCTTTGTGCTACCGCATCAACAGCAGGGTCTCCCGTTACAGATATCACTTCAGGGGACACGCCTAAGCTTTGTAGCCGATTTGCATCGTCATCCGCTATTGCACATGCCAGAGTGAGCCCTTGCCACGTTGCCCTCATGAAGCTGCGGGTTGGTTGACGGAGCCGCCCCGCATTAGATGGAACACTCCCCCCGACCAATGCCACAGGTATAGATCTCTTCTGAGCCTCACTAACTAGAACCGGCCAAACCTCTGTTTTACTGAAAATGAGCAAGTCGGGTTGAACTGCGTCTAGGACGCTTCCAGTTGTCCCTATTAAGTCCCAAGGAAGATAAGAAGATACTTCCACCGGCATCCGACCTGAGAATTCAACAGCTGATGGGGAAAAGTGTGTGAAAACGACCTGAACCCTAGGAATCCTCGCTCGGAGTGCCTCAATAACCGCGCATGCTTGAATGCTTTCTCCAACTGATGGAGCGTGAACCCATACTGTGGCGCGGTGCGGATCACGTTTCTCTTTGCCCCATTTCTCTAGTACTTCGTGTGCAACAAGTCTTCCCTTAAATCCGCGAGCAATCTTTCCTGTTCCGGTCCCAAGAATTGGTGCTACACAGCGAGCTACACCAACCAAGAAACGGTAAACAATTCGCCCTTGAAACATCTGTTAGGATAGATGAGTCCACGAATCACCGGTAGATTCGAATGATGAACTTCCAGGTTACTGTCCGCTACGGTGCGCGCCAGCAAAGGTACCATACGTTCATCGTTCAAGCAGATGATGCAAAGGCAGCACTCAAGTCTGCAGCGAAACAACTTCCGTTAGATATTGCACCAGATGTAGACCTAGTCGAACTACGTATTGCGGTGGATCCAGATGCTCGATCGTACGTTGACGAAGAACTGGTTTAACGTGCTAGCTAAATTAGACTGGTGGATAGGAAGAAGTAGTTGGATTAAAGCTACCCTCATAATCTTGCTGATCAGCATCGGAGGGTGCTCTCCTATCTATGTCGTGAAAGCAGGGCTCGCTGAGCTAAAAATTCTGCGAGCTCGACAGGACATCGTAGAAGTTCTAGGTGATCCCAACATCGATTCTGCAACACGAGGCAAGCTTTCGTTTGTACTCGAAGCACGCCGCTTTGCAACAAGTGAGCTGGGAATCAATGTGGGTGATGCCTACAAGACCTTCGCTCAACTCGATCAGGACACACTTGCACTAGTCGTATCTGCATCCCATAAGGACCGCCTAGAGCCGAAAACGTGGTGGTTCCCAATCATTGGAAGGGTGCCCTACAAAGGGTTTTTCTCTCTAGACGACGCACAAGACGAGGAAGACAAACTCAAACAGGAAGGGTTCGATACCTATCTTCGACCCACAGCCGCCTTCAGTACTTTGGGTTGGTTCAGTGACCCAATCCTCTCAACTGTGCTGCGGGCGGATGATGTGGAAGTGGTTGAAACAGTCCTTCATGAGCTGTCCCATCAATACCTCTTTATTCCAGGGCAAGTAACATTTAATGAAAGCTTCGCCACTTTTGTGGGCCGAGTTGGCGCCGCACAGTTCTTCTGTACACGTGATGGGGGTGGCCCGGACACCTCTAAGTGCCTGCGTGCACAGGCTCGTTGGCGAGATTATCAGCGCTTTTCAGTCTTCGTCGACTCAATGACGGTAGGCCTTGGTGGAATATACGAAGATCCGGAACTCTCCTATGATGACAAGATGTCTCGTAGAGAAGAGATCTTTACACAAGCACTCGTGCGCTTTGATGATGAAATAGCGCCGACATTGGAGTCGGTCACGTTCCGAGGTTTTCGGGAAACCTCGTTAAACAATGCCACACTGCTCTCACGAATCCGTTACTACCATCGGCTGCCAGACTTCGCCCTTATGCTTGAGGAGCGAGGTGGTGACCTGGCTGGATTACTTGAGGAGTTCCGAACCACGATTGACACAGTTTCAGATCCGTTCGACCTGTTACCAGAAGGTACGCCCTAAATCCTGGCCTGTAGTGTGTAGAGTTGGTAGTAACGGCCATTACTCTCTATTAATTGGTCATGGTGTCCATGCTCGACGATTTCTCCATCTTCAATGACCAGGATGAGATCAGCACGCTGAATCGTTGAGAGCCTGTGTGCAATTACCACGGTCGTACGACCTTGAAGCAGGTGATTAAGACTCTTCTGGATCAGAGCTTCACTTTCCGTGTCGAGGCTTGAAGTCGCCTCATCAAGTAGCAGTATCCTTGGGTTTGCGAGGATTGCACGAGCGATAGTCACTCTCTGCCTCTGGCCGCCAGACAACTTCACTCCCCTCTCACCAATCACCGTATTTAGTCCATCTGGAAAGCGAGTGGTGAATTCAGTCACATACGCCTGCTCTGCTGCCTCTTCGATCTCACGTTCCGCTGCTTGAGGTCGTGCGAAAAGCAGGTTCTCTCTGATTGTCCCATCGAACAGGAAATCATCTTGCAGTACAAGACCAAGCTGATCTCGGTAGCTTGAGAGTTTAACCTCGCGAAGATCAATACCGTCCACTAAAACTCGTCCGCGGTCTGGCTCAAGAAATGTCGCAGCCAATCCAGCCAACGTCGTTTTTCCAGAACCAGAGCTTCCAACAAGAGCGATCACAGTCCCTGGGGTCGCAGAAAATGTGATTCCCTTGAGAACTGGCTTATCCTCTTCATACTGGAAATAGACATCTTCGAATGACATATGTCCGTCGATTTTTGGCATCACAACTATGCGATCCGGATCGTCATCCTCTTTCGGCCAGCTCAGGAGCTCTGAGGTGCGGTCGAGCCCGGCAAACGCTTCAGTCATCTGAGTGCCTATGTTCGCGAACTGTACAATCGGAGCAAGCAGGAACCCCAGAAAAAGCGTGAACGAGAAAAGTTCTCCGATGGTAAGTGAACCCTGAACAATGAGAAGGCCACCGTACCCCATAACTAGCACACTTGCTAACCCAAGAATGAATGTGCCCATACTTGTGAGCATACTCTGGGTGGTGAGTGTCGTCTTCACGTTCTCAAAGATCCGCAGCACACCCGCATGAAAGATCTCGCCTTCCTTATGAATGGCGTGGAATCCCTTGATCACACGTATGCCACCTAGTGTTTCAGTAAGTCTTCCCGTCACTTCTGCTCTGATTTGACCACGCTCACGAAATGCTGGCCTTAGTGTCTTAAGCGCTCTGAATGAGACAAATGCGAAGGCAGCAAGAGGACACAGCGCCAGTAGCGTCATAACCGGGTCAATGAGTACCAAAAACACGAAGGCAACTATCGCAGTAATGGCTCCCCCAACAAGCTGAACTAAGCCGGTCCCGACCAAATTTCGAACGCCCTCAACGTCGTCCATAATTCGTGAAACCAGTTCTCCAGATTTCGTATTGTCGAAGATTCGTACCGGAAGCCGGAGAACATGCTTCTGGACTTGAGAACGCAGGCTGGCAATCAGATGCTGCGCCTCGACCGAGAGAAGCAAGGTTAAGGCGTACGAGGTTAAAGCCTGGACTAGCACTGCCAGGCTGACTGCTGCGAGTATCAACCAAAGCATATCCATATCGCCTGCTACTATGGCGTTATCAACCAGGTACTTGGTCGAAGCGGGCAAGACGAGGCCGCTGACACGGTTTAGGACTATCAGGAGAAGGCCCACGAAGATGAGCTTTCTCCGAGGCCAAATGATCTCTTCAAATGCATGGCTTAAGCTTGCACCCGAGATTTTTTTTCTTTGGTTATCCATCAACTATCCAATCATCGACTCTTTAGAATGCTGGTTTTAGAACAGTGGGCCAAAAAAGATAGCGATAATTCGAGATTCCGCCCTTCTGTGACTTAGCCGGCTCATGTAGGTTGACGTGCCTTTCGAATACTCACAGGGCTCATACATATACTATGAGCCGCGTCATCGAATCTTCGGCACGATATGTCAAACCAAGAGAGGGACAGCTATAACCCCTCCGCCGTTGAGGAGAAGTGGCAGCGCAACTGGGAGGAGCGCGGCACGAACTCCTTGACGATGGAGCAATTCAAGTCCGCTAAGGACCCGTATTACCAACTCATGATGTTTCCGTACCCCTCAGCTGAGGGGCTCCACGTAGGAAACATCTACGCATTTACGGGTGCAGATGTGCATGGACGCTTCTTTCGTATGCAGGGTCGAACCGTCTTTGAACCGATGGGTTTCGATGCCTTCGGAATTCATTCCGAAAACTTCGCTTTGAAGATCGGTACACACCCGATGGACCTGATACCAGCAAACGTCGACAACTTCACTCGACAACTCAGGCGTATAGGTGGGATGTTTGACTGGAAACATTCTCTAGATACAACTGATCCATCTTACTACAAGTGGACCCAGTGGGTCTTCCTTAAGCTCTTTGAAGCCGGCCTCGCGGAACAAAAGAAGGCTCCCGTTAACTGGTGTCCTTCATGTATGACTGTGCTCGCGAATGAACAGGTTATCACAGGCGCCTGCGAGCGCTGTACTACCCCGGTCGAACAACGAGAGATCAAGCAGTGGTTCTTTAAGATCACGGACTACGCACAACGCTTGCTCGATAATCTTGGCTTCATTGATTGGTCGGAAACCACCTTGAAGGCCCAGAGTAACTGGATAGGGCGAAGCGAAGGTGCAAGACTCAACTTTTCTGTTGTCTACCCGGATGACCGTGACACGGGACACAACATTGAGGTCTACACTACTCGGCCAGATACAATTTTTGGCGCCACTTATATGGTGCTCTCTCCCGAGCACCCTCTGGTAGATAAGGTGACAGATGACGAGCACCGCCACTCGGTTTCCGAGTACCGGGAAGAAGCGCGGAAAAGTGATCTGGTTACACGGCAAAAAACCGACAAATCTAAGACTGGTGCATTCACGGGTGGTTTCTGTGCGAACCCTGCAACCGGAGAACAAATCCCGATCTGGATTGCTGACTATGTTCTGATGGATTATGGAACCGGTGCGATTATGGCAGTGCCCGGTCATGATCAGAGGGATTTTGAGTTTGCCACTGCGTTCAATCTTCCGATTAAACGGGTAGTAGTAGGGCCAGAAGAAAGCACAGACACACCATTATCAGAAGCGTATATCGGTCCGGGTTGCCTTGTGAACTCTGGTGAATTTGATGGAACGGACGTTTCTGACTCCGTTGGAGTATTCACTAAATGGGCAGAGAGTCACGGATGGGGTGAGGGCACAGTCAACTTCCGTCTGCACGACTGGTGTATCTCTCGACAGCGCTACTGGGGACCACCCATACCTATCATCCACTGCGATAACTGTGGTTCCGTTCCGGTTCCTGAAGAAGATCTGCCCGTGATTCTGCCTCGGGTAGAGGATTTTAAACCAGATGACTCGGGCGTGAGCCCACTAGCCCGGGTAGAGGAATGGTATCAGACCACATGCCCTGAGTGCGGAGGAGAAGCAAGGCGAGAGACTGACGTATCGGATACTTTCCTGGATTCGGGGTGGTACTTCCTGCGTTATCCGTCGACTGACTTTGAGGACACCCCATTCGACCCTGAGATCACTAGACGCTGGTTGCCGGTTGATACGTATATCGGTGGAAACGAGCATGCAGTGCTCCACCTGTTGTATTCACGCTTTCTTACAATGGTATTGAAAGATCTGGGCTATTTGGATTTTGAGGAGCCATATGATGTATTCCGTGCTCATGGACTAATCATTGCTGAGGGTGCGAAAATGTCAAAGAGCCGGGGGAATGTGATTATCCCCGACCCGATTATTGAGGAATTTGGAGCTGACGCATTCCGGATCTACCTCATGTTTCTAGGACCATTTGAGGAAGGTGGCGACTACAGAACAGAGGGAATCCAAGGTCCCTATGGTTTCCTGCATCGACTTTGGGACACTGCATTGACCGCAACTGAAGGCACACCAGATCCTGATGTGGAGCGGAAAGTCCATCAGACAGTCAAACAAGTGACTGAACAAGTCCCGGAACTCGGCTACAACACATCGATAGCAGCGATGATGGAATGTTTGAACGCAATCCGATCTGGAGGGCGACAAGCCACTCGAACTGAAGTGGAACCGCTTATCACGATGATCGCTCCATTCGCGCCACACCTTGCCGAAGAACTCTGGGAACACCTCGGACATAAAGAGAGCATATTCGAGGGTTCTAATTGGCCTTCTTTCGATGAATCCAAGATTATCGAGAGCCAGGTTAGTGTAGCGGTTCAGGTGAACGGTAAACTCAGAGGTACTATCAACGTCCCGCAGGATGCTGCTGAGGACGATGTAATCATCGCAGCCCGTGAGGAGGACAATGTGGCCCGTTATCTAGATGGTGTTGAAGAACGCAGAATCGTTCATGTTCCTGGACGTCTCGTGAACTTCGTGGTCGGATGACAAAGATTGAACAGCAAGCCATAGATGCGATCCGCATCCTATCAATGGATGCCGTTCAGCAAGCCAACTCGGGACATCCTGGGACACCGATGGCGCTAGCACCTGTTGGTTACGTGCTATTCCACAAGCATCTGCGTCACAATCCATCTGACCCACTTTGGCTTGATCGAGACCGTTTCGTGTTATCCGTTGGCCATGCTTCGATGCTCATCTATTCCCTTTTGCACCTGAGTGGCTACGACTTGTCTGAGGAGGACATCCGGAACTTCAGGCAATGGGGATCACCAACAGCTGGTCACCCCGAGTACGGCCACGCCCCTGGTATTGAAACAACAACAGGTCCGCTGGGCCAAGGTGTCGCCAACTCTGTTGGTATGGCACTCGCGGAGTGCTGGCTGGCAAAGCACTACAACCGACCTGGACATGAGGTTGTAGATCATTTCACCTACGCCTTATGCTCAGACGGTGACATGATGGAGGGCGTATCACATGAGGCCGCCGCAATCGCTGGCCACCAGAAGCTTGGTAAACTGATCTGGATCTTTGATGACAACCGGATAACAATCGATGGCGGTACTGAGTTATCGAGTTCAACCAACCAAGCAAAACGGTTCGAGGCCTATGGCTGGCATGTCACGCACGTTTCCAACGGAAATGACCTCGAAGAAATCGATTCCGCTATTAGCAAGGCAAAAGGAGAATCGGAGAGGCCCAGCCTAATCGTATTAAGAACCACAATCGGTTATGGGAGTCCAGAAAAGGCAGGAACATCAGCAGCTCATGGAGCCCCACTAGGGCAAGATGAAATCACAAAAACAAAGGAGAACCTGGGATACCCCTCATTCGAACCATTTCACGTGGAGAATAGTGCGCGCGAACACTGGGCTGCATGTGTGGAGAATGGCCGAGAGCTTCAGGAAGACTGGCAAAAGCGCTTTTCGTTATACCAGGAACACACACCTGATCTCGCAGCTGAATTCTTGAAAGTTATGTCGGGAGGGCTTCCAGAGGATTGGGATGAAGAGATCCCCGACCTTACGGCAGCCGAAAATGAGAATGCTACAAGAGGGTGGTCCGGGAAGGTTCTCCAGGGTGTAGCACGCCGTATACCAAATCTGATTGGAGGCTCAGCTGACCTCGCGGGATCAAACAAGACTACCATTGATGGCGCAGACAACTTGCTCTCGTCCAGCCCTGGGGGCCGTAACATCCACTACGGGATCCGAGAACACGCAATGGCCTCCATCATGAACGGGATGGCACTACATGGGGGCATACGCCCGTTTGGAGGGACATTCCTTATTTTCTCAGACTACATGCGACCCGCAATCCGGCTCGCAGCACTGATGGGACAACCCGTCCTGTACGTCTTCACACACGATTCAATTGGTCTTGGAGAGGATGGCCCTACTCATCAACCGGTAGAACAATTAGCAGCTCTTCGGGCGATACCCAACCTTTGCGATCTTAGGCCTGGCGATGCTGCCGAAACTGAAGTCGCATGGCGAGTCGCGATAGAACGAACAGAAGGCCCGAGCTTTCTGGCGTTAACAAGGCAGAAAGTTGTCCTTCTTGACCGCCGTGGGACTTTGGCGGGGGCGGAAGGTCTTCGTCGTGGAGGCTATATACTTGCTGAGGCATCAAGCGGAACTCCTGAGGTGATCCTAATCGCGAGCGGATCGGAACTTGGAATCGCTCTCGAAGCACGGGAACAACTAGAGGCTGAAGGCACTCCAGCCAGAGTGGTTAGCCTACCAAGCTGGTACTTATTCGGCCGACAGGAGAAAAACTACCGTGACAGTGTGCTACCCCCTGAAATCTCTAATAAAGTTTCAGTAGAAGCTGCAAGTACCTTCGGATGGACGCGCTGGGTAGGAGAGTCAGGATACTCCCTCGGCCTAGACCATTTCGGTGCCTCAGCACCCTCCGATATTCTCTTTGAGAAATTTGGCATCACAGTCGAAGAAATTCTGAAGGCGGCAAGGAATGTGGCAACGCTCTAGCTGCTAATAGTCAAGAAAACTGTGAGTCAATGGAGAACTAACCACAGTCTTTATTGCGAGCCATGTTGAGATTTGTAAGCACCCGTGACAGTACCTCGGTGCCCCTAGAAGAAGTTCTCTTCCGTGGGCTGGCGCCAGATGGCGGCCTTTACATGCCCACCTCAATACCATCTCTCGCAGGCAACCCTAATTTGGAGGAGCAAGAGTTCCGGGTAACTGCAGCATGGGCAAGCTCTCGTCTTTTCTCTACTCAACTAGGGGAGACAAAGGCGATAAGGCTCGCACTCGAAACGCTTGACTTTCCGATACCGCTAGTAGAGGTCAGCCCGGGCATCCATGTTCTCGAGCTTTTTCATGGGCCTACCCATGCATTTAAGGATGTGGGAGGGCAGTTCATGGCAGGACTCATGCAATACGTTGGGTCGCCGAACTCCGAAAAGCGCACTACGACCATCCTTGTGGCCACCTCGGGCGACACCGGGGGTGCTGTAGCAAGAGCATTTCACGGCCGCCCGAAGACCCGGGTCGTGGTACTCTTCCCGGACGAAGGCGTCAGTTTGCAGCAAAGATGCCAGATGAGCACCCTGGGCGATAACGTATTTGCGATCGCTGTTGCAGGCACATTCGATGATTGCCAAGAGCTAGTAAAAGAAGCGTTCGCTTCAGAAACATTGCGGGACAGATATTGTCTTACGTCAGCGAATTCTATCAACCTCGGGCGATTACTGCCTCAAATGTTTTACTACCTCCATGCCACCCGACTCTTGAGCCCAACTCCTGCATTCTTTGCTGTCCCATCAGGCAATCTAGGTAATTTGTGTGCTGGGCTACTGGCCCATACAGCTGGGATGCCAGCACTGGGCTTCTTGTCGGCAATGAACGTGAATGATGCGCTCGGGCGATTCATGGCTACCGGAAACCTTAGTGAGCAGCCTTCAGTTCCAACAGTTTCGAGCGCTATGGATGTCGGGAAACCCAGCAACCTGGAGCGGATTCGCTGGCTTTTTCGGGGAAACCCAAACCAACTGAACGACATAGTTAGATGTGCCTCAATCGACGATTCTGAGACCCGTAGGTGCATTACGGAAGTACACGAGCAAACAGGATATGTACTTGATCCGCATTCAGCGGTAGCGTATCACGTAGCCAAGCAACACCATGATCTAGAAGCCGGGCCCACCGTTGTTCTGGCGACTGCACATCCCGCAAAGTTCCCTGATGTGGTGGAAACCGCGATCAGCAGTAAAGTAGAGCCACCCCAAGAATTACTCGCTGTGATGAAACGAAAGGAACTCTTTTCGGAGATTAAACCTGCCTTGCGAGAGCTTGAAGCTCTTCTGGATGAAACAATCTTAGATGACTGAAAGACTGAGTGCTGCGGCCGTTCAGCTGCCGTCCTCCACATCCAACCTTGGTAGTGGATATGATACACTCGGGCTCGCGCTCAATCGGTACTTGGTGGCTAGTTTTGAGCCTGGAGGTAATGCGCTTGAATGTGTATGGGACGGCACTCTAGCAAATTTAGAGGTAACCGATAACGACAATCTCCTTGTAGGCGCCTTCAAAAGAATTTTCAATCAAGAGGGATTGATTCCGTGCGGAGTCCTAAGGGCAACATCAGACATTCCTATTTCAAGAGGACTTGGTTCTTCTGCAGCCGCGGTCCTAGCGGGTTACGACCTCGCCCGAGCTGTCCTGAATAAGCCCCGGGATGACAAGGGTGCGTTCGTGGAAGCGCATCGCCAGGATGGGCATGGTGAAAATGCTGCTGCATGCCTACATGGCGGGCTTTGCGCTGTAGTTCATCATCCGAACAACCCGATCATAGTCCCGCTCAAACTTTCTTCCAGAGTTGGCTTTGCGTATGTAGCGCCGTCAAAAGGGATCTCGACAAGAAAAGCACGCCGAGTACTTCCAAAAGAAGTAGGACATGAAGTTGCGGTCCGCTCGCTCGGCCGTATAACCGCTCTTGTGCAAGGATTCGCACGAGGGGACCCGGAGTTAATAAGGATCGGAGTGGAAGATGAGTTGCACGTCCCCTATCGCCTGTCCTTAATCGATAGCGCAGAAGAGGCAATAGCCGCTGGCTACGAAGCTGGAGCCTGGGCAGTTACTATCTCTGGGGCAGGCTCTGGGATAATTGCCATGTGTGATCTAGAGAACACAGAAGCCATTAGCGATGCCATGTGTGTTGTGCTCTCGCGTGCGATCGGAGAAAGCAACTGCTTAAGTTTTTCAGCAGCACCTGATCATGTGGGACTCAGACGTCTCTCCTAGGGGTCATCTTTCAAGTATTCACGCAGTACGCTTGCACAACCAGGGGCAAGATAGACGGTGCTTAATAGACGGCCTCCCAAAAAAGCCGTAAAAGCTGCTGTCGCTCCCACAACTTCAAAGCCGAAACCTAAAGTAAGAAAGAGGACCGCGACCGCAGTCACTTCAATCACACTCGCCCAAGTGATGTGCTGGGTTCTCCGGCCTTCGACAAGGATCGCTCTCTGAAATGAAAGTAAGACCGAAAGGAAGGGTAAGGGCACTATAATTCGTGCCGGAATCAAAGCAAAACTTGTCAGTTCAGGCGTCAGGCCCGACAAGGTTATGAACCACAACTGAAAAAGCGGAGTGAACGCGACTAGGGCTAGTCCTGCTGTTGCAACGGCGCCGAGTGTGAAGCAGAAGCGCCTTAACTCTCTATAGTGTTCAAACTGCTCACCGATCAGAGCAATCGCTGCGTCCTGGTAGGCAAACCCCATCGACCTAAAGAAGAACGATAGGGAATGCACAACAGGGTAAACCGCTAGAGATTCAACCGGAGCAACACTTCGACCCATGAAAAACGTTAAAAGCGGTTGAATTGTAAGTCCGATCATAGAGGTCAAGGCGAGCGGCAGGTAGAATGTTGCTATCGCTCGATATGTCACAGTACGACCTGTGTACCCTGAATCCGTTTCTTCAGCCAATAATTCTCGGACTGTTTCAGCGGCCATAAAGCGGGCAGCGATCGCTTCTACTGTGACACCGGTTCCCAGCGCTAGTCCCCCAATCCACGCCCCAGGTATGTCCAGTAGCAGATATCCGAGCAATGCAGCAACCGTCATTGCGAAGAGACGAATTAGGGTGCCCATAGCAACTAGGCGTGTCTTCCCCGCACGGATTAGCACGCCCTGCAAGAAACGGCGGTATCCAATCGCACTAGGCCAAGGCAGGAAAAACCACAACGCCCCATAAGTGAGGTCCGCTACTTCAGTTGGGAGTTGAAGTAGCGTTTCAGTGAGCCATCGATATACACCCGGAACTAGAACTATCAGTAAAAGAAGCGTCGTTCCAAGAATCAGCCCTCGCGAGAAATTCCGCATCTTGAGATAGCTAATCCGATCCTTAACTAGCGAGGTCGCCGCGCTCATGAGCATGATCACTGGCGCCTCTATGAGAATGGCAAGAGCGAAGGCGACACCGTAGGCACCGAGATTGAATTCCGGACTTGGGAGGCGAGCAATAATCGCTGCCAGGAATGGCCCCTCGGCAGCCATCATGACCCATGTGGCTGCGAGTGGAGCCCAAAAAAGAGCTATCGTGCGCTGAGTGTGGCGCAAATGATTGTATTGTCCGAAAGGTCGTGGATACAGTAGCAGCTACTGCTCGAGCCCTAGAGCTTAACGTAAAGCCAGATTACGAGAAGCGGTGCGCCCTGAAGAGTGCAGACATCTTCAATGGGGAGTAGTGCGCACATGCTCCCTTAGGAGGTCTCTACCGAAGTCCCCATTGAACTCACGCCATACCGAATGGATGTGATTCGCATTGTTTTGCGTGTTGTCATATTCGATAAGGAAAGTTGGGCCCTGAACTCTATAGTAATGTGGTTCACCCGGCTCAACTCCCCCAGCCCACGCAAACGCGATCTTGTCTATTCCAGCTTCATAAAGCCTATCCAAACGATAATCAGCAATCTCTTCAGCCATTACGGACGTATAGGCTTTGACCAGATCCATCAGCAGCAAACGCTGTTCTTCCGTAAGCATTGTGACTCCAATACCCACTGGAGTAAGAGGATTGATCTCTAGTTCTGCACCCGTGATGATATCCCTCGGTGCTACATCACTAATAATCGCCATTTCGTGCTGTCCCGCGTCCAATGCCTGCAGCAGGGTCCGCGCTGCATCTTCCTTATCTGCTAGAGCACGCAACCCCTTATCCGGACCATCTAGAACTTCTGCCGGGTTAGCACCTAAGAATGCCGGAGAACTTGCAACCACAGCTCCTGCAATAATCGTGAAGTGCAATGAGACATGGTGCCCCTCAAAGCGCCACCCCCAACTGGTGTCCGCCGAAGGTGTTCCGAAAACACTGAGTACATATTCCTCGGAATCACGAGCAAAACGACCACCATTCTCAAGCGCCTGGAGTACGTCCTCCAACTCCATAATCTGGATGGTGGTCATATAGCCACTGTTGCTTAGCGCAGACCTAATCAGATCGTGCGCTCTGTCACGCTGTTCAGGGTCCATTTCCTTGAGAGCTACACCCGCACGTGGAAACATCTCTGGCGGTATGAAGTGCCAACGTTGCCGCTCCACATCTTCAAATGTGAACACTGCCCTTGCTCTTTGGTCTTCAGAAAGTGCCGAGATAAAGTCATCGGCCGCGGTCAGCATTTCATCGGCATTAGAACTACAGCCCACAGATGCGATAACCATTGAAGCCAAGACCCCGGGCAATAGTAGGAAACGAATAAATTCTGACTTCTTCATATCCTCCTCCTTACCGCAAACGGCCTGCTTTCCTAACTGCGCACGTAAATAGCGTTTACTGCGCATCGCAATCTAGTGGATTGACTGCAGCAGATTCGCTAGCACATCCGTCCATATATCATATCCCGCTGATGTCATATGGAGCCCATCCCGGACAAAGAGTTCCGGCATCGGTGTGCCGTCCTTGCCCAACATCGGTGTGGCAATATCAGCGTAGTGCAAGTTGGCACGTAATCCCGAGAACGAATGCACCTTCTCATTTAGTTCTTGCATTTTTGGCCACAGGGACCAACGCCGGATGCTCGGCTTAACCGCGACAAAGACAATCTCACTCTCTGGAAGTTCCTCCAACACGGCCCCTACAAACTCCTGATAATCCTCAAAGACCTGCGTCACGCTCTTGCCGGCCCCAAGGTCATTGTCACCTGCGTAGAACACGACGGTGGACGGCGAATACTTTAGAACGGTCTGCTCAACATAGTGATTAACATCAGAAACGTGTGAGCCGCCGAAGCCGCGATTGATTAGCGGAAGATCAGGGAAACGTTCCGCGCTATTCCACATAACAATGCTGGAACTCCCAACGAAGAGTGTTGCTTTGGTTGGATGGCTGTTTTTCGTATCCCAAGCCTCGAACCTAGAAATCTGTTGTTCAAAGCGTTCAGGGTCAGGATCATTATGCTGTGCTTCAGTTAGGGATGGTACAATGAGCCAGAGAGAGCATAGTGCGAACATGGCACTCACCCCATCTCTCAAGCGGAACCGGAGACATTCTGACCTTTTCATGTCAACCTCCTAACAAGATGCACTGCTACTAGCAGATACTCAGCATGATACGCACTTGTGATTGTTCTTCGAACCCAAGCTCTCCAGCAGGGCCACGGTTCCAAGGTAGGGAGGTGTGCGCTGCTGGGGGCCATTCGCCATATCGGCAGTAGTCTGTCCCTTGCGGCTAACCACGGTTACATCGGCGCCGTGCTCGATCAGATACAAAACTAATTCGTCATCGCCTCGGGATGCCGCATGATGGAGTGCCGTATAGGCGTTCACATCCCGGACATCAACCTCAGCACCTGCCTCCTCGATCAGGAACTTCACCGCTACCAACCAGTTGTCCGGTACATACCGGTGTGCATTCGCTGCAAATGACTGTCCGTACCCGACACCTGACGCTGCGTGAATCGGATAAACAGACGGGCCGCCAACAGGGACTAGGGGTATACCGGAATAGTCTTTGTCCTCATCTTCTTCGGCTTCTTCCTCCTCAGTTTCCGTTGCCGCGCTCTCTCCTTCGGCGTTTGCCATTTTGGGATTCACGCTGGCTTCGGCCTGCTCTCCAACTTCTTGTAGCTCTTCAGTTTCTTCTGCACCCTGACTTTCCTCGCCTTCCAACTCCTCGTTCTCCTCCTCCGTATTCTCCTCAGCCGGATCAGCACGCCGACGCCGCTGAGGCGGCTTCATGGTCGGTATGTTCGGATCCGCTCCATAATCCATCAGTAGTCGCATAGCATCCACATCCAGCGCATAGGCAGCGCGCCAGAATGGTGTGGCACCCCGCAAATTGGCACCGCCAGCCCTGCCCAACACAGAGAACGTGTACTCCATAAACCAGAGATGGGTTTTTAGGCGGGTATCAGGATCCGCCCCTGCAACTAAGAGGGCTTCTAAGACCTCTAGATATGTACTTGCCTGCTGCTCATGCTCCGTTGGATGGGCATACGACGCCCTAGGTGCCCACTGTCGCTCAAGCGTTGCGAATAGTGGGGTGGTCCCAGCTATACTCATTGCGTTGGGATCAGCACCCTGGGCAAGCAACATTAACGCAAGGTCAAACTGGCCATTGATTGTGGCCATCAGCAGGGGTTGCGTCTGATCTCCTCCCGAAGGCTGATTTATATCAGCACCGCCGTCTATTAGTGCCGTCGTTGCCTCCATATGGCCCTGACGAACCGCATGCAGCAGCGGCGTAAGCCCACCCCAGCTTCCTACCAGCTGGGCATACGAAGGCGGTCTCTCTTCTTCGTTTTCGTCTGCGGCGGTTCCATCTGGTCCAAATGGCTTCTCAGGTTGTTCTACCTCTTCTGGTTGGTCGCTGGCTAATTCAGCATTAAGTGTATCCTCAGCACCTGGCCCGACCTCCTCCAATTCATCGTCCTCTTCAGTCTCCACAGGTTCCTCTTCTTTCTCTGTGTTAGAAGAGGGTAAATCGGGCCATTTTCGCTGAATCTCTCGGTAGGCCAGAATTGCTGCTTGGACTTGACTCGGGGCAGGCTGCCAGTCTGTCCCTCCGCCTTCTTTTTCCTTGAATTCTGCAAGAAATTCTGACAAGCCTCTTTCGGCCGCGCGATCTGCTTCCGAGTGCTCCACAACGTTTACTGCACCCGAGGTGATGCTTGGATCAGCTCCAGAGGAGAGAAGCACCCGGATCGCTTCTATTCGATTGTTCGCTGCAGCAAATATGAGCGGTGTTTGACCCCAGGACGATTCCTTCGCGTCTATAGTGGCACCCGCCTGGATTAATTCGGTTAGGACACCAGGGTCACCGGAGGCAGCGGCAAGGTGGAGTGAAGTAACTCCTGAGTTGGTGGTCATCCCGTTGGGGTCTGCATTTGCTTCGAGCAACAGGGTCACGAAACCCACGTCGCCTGACCGCGCTGCCATATGCAAGGGCGTGTATCGACCAATCCGGGTTCCGGCATGCACATCGCCTCCGGCATAGATAATCGTATTACCGAGTTCGATGTCTCCATGCTGGACAGCCCAGTGGAGGGCGGTCATCCCATCACCTTGGGCGGCATTCACGTCAGCACCTTGGCGTAGCAATTGACGAACTGCAGTGATATCCCGCCGTTGGGCTGCATCGGCCACTGGTGTATCCGGGCTGCTAGTAGACCCACCAAGTAGAAGCGGTAGGGCAATGACACCAAGAATGTTGCGGAGCACCCGTCTGCTCATACCGAGAATACCCCGTCGCTATCACCGAATCCTGTTAAGTCTCGATGTCCTAGCTTATTCAACAAGGATACGAACACATTTGCCATAGGTGTCCCGTCCGGCGCCTTCATATGCGCGCCCCCCTCAAGTTGTCCGTTAGCTCCCCCCATCACCACCAGCGGGCAGCGACGATGGTTATGTAGATTCGCGTCACCCATGGGTGAGCCCCAAATGATCATCGACTGGTCCAACAGGTTGGACTCCCCATCAAAAGTCTCTTCCAGTCGGTCCAGGAAGTACGCAATCTGGCTCACCCGGTATTGGCAAATCTTGTTGAATTCTAGGATCGCCTCTTCTCTGTCTCCGTGGTGAGAAGATGGGTGAAATGCTCGGTCAGACCCACTTTCCGGGAAAGTGCGATTTGATGCATCTCGTCCAGTCTTTAACGCGACCACTCGTGTAATGTCGGCCTGGAATGCTAGCACCTGAATATCGGACAGAAGTCTCATGTGTTCGGAGAAAGAATCTGGTACGCCAGGAGGAGCTTCGGGTAACTCCCTGGGCTCTCCAGCCGTGTTCCGAAGTTCAACCATATCTATACGGCGCTCGATCTCACGGATGTTCTGCAGATACTGATCTACGCGCCGGCGGTCAACCGCACCTAAATCCCTTTTCATTCGGCCCACTTCATCCGCAACCCAGTCCAGGATGCTCTTCTGAGTCCGACGCCGAATGGCACGCTCTCTCTCAGAACCACCTGCCCCAAACAACAGGTCAAATGCAGTGCGGGGGTTGCGGATCATCGGAAGAGGCTCTGAAGGAGACGACCAACTAATCGAGTCCATGTAGGAGCAGGAATAGTTATAGTCACAGCCTCCACCCTTATCCGTGCTCTCGATAGAGAGTTGCAGGGACGGTAGCACGGTCTCCTGACCGAAACGCTGAGCATGGAGTTGATCTAGCGAAGTCCCGCAGTAGAGGTCCGATCCTTGTGTCTGTTTGGGGTGTGACTGGGTGAGAAAGACAGCGCTTGAACGGAAGTGGTCCCCGCCGATCTCCCCAGGGTTTACTGGCTCGGCCATACGGACATCAGTATTGCTGATGATTGTGAGTCGGTCGCGCCAAGGCTCCAGAGATTTAAGAACATTTTCCGGAAGCAATTCGTAATCACGACCAACAGTGGAGGGCGCAAACAAGTACTGCTCCGCACCCCACTCGTTGCATCCGGGCAGACCATGCACCTCTTCGATGCAGACCAGACGGGGTGCCCCTGCTTCTTTGGGTGACCCATACACTCGGCCCGCGGGCCGCATGGCATCGAGCAATGGTAACGCCAAAGTGGTGCCCACTCCCCGAATGAACGTGCGACGTGGGATACTCTTCCCTGTGATAAAGCGCATGTTCCCTTACCTCGATTTGGGATCCAGAGAGTCCTCCCCTGACGCTACTGGAGCTTGTTTCATTTGGAATGCGTCACTCTTTAACACACCAAGTATGAATGACGACATCCGATAATTGTTCTTTTCAGCTTCTGCGACGATAGCCCGGACTGCCGGCTGGTCCTGATAGTCTAGCCTCCTGCCTAATGCATAGGCCATTAAGCTAGCAGTAAAATGTCTTATCAGCGGAATTGGCCGCTTGAGCAAGACTCGTGACAAGTCTGACGGATTACTAATATCCGTCCCGTCGTAGAACGTACCACGTGTGTCTAAGGGCACACCTCTTTCCCGTATTCTCCATTTACCCGTTACATCGAAGTTGTCGAGAGCCAGGCCGATCGGGTCCATAAACTTATGACAAGATGCACATACAGGATTTGCGCGATGTATCTCCATACGCTCACGCGTAGTAAGAATACGCGCCCCTTCCGTCTCATCCGTCGCATCTAGATCCGGCACACCGGGAGGAGGAGGAGGAGGAGGAGTACCCAAAAGTACCTGCATTACCCACTTGCCCCGAAGTACCGGTGAAGTGCGATTTCCAAGCGAGGTTTGGACCAGTACGCTCCCATGACCTAAAACGCCTCGCCTTTTTTCGCCGGGATAGTCTACCCGTCGGAATTCGTCTCCAATAACACCAGGAATATCATAATGATTTGCTAAGCGCTCATTAAGGAAGGAGTAGTCAGCGCTATACATCTCGAGCAGGCTCCTATCCTCTCGAACCAGATGATCAAAAAAGAGTTCAGTCTCCCGGTGCATTGCTGCAGACAACTGTTGGCTATAGTTGGGAAACCAGAACGCATCCGGGCGAACCTTTTCCAGGTCCTGAAGTTGTAGCCATAATGAGGCGAACCGCGTAGCCAGAGCTTCCGAGCGGGGATCCAACAGCAATCGCCTAGCCTGACGCTCTAGGTTCCTCGGCTTAGACAGATCACCACTTCTGGCAAGACGAAGTAGTTCTTCATCGGGGTTTGCACCCCACAGGAAGAAAGAGATCCGCGATGCAAGGTCCACTTCGTCAAGTTCGTAGACCTCACCTGGTTCTACATTGTCCGGCTCTTTCTCCATCCGGAAGAGGAAGTGCGGGCTGGTTAGGATAGCTTCTAGTGCGGTCCGCACCCCCATTTCGAAGCCCCCCTCTTCGGCACCCATCTGATAAAACCTCATCAGAGGTTCAATGTCTTCCTGATCTAGACTTCGACCGTACGCCTGTGCCGCAAGTCCGGCTAGGATATTCGTGCTGCAGGACTCTTCTTCCTCAGCGGAGGTAGGCCGGCAGGTGAAGATGCGACGTCGAGTTGGCGTATCAGAAACACCCACCGGGTTATGCGGACCTTCAAGCGTTAGGTTAATGAGATGGGGAAGCGATGTAGTACCGTAACTCGCCTCTGTACCCGTTAAAGACCAGTCATTGGGGCGAATCAGGTCCTCATAGGGCCCATCCATCTGACGGATGAACGCGGCGGTAACTCTCCGTTGTCCCGCCCGGATGAACACCGGCTCAGTCTCGACCGGAAAGGTCTTTCTTCCTTGAAAGTCGATATCGCCACCGTAATGCACTAACGCTACGCGTTCGCCTTCAACTGATATGTCTATGTCGTGGAAGCGCTCTCCCCACCCTGAAATGAAACCCATGGAGAAGGTGTACTCTCCATCTGCAGGGAAGGTATGCAGGACGCTAATACCGCCCCGAGTCCCGTAGGGAGCCCCCTCGACCGTCTCCCACTCGTGCTGTGATACGGTTGCTGGATTCGTATAGGTCTTTGCAGTAACCGGGGCATCTGTCTGACCAACCGCCTGGCGTGCTACCTCACTGGCAGCTGTCATATACGCGTCCATCAATGTAGGCGACATTGCCTGCACGTCGGCGATGTTGTCGAAACTCGCACTAATCTGATCCGCTGGTAGCCACTCCCCCGGATCGATTCTGAGCCCTAACACATCCTCGATAAGGCGTGCATATTCCGCGCGATTTAGCCGCTGAAACGGTCGCGTCCCTGGGCTCCGTTGCTCATCCGCAGCCTCATCGATCAGCGTTTCAAGCGTTTCGACAAGAGTCAAAAGTGTGTCTGGACTGGGCCTGCGGGCCCCAGGAAGCGGCATCATGCCCGCCCTCAGCTTCACAATCATCTTCTCCGCTGTCTCTGCCAATTGAGGAGCCTTAGCGATATCGAACTCAGACAGAGAGAGATTTCCCCTCAGCGTCACATCATTATGGCACCCAACGCAGTACTGCTGGATAACATCGTTGAGCTCATCAGAAGACATCACGAGCAGTGGGTCCCTGGTCGGCACAAACCCATAACCATAAAGGCCTTCACCCGATCGCGCTGCCAAGTACTCCTGCGTCAGGATACTAGGCGACCCCTCAAGTTTAAGGTCACTCTGTTGCGCTCCCATTAGCGATGGCATACCGAGTCCAAAGCACGATAACGCGACTACCTTATGGGCCAAGGTTCTCATAGGGTGGCTCTTCAACTTCTAACGGATCCGGTTGTAAATGGCGTGTGTCACACGTGTAATCTTTCCGTTTTCATCAAGTCGCACATACTCGTTGTCAATCCTGTCCCCGTCCTCCGAAAGCGTATTGATGATGACTTGGGACACTCGACCATTTCTCTTGTTCAAGATTCGCGTGCTCCGGTCGTCGATGATCTCCACCGCAGTCTCTGAACCTTCTTGCCCTCGAACCGCTCGGAAAACACCGTCGAACATCGTCACATAACCCCATTCGTTGTCCTGTCCGCCTGCGTTGGTCGAAGCGACGGTAATCTCCATACCGCCATTTCCATAGGGTTCATACGTCATGATGTTCTTCGAAGGTGGAGGAGCATCCGATTGCATCTGCCAGACACCAAAACGCGGGTTCGACTGTGCAGACGCGGATGCAGCCGTAATGACCAGGGCGACAAGAGCCAGCAAGCTAATCTTCAAATTCCGTCTGCACATCGATGGTACTCCTATCTAAGGGTGTGGGCGGACACAGGCAGCATGTGGACCTGGCGTACACCGTGCAAGGTTCCCGCCCTATGGACGCTCTCTATCTCCAGAGGGGAGTTCACAAGTATCAGGCCATCCACGTTCGCAAGCGAGGGCATATAGTGCTTCCGGTTCCCGTTCGGTAACCGGACCCTTACTCCCCCGAAGTACGATGGGAAGTTCTTCGAGTGGAGGAGAAGCACGACCGAAACCTGAGGTCCCGGTTCTGAGCCGGATCAGGTTCTCACAAGCCAAATCGAAGCCGAGATCACAACCATTTCCTAGTGACGCCTGGGCATCATTGAACCGATCCCTGCTGGCAAACAGTACTCCGAGTTCGTTACAAGCCCAACCTGAATCACTTTCACAATATGTATCCTGCATGAAGGCTAGATACTCACATCCACGATCACTGCCATCGTCACATGCCTGCTGCCAAAACGGGAGGTACTGACCAGGATGGTTATCACCAACGCCACCAGTACCACTGAGAACAACAAAGATCACAACCCAAATTCCCACGAGTCCATAACGTCGCTTAATGGGAGTAAGACCCTTTGTGATCGATGAAAAGTCGAGGAATCCAAACCACCTTGAGGCCGCACCTCGATCAATAACTTGGACCAAAAGATTCAGGATAGGCACGGGTAGTAGCTTGTCGTAGAAAGTTGGAACTTCCATTGCCTCTAGAAGCACAAAAAAGGCGATCGTAGCAAACCCGTAGAGGATGCCGAAGATAATCCGACCTCGGCCCGTACTGGGGGAGGTGGACGGATCCGTGAACAGAAGGTGCATTCCCAGAAAAACTGCAACCGGAATGTACGCATCGTGGAACAAGTAGGTTCCTGTAAGCCAGAAGTAACCAAGACCAAACGTGTATGCGGAGATAACCGCCCAAACCGTCATGATCGCTACACCGAAAAGAAGCTGGCCCGGTATAGCGGCCAAAAAGATCACAGCATAGATGTAGGGAGGGTTATACTGAGATTGAGCGATCTCCTGTCCCCAGGTGATCTCAGTCATACCCGTCATGATCAGCACTAGAGAGCAAACGCCAAGCGGGAAGGAAGACGGGTTAAAGATGTGCGCAGAGCGACCGTCTTTCGTCCACCGGATAAGGTCTTTTCCTAGATATCCCAATAGGATCATCGCGAATTGCCAATGGAACCATTCCGGCTTGAACCACAAGAAGAGATTGATGCTGAAAATGATTGGGAAGGGACCAAACCCAAGTTGGTAATTCTCGCGCCGGGACCACTGGAGCAGAGCATCTACACCATATGCGAACACGAGTTGGGCAGCGATCAATGGAGCAAAAGCATAAACCTGATCTACATACTGACCCCACCAGAAAAACACGGTGCCTTGTGCACAAGCCTGGACCCAATGGTGGCGCCGAATAGCTAATTCAAGAGTTAGTAACCGCTGCCCGTTTCTAATTCCAATGAAGAGAGCAGATGCCCAAGCAACGAGTACCCCCGCTGCAAGCAAGAAAGTGTTCCTTAACCCTAGGTCCCGTACCGGTGGGCACCATACGAAGGCCGCGAGAAGAGCTGCGAAGAAACATGGTACTAAAACGGCCTGGGCAGGTGAAAGTCGCCTTCCAACAGACGTCACTTGTGTCACAGCACCGTTCATAGGCCTCATGGGCAAGTTACCAGAGATCTTCTGGCTCGATGATGATGCATTAACCTGACGGGTGATGGAACCCCCTCACCGCTCAGTAGCCCATTAATGCTGGTATACAAGAAGAAAGGGCGCCGCGCAGACCACTCACGCGGCGCCCCTCGACTTAATCGAGGCTACATACCTCTAACATACTTTGTTAATCCACCACCCGCTGTAGGACGAGAGATCGGACCTTCAGCTGCATAAACGTTGCCATCGGCATCAACCGCAACGCCCTCACCAGCCACACCTGTATCACGAGAGTCAATCTCATAAGGTGGGATGAAGGCCGTTACAACATCTTCGGACGCATGACCTATACGAATACCAGTGGTCCAACCAGGGTGATTATTCGGGTTGGTTTCAGAATCGATCGCATACAGCATGTCGTCATCTGTGATAAAGAGTCCGCTGATACGACTGAACTGAACATAGGATTCAAGATAGTTACCGTCCTGATCGAAAATCTGTATTCGGTGATTTCCTCGATCTGCAACGAAAAGACGACCCTCGGAATCCATCTCTAATGCATGAGGGGTACGGAAGTTACCAATCTCCGTGCCAATTTGCCCCCATTCTTTGATGAATGTTCCATCAGCGGCAAACTTCATGATCCGACCAGTCGCACCTTCTGTGACTGTGGGATTGTTTGGGGTCAGCATGGACTGGCCACCATGTCCATCTGCTACAAAGATGCTCCCGTCGGGCGCGGTGATGACATCATTGGGCTGATTGAAGTGCTCGGAGTCGTTCCCCGGCTCACCGCGAGTACCTAGCCTCAAGAGTACGTCACCAGTCGCGCTAAACTTGATGAGATGGTGTCCGGTCATATCTACAATCCAGACATTCCCGTCGGCATCCAGATGGATCCCGTGGGGGAGATCAAACTCCCCGGCACCAAAGCTGGTGAGGACCTCGCCAGTATTACGATCAAACTTGAGAACCGGATCGACCAGATTCTCGGCGCATCCACCACCCAGAGCACTCGCGCCACATCGATCATAGGCCCAGACGTTACCGTCATGCGGATCGATATCAACACCGGCTGTAGAACCCCATGTCCTATTATCTGGAAGCGGACCCCATTCTGAGACGACCTCAGATGTGGGATTCGGAAGACCAGCAGCTGCCGGATCGGTAACAGTTGACGGATCTGGAGCTTCAGGGGCTGGTGCGTCAGCCTGGCCAGAACAGCCCGATAATACAACACTGATTGCTATCGCAAACCCAAATGAAGGGAGCCGTGACAAAAACATTTTACCTCCTTGCTACTCTATTCAATTAGTTGATCAAATTACCAAGTCCTAACATCTGACTTGGCAGCCCTAACGCTTAAGCGACTTACCTGCCTACTTCATTTTTCTCCTGATATCGAGCACCACCCAAGACATTGGGAAGTGAGTAATTGCCTTCATGGCAAGCATACTCGTACACCTGACCATCTAGCCGTGTGAACGGTACTTCACCCCCCCATACCTCTGTATACGTCGTGGAATCATCAATTGTGAACTCGTAGACGATTGACTCGTCATCCACGCGGGTAAAGCGCTCGATCACCCTGAGATCTTCTGAAGGTGGCACTCCGCGGAATGCGTGCTCGGGATTGAGGTTCCTGGTCTCTACAACCAGCGTATTGCCTTCCCACCAGCCCCGAGAATCGCCGAAGTACGGACGGACATTAGTAGGTAACGAACGTGGCTCGCCAAGCCGAATGATGCGCACGTCGTGTACCATCTCCGCCATGATCATGACGTAATCAGCATTTTGTACAATCGTATAATTGTTGTTGTACCAGTAGTTGGGCAGCATCGGAGGACCGGCACTTGATCCAAAAGACACAATGCATCGCTCAGCTAGCGGGCGGACTTCCGGATGATCATACGCACCAAACTGCCTACTAAGCGCCCTGGAATCATCAACCCGGCGACGCCCCTCTGGGGTCAAGCTTGGTACACGGCCGTTCGATGGGTTGGTAACGAGCGAACTCCTGAATTCCCCATTCACGACTGCTACCCGGTCTCCGGGCTCCCTGTAGAACTCGTTGTAGCAAGAAGTCGGCCCATCGATGCAAACCGGGTGGGTACCACCTTCTGGTGGGGGAGGACGATCTGGATCACTTGCTTCAGCTTTGCGAGCCACAAGTTCCGCCTGTCCTTGTTCAATCTCAGCTACCTCTTCCCAAGTCAGAGCACGTTCCCAACCTGCGGGTCGCTCGAAAGGTGTAAGGGTCGCATTAGTCCAATTCCCTTGCAGGTCCGGGTGACCGAATACAGTCCTGGGCACCTCCCACTGTTCGGAAGATGAGGGGCGCTCCTGCGCGGTTACAGGAGAAACCAGCGCTGCAAGGCACATGAGTGCTGCACCAGCAATCCAATAAAGCCTGGGAGACAGCAATCTCGAGAAATGGACTTTCATTTTTTGACCTCCGAGTCAACGGACCCTCTACCACAGTGTCCGAACTCGATTAATCTGCCAATGGACCGCCTCAAGCGCGAGTGTTTTCCTGTCAGATTGAATTCTGCTTTTACATTTCTAATAAGAAAAAACCCCGCGAGTTCTTGGCTCGTAGGGTATGAAAGCCTCTAGGGGCGCATAAACGGAGCGCGAGGGATTCGAACCCCCAAGCCCTTTCGGGCGCTCGCTTTCGAGGCGAGTGCAATACCATTCTGCCAGCGCTCCTCAAGTAGATCGCTTGAGCGATCTACATAATCGGGGCGCCCGGATTCGAACCGGGGACCTCTGCGACCCGAACGCAGCGCTCTACCGGACTGAGCCACGCCCCGAAACCGAAACGGGTCATCCCAACACGGACGGGGTGGGATTCGAACCCACGCGGGCGTTAGCCCACACGATTTCCAATCGTGCGCCTTAAGCCACTCGGCCACCCGTCCACGGCCACCTGCGCCGCGGACCTGGGCGCAACCGGACCAAATATTAATAGGCCATACAAACCAAAACGGAGGGAGTGGGATTCGAACCCACGTGGACGCGAAGTCCAACGCCTTAGCAGGGCGCCGCCTTTAGCCACTCGGCCATCCCTCCCCTATAGAGACATAAATGTCTCTGAATTGCCCCGCTAGGGCTCGAACCTAGACTCTCCGGAACCAGAATCCGGCGTGTTGCCAGTTACACCACGGGGCAAAAGAAGCCACCTGTCGGATTCGAACCGACGACCCCGTCATTACGAGTGACGTGCTCTACCAAACTGAGCTAAGGTGGCGGTCTCATAATGGAGCCGAGGGGAATCGAACCCCTGACCTCAGCGTTGCGAACGCTGCGCTCTCCCAACTGAGCTACGGCCCCGAAGAAACCCCTCCGTATGGGCGCGACAGGATTCGAACCTGTGACCTCTACGATGTCAACGTAGCGCTCTAACCAACTGAGCTACGCGCCCAATTCACTCGAACCCTTCGTCGAATATGCGCCCGGGAGGACTCGAACCCCCAACCTCCTGGTCCGTAGCCAGACGCTCTATCCAATTGAGCTACGGGCGCTTACTCCACCTTTACATGTCGTTGCTAAATGCCCACGACAGGACTCGAACCTGTACGCCGTTTCCGACACTGGTCCCTCAAACCAGCCTGTCTACCAATTCCAGCACGTGGGCATCAAATGGACTGACCTGCCGATCTCCAGCGCAGTTCAGGATGCTCGAGGAGGGACTCGAACCCTCACGGGGTTAACCCCCACAGGGTCCTGAACCCTGCGCGTCTACCAATTCCGCCACCCGAGCGCTAGACCAGTCCGCATAACATGGAGCCGAGGGGAATCGAACCCCTGACCTCTTGAATGCCATTCAAGCGCTCTCCCGACTGAGCTACGGCCCCGATTCACACGACCTAAAAGCCGCCACCACTTCGGGCAGGTACCGGCTCCATTATTTCAATCAGCTTTAGCGGGGCTGACGAGACTCGAACTCGCGACCTCCGGTGTGACAGACCGGCACTCTAACCAACTGAGCTACAGCCCCTACTCTTACAACTCCCTACTATGCTTCAACTTAATATCCCGACGGGGAATCGAACCCCGATTGCCAGGTTGAAAACCTGGTGTCCTAACCATTAGACGACCGGGACCCAGCCGCTCCTCATACAGGCCCGGAGGGACTCGAACCCCCAACCGCCGGTTTTGGAGACCGGTGCTCTACCAATTGAGCTACGGACCTAAATATTCCCTCCAACTCCGATCTACCTCCGGCTTCAAGACAATGGCCAGGGGCAGAATCGAACTGCCGACACCATGATTTTCAGTCATGTGCTCTACCAACTGAGCTACCTGGCCTCCATAAAAAAACCCGTCCGAACCAAGTTAAGCGCGGACGGGGGACTTTTCGGAGAGGGCCTAAGCTAAAGACGGCTCCCCGGCCCCGCCCGCCATCGCGGGCTCCAAGTATCAGCGACCGTCCAAAAACTCGATGTCTGCATCGTGCAATCCTCGGGTCATCTTAACGTGGGAAACGCCGCTGTCGGGCGGCGCTTCAAAAGCTCATAGCGGGGGCGGGATTCGAACCCGCGACCTTCGGGTTATGAGCCCGACGAGCTACCAGACTGCTCCACCCCGCAATAGGGGAAAGAAGTTAGTCGGGCCGCAGATAAGAGGTCAACCCGTTTTTTGCGCCTCCCCAGACTGATCTATCAAAGAGCGGGACCCTGTTGAGACAACCCCCCAGCGAGCTTTACCTTTCCCACCCCTCGGGACGTGGCGCAGCCCGGTAGCGCACCTGAATGGGGTTCAGGGGGTCGCCGGTTCGAATCCGGCCGTCCCGATTTGGGAAAGGGTTTAGCAGTAATCATTTACGAACATGGGGGAGTCCAGGGATGGGCTCTCCCGTTTTCGTTATATGCCTATTAATCACTCTCAGTGACCCTGGCCACAGCTTCACTCGGGTCCCTCAGCTTGCTCTCAGGGCCCCTAAGGGCTAGAAATCGAGGTAGGAAGCAAGGATTAAGGCCACTCGAAGTCGTGGACGGCTATGCCACGGCAAAGGAACAGAAGGATGACTGCCAAACGACTTCTATTTTTCTCCTTAATTACAGCTATCGGCAGCTCAGGCTGCATGGCCGGTAATACTGTATCCGTTAGCGAGGAGGCAAGTGCAGGTGCAGAAACGGAGCAGGTATTTGAGTTAAGGACATATACAGCGGCAGAAGGAAAGTTCGACGATCTGCTCGCCCGATTCCGGGATCACACTCTCAGAATCTTCGAAAAACATGGTATGACGAATGTTGGTTACTGGACCCCACAGGATGAGCCACTCTCAGCCAACACCCTGATCTATGTGCTAGCACACCCTTCACGTGAGGAAGCAGAGCAGAGCTGGCGCGATTTTTCAAGCGATCCAGAATGGCAAAGTGTTGCTGAAGAATCACAAAGGGATGGCCGCCTAATTGCGGGTCTAGAAAGAGTCTTTCTAGACCCAACAGATTTTTCTCCCATGCGGTAAACAATTACCGAAGGATCGCCGATTAGGTCTTCGGGGGCTATTCTCGGCAGTGAAGTTCGGGAGGGGCGGACAGCAGCAGATGCAGCCCGCTACGAGTCGGTCGTGGAATACCTCGTCACCAACAGAAGTCGACGTTAGAACCTAAGAATCAGATGACAACAAGCTGGAGATGACCATGCTTCGCAATGTCTTTTTTATGTGTTTAATGATCCTCACAGCAGTTCCCATTTCTGCTCAAATGGGACGCCAGTTAACACTTGAGGACTACTATCAGATAAAGAGCGTCGGGTCTCCTCTGATCTCCCCATCAGGTGATTGGATCACGTTTACGGTATCTCAACGCATCGAAGAGACAAATGGGACCACAACCGAGTCATGGGTGGTGCGGTCGGATGGATCCGGAATGCCCGTAAAGGTGCTACACAATGGTCAGAATGTTTCTAATCCTCGGTGGACCGATGATGGTCATTTAAGATTCAGTCACCAAGACGCCGTCTGGCTTACTGATCCTGAACAACCTGAAGGGCCTGCAGTAAGGGATGAGAGCATTGCATCGCCGGGTGTTCAGAGCCCGGATGGGCAGTGGACAGCACTCACTCAAGATATGCCCAAGCCTGAGCCCCTCGAATCCGATCTATCAGAGTTTGAACGCCGGCACGAGGAAAGGTTCAGAGGAGAAGCTTTTGACTGGTATCCATTCCGGAGAGACGGTCAAAGCTTTCCGCTCCCTGATGCAGGTGAGCGGGCACTAACCGAGATCTTTATCGCCACCACAGACGGCAGCGGGCCGCCACAACAGCTTACGCAGCTGGGGTTAAGACCAGGAAGCCTGCGATGGAGACCTGATGGCAGCAAGCTTCTTTTCACAGCTGATGAAGCCGTCCTAGATGAACTTGCCTACGGCCGCTCAGATCTTTTCTTGGTCACTGTTGAGGGAGAGCTGACTCGCCTCACCAACGACGGCTATACGTACTCGGGCGCTGGGTTCTCGCCGGATGGCCGATGGATCTCCTATACCCGTGCCTTCGGTACGAACATGATCATCGATCGAAAGTTGAATCATGGCGGGCCAAGAGACTTGTATATTCGACCAGCCGATGGTGGTGAGCCGGTGAACCTAACTGAAGACTGGGACCTCGACCCGGGCAGTCCGATGTGGTCACCAGACAGTCGTTACATCTACTTCGTTACCGGAATCGGAGGAGCCCGGCACCTCTTCCGCGTCTCTCCGCATGGTGGAGGTGTAGAGCAGGTCACAACTGGACATCGACGAATCAATGGGCTCGATATTGACGAATCTTTCCAGCGGATGACCTACACTGTCGGAGAATTCGAGAGGCCTTCGGACATATATGTTGCTGACATCGATGGCGGGAACGAGAAACGGCTCACAGACATCCACGCTGACTTTTTCACAGAAGTTGAGGTCGCCACTCAGCCATCAGAGCAGATCCTCTACAAGAGTTATGATGGAACAACAGTAGAAGGGTTTCTTATATACCCATTCGGCTACGATCCACAGGGACGATACCCACTGATTATCGTAAACCATGGAGGCCCACATTCCGCGTCAGGATATGGATTCAACTTCAAGAATATGCTCTTTGCGGCGAATGGATATTTTGTCTTTCTGCCTAATTTTCGGAGTTCAACCGGCTACGGAGACGCATTCAAGTGGGGAACCTGGGGAGCATGGGGTACCAATGACGGAGAAGATGTGCTTTCAGGTGTCGATCACCTAATCGCTCGGTACCCGATTGACCGGGAACGTGTAGGGACCACGGGTCACTCGTATGGTGGCATCTTGACCAACTGGTTAATCACTAGATATCCAGATCGCTTTGAGGCGGCTGTATCCGGTGCTGGAGCTTCCAATTGGACCAGTAACTACGCGCTTTCAGACGTCGCTCGCACCAAAGAACTGGAATTCCTAGGTCCACCCTGGGACCCAGAGGCTCGAGAGATCATGATCCGACAATCCGCCTACCTGAACTCGGGCGGAGTGCAGGCAGCGACTCTGTTTGTTCATGGTGAGGAGGATTACCGGGTACCTCTAGAAGGATCGATACAGCTATACACATCTCTAAAAAAACAACGTGTGCCCACTAAGCTCATCATTTATGAAGGCATGGCACACGGAATTCGGGGGCACTGGAATAATGTACATCGGATGGCAAATGAACTCCGGTGGTGGGATACATATATGAAGCCTGCTAACACAGTGCCCGTGAGCGATGGCCAAAATCATTGACTAATTAATGTGATCGACATTTCGTGGTGGATTACCTGTTGAGTGGTACCAGGCAGTGATACCACTGCCGCGAGCCTTGGTCTTGGCTTTGGGCTTCTACTTCGGTATCCCGGTTGTTCAGATCTCTGGTACACTTCAGGGTCAGACAGCCCCCACTGATTCGATCCTTGCCATCGCTCATACGCTCTTCACTGAAGCAGGCCTATTAGCTAATCAGGGTCACCAAGATGAAGCAGAGTCTAAATTCCAGCGTGTACTAGATATCCGAGAACAAGCCCTTGGGCTGGACCATCCGGACGTGGCGCTAACCCTGCACAACCTAGGCTTCATCTACAATGCGCAAGGTCGCTATGCAGAGGCGGAACCCCTCCTGCGGCGAGCACTGATCATCCGAGAGGCAGCCCTCGGCCCTCAGCATTTGGAAGTAGCGCTCACCCTGAACAGCTTGGCTTTCACCTATGGAGTCCGGTCCCGTTACGAAGAGGCGGAACCACTATACGAGCGAGCCCTGGCAATCAGAGAATCCATCTTGGGCCCAGCCCACCCGGATGTAGCGTTCGCAATGAATAATCTGGCCTTTTTCTATGCAATGCAGTCCCGTTACGAAGAGGCGGAACCACTATACGAGCGAGCCCTGGCAATCGATGAAATTGTGCTAGGGCCAAATCACTTAGAGGTGGCTCACGTCTTGAGCAATCTGGGTATGCTCTATGACGATCTGGACCGATATATAGAGGCCAGGTCAGTCTATGAACGGGTATTAGCAATCAGAGAGACAGTGCTAGGCTTGAGTCACCCAGACGTCGCTGATGCCCTGATTAATCTAGCCTCGCTCTACCACCACCAGGAGCTGTACGCTGAAGCAATTCCACTTTATCGGCGATCTCTCGATATCAGAGAAGTCGAGTTCGGGCCAGAACACTCTGATACTGGCCTTGCGTTAGAAAATCTGATCCTGGCTTGCGAATTATTTTTTGCACTTCCGTACATAGCCCAAGAACAGCAGTCAATCACCGCTCCAGAGTCTATGACTGTGCTTTGTCGTCCCAGTCCATAAAATGGCCAAGGCGCCGACTCCCTTGAGGAGGCCGGCGCCCTGAACTTCATTTTCGTTAAGTAAAATTACCGTCTAACCCTAAGATCCTCAGGCAACGGTTCCCCTACCACGATGTGCCTCTCATCCAGAGTCTGGAAGCTCATGTAGCCTTGAGACATTTCAGCATGTGTGGGGCGTCCCCAGCGAACATCAATACTCGGATCAGGATTGTTTGGATTGTCCTCTGAATTATCCCACCAGAGCGTAAATCGGAGCACCGAACCCTTGGGTGCCAAAACAGGCTCCTTGAACGCGTAAGAGTGCTGCCAGTTAAACTCATACTTAGGAACATGGAGAAGGGTTTCGTGCCGCCCATCAGGATATGTGATCTCGTACAAAGCAGCCTTCCCACGCAGATGCATGTGCGGCATAAAGCTGAGAATCTCTACGTCTTCTTCAAATTCATATTCAATGGATTGGGAGTAGCTCGGGTCCCCAGCTGGTATCAAGAGTGATGCCGGATTCATCCAGAGTTGGTCGCCACCGGTAACATGGTGAATTACATCCCCATCTTTCTTGAACGTAATTCCGGCTTTGATATTGCTGCACACACCGGTTCCGGGGCCAGGTTCCTTATTATAGTGCATGTTGAACATGATCTCCCGTGGTCCCGAACGAAGCAGCCGGCCATAGCCCTCTTCATAAATTCTCGGTTTAGCTCCAGGGACCAGGCCACCGACACCACCCACGATGTGATGTACTGCTGGCCCGTTACGATATTCTATCGATTGAATCCATCGATCTTCAGGCAGCATATCTTCTGTAAGCTGCACAGGGATGTTGACGTATATGTCGCGAACATCGTCATCCATGCAGAACGGCTCATCGAATTCGAGTACCAGATCCGGCTCACCCAGGAACCAATCGTTCTCACCTATCGACGCAGCTAAAACAGCTTCGGGTAATGGGGGCGCATCTTGAGGATCCCCAGCACTAGCTCCTTCCTCTGCCCAAGCAATCAGCGTTGTCTTCTCATCATCTTCCAGATAGCGGTCACCTTTGAACATCCCATGTTGCCATTCTGCTGCAGACCAAGGCGGCATGCGGCCTTCCTTCACAGCACTGGCGATTCTGCGAGCTCGTGGGCGCGCATCCTCGTAGGTCATCAGAGAGAACGGTGCAACGTTCCCTCCCATGTTCAATCCAGCAGGCTGGTGACACGAGACACAGTTCTCGTGCAGGATCGGCAGGACATCGGCATAAAACGTAGGTGCGTCATGTGTTACCGCTGGAATCTGATCAGCAGCGACTACTCTCACATCCGGTGCGTCTTGAGCATCTAATGGCCCAACCATAGCCTGGGCAATAAATGCCAGTGCAATCATCCGTGCGATTCTGATGACACTTGTAGGAATCACTCTGGGCATATAAGGGCCTCCCATCGGGCAAAACTCAGGCATGCCAATCATGAAAAAAAAAGAGTTTGGTGTAGTACCGATCAATACCCAAGACAGGATGGTATGGCAAGGTATCCGCCAAATAGAGGCGTGAGATAACACTCATACTTCATACGCTGGGGGCTAGGAACCCCAAATGACTGGCTTACCCAGGGGGATTCGCCTCATATTGCCTAACTAGAGTCTCTTCGGTGATTTAGTTCTACTGAACTGGCCGAGGCTTTATCCAGAGGGCCTGGGGGTAACAAATGAATGTTCGATATCCGGCATCTTTCCTGGTGCTACTGGCTATCACGGCGTTTTCTGGGCTCTGCTCACAGTTAGCCGGACAGGTGAACCCCCTAGAAGCCGAGCAATGGGTAATACCTAGAACACCGGATGGTCATCCGGACTTCCAAGGCAACTGGACAAACAAAACAATTACTCCGTTCGAGCGAGCAGAAGACCAAGGTCCGGTATTCAGTTGGGATCAGGTTGCAACCCTTGAAGGAAGAGCAGAGGCCCGCGTAGAAAGAGGGGCGCAAGCAAGTGATCCTAATCGGCCACCACCTAGGGCTGGCCGCTCGACTGGAGGTTACAACAACGTCTATATAGATCGGGGCGACCGAGTGGCAATCGTACATGGGGAGCCCAGGAGCTCACTGCTGACGCATCCATCTGATGGCCGCAGGCCCCCATTTACGCAAGCAGGTGAACAACGGATCGCGGATTATAGGGCATTCAGGCGCCAATTCGGCACGTATGACAATCCGGAAAACAGACCGCTTGGGGAACGCTGTATCATGTCATTTGGGTCCAGCGCTGGACCTCCGATGATTCCTAACAGTTTTTACAACAACAACTACACGATCGTGCAGACCGCGGACCACATCATGATCCTGACAGAAATGGTCCATGATGTCCGGATTATTCGCTTCGGTGAGCCGGATCCACTTCCTGCTCACGTGCGCCCATGGATGGGTGACTCATGGGGCCACTGGGAAGGTGACACACTGGTGGTTGAGACGACCAATATCTATCCACTACAAACCTTCCGAGGTATTCCACCTTCAGAGCACCTGAAAGTGACCGAGCGGTTCACGCGAGCTGATGGAGAAACGATTCTGTATGAATTCACTGTCGACGACCCAACAACGTATACGGAACCATGGGGCGGTGAGATTCCGTTTCGGGCGTTCGACGATCTGCTTTACGAGTATTCGTGCCACGAAGGAAACTACGCTCTCACTAACATCCTGAGTGGGGCACGATATCAAGAACGACAACGCGAAGGAAACCAGTTTGAACAGAGGTGAGTAACATGAGATCAAGATTGACGTACGGAACCCTAGCTGCGGGTGCGCTAGCACTGCTCCTATACACAGTGCCGGCTATTGCACACCATGCCTTTGGAGCCGAGTTCGATGCGAATGCTCCTCTTCGAATACAGGGCAACATCGTTAGGCTCGAATGGGTGAACCCTCACTCTTGGATTCATCTTGAGGTGTCGATGATGGTGGCTGGGACCGACACAATTGTGGCAGCAGGATCTGAGAGAGAAGTATGGATGGTCGAAGGTGGAACGCCGAACGTGCTAGTGAGACGAGGCCTGCGTCGTGAATGTCTGCCGATTGGGACCGAGCTGGTCGTCGATGGCTACCAAACCAAAGACCGCAGACTAAAAAGGGCCAATGGGCGAGATGTCACCTTCCCTGACGGAAGAAAGTTCTTTATGGGATCATCAGGTACCGGAGCACCAGACGACGGTGCTGAAGCACGCGGGAGGGATGCCGGAAGATGTTGACCGGCTTTTCAAGCGCAGGATACTCCTGGTTAATTCTGGAAACTCTGCAGAGCTAACCTCTCGCTTGGATAAATCACAGTGGACTTGGATTGTACAGTAGATACTTAAGGGTGCTGATCATGCAGATCAAAGCGCGGGACTTACTATCTCTATCTCTACTTCTGAGCCTCCTGCTATTCCCAGCTATCACTGCAGCTCAACAAGGTGCCCCAGGTGGTGAATGGCCTGACTACGGGGGCGACCTGGGCAGCACAAAGTTTGCGCCCCTAAGCCAGATCAACGCAATCAATATAGAAAACGTGAGCGTCGCCTGGATGTGGCATTCCCCTGACGACGAACTGGTTGCTGAGAACCCGCGACTGCGCCCGGGTGCCTTCAAGGCTACACCACTCATGGTAGACGGCGTGCTATACATACAGACCTCTCTGAGTCTTTTAGCAGCGATTGATGCCACTTCAGGGGAGCAGCTCTGGGCCTTCGACCCTCTTAGTCACGAAGCGGGACGTCCCGTCAACCTTGGCTTCAATGCACGCGGTGTTGCTCATTGGGTGGAGGGTGATGATAGCCGGATCTTCCTGGCAACCGGGGACTCACACCTTTGGGCGCTTGATGCCACAACGGGAACTCCAATCGATGACTTTGGAAGCAGTGGTCGGATACGATTAAGGGAGGGGTTACGTCGACCTGTCCCGGAACGCAGCTACGGAGTCATGTCTCCCCCGCTGGTGGTAGGAGACGTTGTAGTCGTTGGATCATCTATCTCCGACGGCCCACGGTACATGACGGCCCCCCCAGGTGACATCCGTGCCTTTGATGTCCGGACTGGTGAACAACGCTGGATCTTTCACACCGTACCCCAGGAAGGAGAACTCGGAAACGACACCTGGGAAGATGGCTCCTGGGAATACACAGGGAACACGAACGTTTGGACGATCATGAGCGCCGATGAAGAGCTGGGCTTGGTCTACCTACCGGTCGGCACTCCCACAAACGATTGGTACGGAGGACACCGGCTAGGGGATAACCTCTTTGCCGAAAGCTTGGTGGCTCTAGAAGCATCAACCGGGCGCTATATCTGGCATTTCCAGATGGTACATCACGGTGTTTGGGATTACGACCCACCAGCAGCTCCAATCCTACTCGATATCAATGTGGACGGTCGACCGATTAAGGCAGTAGCACAGCTGACTAAACAAGGATTTATATTCGTCTTTGACCGAATCACAGGAGAACCGGTCTGGCCAATCGAGGAGCGGCCCGTCCCTGCGTCAAACGTGCCTGGGGAGAGGCTGTCTCCAACACAACCCTTCCCGACCCGTCCGGCACCATTTGAACGGCAAGGCATCTCCGTTGACGACTTAATCGATTTCACACCCGAACTCCGTGCGGAAGCAGTAGCTATCCTTCAACGTTCCGATCACGGACCTCTCTACCAGCCACCATCGGAAAGAGGAACACTGAACCTTCCCGGCTGGTTTGGCGGTGCAAATTGGTTTGGTGCCTCAGTCGATCCACAAACTGGTATGCTATATGTCCCCTCAAGGACAGGTGCCATACATGTCCAACTCGTGCCAGGAGACCCGGAGCGATCTGATTTCCGTTACATGCGAGGACGCGCTCAGTCTGCCGCTGGAGAAGAATTGATTCCTCGCCTAAAACCCCCTTATTCACGGCTGACAGCAATCGACATGAACACGGGAGATCATACCTGGCAGATCCCTCTCGGTGACGGGATCCGGCAACGGCTGATTGATTCCGGCATACCAGACCCTGGACCACTGGGTGGTGGTGGATTTACGGGGCCCCTGCTGACTGAAACCATTCTCTTCATCGGACACAATGGTGCACGAGACGGTGCTAGCGGTGGGCCAGCCCTTCTGGCACTGGACAAAGAAACTGGACAAACAATCCACGCGATCGAACTGCCGCGGGGTGGTACAGGTACACCGATGACCTACATGGCTGACGGCCGCCAGCACATCGTCGTTGCATTCGGGAGTGGCACCGAAGCAGGTCTCATTGCTCTTACGCTTCGATAATAAAGCCTGAGTTCTAGTATCATTACCCGCGTAATCACAATCGCAGAACCTATTTGATATGAATCTACTTGATTTGCCTACACTTCTTCTGGGTGCAGTTGGTGGCGCATTAGCCGTCTATCTGTTCATGCATGTGCGATTCAAGAAGCAAGAACAAGAGCTTCTGACTGCACAGACCCTACTTTCGAATGAGCAAGACAAGTCATTGGCCATCGAAAAGATTGAAAAACAGCTCAAGGATACTTTCGGTGCGGCGGCCGCTGACGCGCTCAAGAACAATAACGAAGCCTTTATTCAGTTGGCCCAACAAACATTTCAGACCCAGCATGAGAGTGCCAAGGGGGAACTCGACCAAAGGGCCAAATCTGTTTCAGAGTCTCTTGAGCGTTTCGATAAGAACCTGAGTCAGTTGCATAAGGCTCATGGTGGGCTAATGAGCCGGATTGATGGGCTAGGAAAAGAGACCGAGAACTTAGTCAGTGCCCTTCAAACCCCTAAAGTCATAGGCAACTGGGGTGAAATGCAGCTTCGCAAAGTCGCAGAAATTGCTGGAATGGAAGAACATTGTGATTTCGATGTGCAAAAGAACATCAGTACCGATGAAAGCAGATTATACCCGGACATGATCGTCCGTCTCCCCGGGGGACGCAGTATAGCCGTTGATTCAAAGGTTCCTCTAAAGCACTTCCTAGCTTCGTTTGACGCAGAGAGCGAAGAGGAACGAACAGCATGTTTGGAACAACACAGACGAAGTGTTCGTGAACATGCGAAAGAACTCGGAAGCAAGGCGTATTGGGACCACCTTGAAGACACGCCGGACTTCGTCGTCATGTATCTCGGGGACGCAGTCTACCAAGCAGCTATTCAGGTGGACCCCCATCTTCCAGAAGATGCCCTTAGGAATCATGTGATCCTGGCTCCACCGTCTATCCTTATCATGGCTCTGAGAACCATCGCGTATTCTTGGCGACAAGAGAAATTCAGTGAACATGCACGCGAGATCAGCAGCCTTGGTAAGGAACTTTATGAGCGACTAAAAACCCTTTCCGAGCACTTCGACGGTATCAAGAAAGGACTGGCCAGAGCGGTGAAATCCTATAATAGCGCAGCAGGCTCACTGGAAAGCAGAATCTTTGTCACCGCGCGGAAGTTTCAGGATTTTGGTATCAATCCGGATGTAACCCTGACTAGCCCACCACCTGTCGAGGAAACCCCTAGAGCGCTTTCCGCACCAGAATTCCACGAAACGGTATCAGACGAAGAGACCTCGGATGACTAAGGCTCGAGACTGAGCGTGAACTCACTGAAAGAGGGGCTCCAACTGGATCACCAGCTAGAGCCCCTCCCATTCTTAAATATGCTGCTGTCCTAATAGCAGCTGCCCGAATCTAAGATAGTTTCTGGTACACCGTCGCAGCCGCATACCATCCGACTAGCAGTATTACTGCACTTACCGCCGCAGATGCCATATCCCTAGTTCCATTAATGACATAGTAAAAATCAACCATCAGAATCTGACCGCCCGCAATTGTCATCGCAGTCACCATAGGGTTACCGGTCTTCTGGGTCATATGATCAAAGAAGAGGACCAGAACAACCACCGCAACCACCAAGCTCAGGGGAGCGGCTATTAACTCGGTTCCAGCCTGAGGATCAAAGAAATATGTGACCCCGATGTAATTAAGTACCAGGGTAATTCCAGCTGCCCCTAGGATAGGCTTGATTCTATCGCCCATTGATTAATCTCCTATTTGATCGTTGTGGAATAAGGTCTAGGCCAATGCATCGTAGACTTTTGCGATTACATACCAGGAGACAATGAGTACGATGGCACTCAGCACCGCCGGATATGCTGCCCGATTCCCGTTCATCACATAGAAGACATCGACTATCAGAATCTGCGCGGTAGCAAATGACATCGCCGTGACCATGGTATTACCCACTTTCTGCACGAAAACATCAAGGAACACGACCAGTATGAGCACATACAAAACCATGTCCCAAGGGGAAGGGATAAGGGCGTCGACTTGATCAGGAGGATTGGCTTCCATGGCAGGGTAGAACAGATATTCGACTCCGATATAGGCGATGATCCCGCCAACCACCGCTGCACCTAGAATCGATTTCATTCTTTCGCCCATCTTGGAATCTCCTTTGAGCAGCAGGCTCGAAGCAGGCTGCTCTCATATTTCATAGGCCACGCTCACTATAGAACTGACATAGATGGCAGCCTAAATGCAAGTTCCTCGAATCAGTTGCAATTCTCTTCTGAAAGCCCTTCTTGAACTGCAATCAGAGACGCTCACAGATAATCAGCGAACGAAGTAGTAGCCCTTCATCAATCCCTATGAGCATGCCCTCTTTTTGATCAAGTTCATCTTCGAAGTCTTCATCACCTAGCTCTCGGCGTAGCTGTGGCTCCAATTCCTTCATTGCAGCAAGCCAAGCCGAACAGGTGCGTCGGAACCTGGCAGTCACGTCGGTAACCTCTAGTCCTGAGAACCCGGCCTGGTCTATGAGTTCTTGCGGTGACTCACAACCACAGACCAACGAAGGTCCTAGCTCTGTAGCTTGCTCCTCTTGAGCCGGAGTCAACGATGGTGGCGTGTGAATCGAGAATCCAACTACCATCCCACCCGGTTTCAGAACTCGACGACATTCTCTCAACACGGAGAGCTTGTCCGCTAGTCAACAGAATACGTCCGTGTGAACAATCGAGCTGAAGGTCTCAGAAGCAAACGGCAAAGCCATACCATCAGAAGCTATGACCTGAGTTCGCAGAGAGAGGTCTCGTGCTGCGAATGCATCCCGCGCATGCTTTAACCCCACCACAGGAACATCGATTGCCACAAGATTTCTTTCAGCACGCTCAGCGATGAGCCATCCAGGCCATCCTCTTCCGGTCCCCAGATCCAGGACTGGGCCAGCCACCTTGGCCTCTGACAAACGTGCCAGTTCTTCCGCTTCAGCCACGATTGTATAGCCGTTCAAGCCAACCGCTTGACCGAACGCTCTTTTTTCGAGTTCAGCCCACGCGTCTAAGGGCCGCTCATAGCGGCGAGCTTGTCTCTCAAAGATATCCTCAAGATCAGGGATCATAAGCGTTACTAAGGCAAGGGTTCTGCCGGAACGAAAACAGGCATCTCATCTTCGCTGTAGCCCAGTTCCCTCAGTACTTCAGAGTTGTGTTCCCCATGTAGCGGTGGCGCTCTGCGTAAGGTCGGGCGCAATCCATCAAATCGAAGCGGAAACGAAATGTCCCTGTAGTCGGATATGCGCGGGTGTGGAGAAGGCTCCAGGAGGCCTTCCGCATGCACTTGCTCTTCTTCAACAACATCTGACATATCATGAATTGGAGCACTCGGTACTCTATTTCGGTCCAAGAGATCCCGCAGCTGGGTTATCGTCATCTTGCGTGTGTGCTCCTCAATAAGCCCGTGCAACTCCGTCCTATTGGCAACACGTAACGGGTTCGTCGTGAAGCGCTCGTCATCCTTTAACCCCTCGAGTTCGAGCGCCTCACATAGGCGGCCAAAAATACCGTCGTGGCCGGCTGAGATCATCAACTCTCCGTCCCTGGTTTGAAACGCTTCGTACGGTGCAATCATAGAGATGCCAGTGCCCATGCGACCTGGAATGACACCACTCGCGAGATATCCCTGGATGTGATAAGAAACCCATCCCAGTGAGGTTGCGAGTAGTGAGGATTCTACATGAGTTCCCTCGCCAGTGCGTTCCTTCTCTTGTAATGCGGCTAAGATGCCTAGGGCAGTAACAATACCAGTTCCGACATCAACGACTGAGCCTCCAACCCTCGCCGGCTCACCATCGGGATACCCTGTTAATGACATGATACCGGTGTAGGCCTGTATTAAGGGATCGTAGCCCGGTCGCTCCCTTAGCGGGCCTCGTGATCCGTATCCGGTAACAGATGCGTACACTATGCCGGGACGGCGTTGGCGGATCTCTTCATATCCGAAACCAAGATCATCAATCACCCCCGCCCGGAACGCCTGTACAAAGATGTCAGCTCGGTCCACGAGGCGCCCGAGCACGTCCTTCCCATCATCAGATTTCAGGTCGAGGACAATACTGCGCTTGTTACGATTAAATGCGAGAAAGAGTGGTGATTCTCCTTCCCAAAACGGTGGACCCCATTGTCGAGTGGGATCACCTGTCGGTGGTTCCACCTTGATGACGTCAGCACCAAGGTCCGCAAGAATCTGCGTGCAGTGAGGACCTGCAATATTTTGCGTGAGATCCACCACGCGGATACCCGTGAGTGCCCTGGACGAATCATGTTCGAGCGATGCTTGCCTGTGCGTAGTATCGGTCATAGTGGCGCCAAGATGCCTTGACCTGGCTAGGGGCAACAACCCCAACCCAGAAAGAATGGGTGGATCCCTGATTGCCGTGTGGGGCTCGCGGTCGCACGTTCTCTGTCTATTGTACCACTAGCCACAGAACCAAGCCGGAGAATCATCGTGCGCAAGATCGCCCCTACCTTTACAGCCTTAATATTGGCTTTTCTCGTCCATGTACCCGTCGCTTACGCACAGGTACCTAACACAGTTTTCCTTGATGAACTGACATGGATGGAGGTAGCGGACAAGATTGATGCAGGAACAACCACGATCATCGTCGCTACAGCTGGAACCGAACAGAACGGACCACATATGGTCCTCGGAAAGCATAAGTTCATCATAACCGAGACAGCTGAGCGGATCGCTCGCGAGGTTGGAAACGCTCTCGTCGCCCCAATCGTCACTTATGTGCCAGAAGGAACCATTGAGGGCATCACGGGAAACCGACAACGTGCAGGCACGATAACGCTTCCCAACGAGCATTACATGAAACTGCTTGAGTACACAGCTAGAAGCCTCGCAGGTGGTGGCTTCACGGACATCGTTCTCATCGGTGATAGTGGAGGAAATCAGCAAGGAATGGAGACTGTTGCTGAAATGTTGAACGAGGAATGGTCAGGTAGCCCGGCGCGTGTCCATTTCGTTGGTGACTACTACTCGGGTCATGGCTTTCGAGAATGGTTGCAAGAGCAAGGTCACACCATGGAGGACATAGGAAGCCATGCAGGAATCACAGATACCTCGCAATTACTCTATGTAAATGCCAAGCACATACGGACAGAAAAACTAGCGCCGTTCGGTGGCTTTGAAGGAGCTGGTGTGCGGGGTGACCCAACACAGGCATCTGTGTCTTATGGACGAGTGGGCATCCAGCTAAAGGTCGACGCAGCAGTCCGTCAGATACAGGAGTTGATGTCGGGCCGACGCTAGCCCATATCGTCACTTCAGAATCAACGACGGTGTAGGTCAAACCAGTCAAAGATCTGGTCCATAACTTCGGCCACAATCGCTACGTGGTCTGTACCCTCATTTTCTACGTAGTGTAGGGACGGCATCCCAAGAGCCTGTGCCGCTTCATGAAAGTTCCGCGCGCGTTCTACAGGTACAAGTGCATCGAGTTCACCCTGTGCTATGAACAGCGGCATTTCAGGTGCCTTAGCCAGATCTTCCGCTGATCCGTATCCGGCAATCGGGGCAAGCGCAGCAAATCGGTCTGCATGCTCGAACCCAATACGCACGGTCCCTCCACCTCCCATTGAGTGCCCCATCAAGTATGTCCTGGTCTCGTCGATCGGATAGACCCTCTGCACAAGATCAAGAACATCGATCACATCCTGGGCACTAGCGTCGCGGTACCCGCCATACGGACCACGGCCATTTACGGAAGCAACGATATAGCCACGATCTCTGGCATTCTCCTTAAACGTGCCGTCAAAGCTCTCCATAAAGGTGTTCTCATCCCCACCTGCACCATGTAGTGCGACAACCAGTGGATAACTCTGGCTTCTGTCGTAGTTATCGGGCACAAACAGTCGAAATGGTACGAGCTCCCTGTCGACTGAAGACCGGTAGGCCAAGCGCATGTCTCCACTACGCGTACTGAGCGGATCTCGCCCTGACCCAAGGTCGTTGATGAACTCCTCGGCAAGCTCGATCTCTGAATCAAACTGCATCGGCTCTACCATCAAGGTGCCCTGCTCAAAGATCTGATTCATAATGCCTGGATATCCCATATAGGCCCCGGCTAACCATTCACGTCGTCCACGCTGATACATATCCAGATGCCAGAGTACGGTTGTATTGGCGAGTGCCCGGGATGAACTACGCCCTACCTGGCGGCGCAATTGTGGACGACGACTGTCGAACAGCATCGCCGTGATCCGCTCCTCGAAAGCTTCAATCACATAGATAGACCTAGAGGTCCTCACGATCGGATCAGAAGCATCTTCCTCCCATAATGAATACTCAACCAGATAACGGCCTGAATCAGCTTCGCGCGGTATAACAACTTCAGTCGAGACTGCAGCAAGCCCTTCAAGCATAAGAAGATCCGACTCGTATATTGGTTCTTCTGATGGGTCTAGGAATCGAACTTGCACCGCATACCGACCCTCCAGAGGTACTTCATGCTCATATAGTGACGCGATTTCGACAGGTACGGTCGCGCCAGGCTCATAAAGTTTTCCCGCCAGATTTATGTCGAGGATTGAGGCCACTTCTATACCCTCGTCCCAGGCACCCAAATACATGCGGGCCATGCCTTCAATCATCGTCTTGTAGAGCTCTACATCGTCACCAGCGTCCCCAAGGGCGGAGACACGTTCACGCACTGCCAGGAGCTCTGGTTGCATCTCCTGTTCACTAAATGGCACAAAACGATTCCTAAAGATCAGCCCCAACATCGATAAGTCACTGGAAGTAACCTGAGCAGACACCGGGGGTACCGTTTGAGGCTGGAACCAAACGGTAGCAAATACGATGATGAGTAGCAGGGTTCTCATGGTCAAAAAAAGTAGAGGTCCCTACGCTAGTGCGCGACGGTTATGCTCACCTATTGATGGCTAGAGACCATTACGCCTCAAGACGTAGTGTCCCGACATGTTATCAAAACGAAGTTCTGCAATTCGCTCACCTTTCCGAACGAAGGTGAATTCCTGTGACCCGAGATTCCAGGTAAGATCACCCCTATAGTCAGGCTCAAACTTCGAATCCTGACCCATCGTGAGTTCGAGCCTGCCGTTATTGACGGAAGCAATCACAGAAAGCTCTGTGCCTCTAGCAGGTCCTACATAAGATCCTGTTAATTCCTCTAGGTCACCACCAAAAGGTGCTGCCGCAGTGTCCTCAAAGTCCCCTAGCACTGTTTGTGCGAGAGCTTGACCCAGCGCCCCAGGACCAGGAGCACCGGTAGAATTTTGAAGAACCACTATGATCAGGTCGTCATCCGGATAATAACGCCCATCTGAAGTGAAGCCATTAATGCCGCCACCATGAGCGATAACTTGATGGCCGCCCTGCTCTGCGACTACAAGCCCCATCGCGTAACGAACCCTTGTGCTGTCCTCAAGTGGAGCAGGCGTAGTCATCGCCTTATATGATGCAGCACTGAGCAATTCACCACCGTGCAAGGCCTGATTCCAAGCCACAAGATCGCTAGTGGTTGAACAGAGCGAACCCGCTGCGTACGGCCAAGTGTGATCAATGTAACGCTTCCTGATCACACGATTTGGCTCTGTGACGTCGTAGCCATGGGCTCTATTCGTCCTCACTGCAGTCTCACTGCAGTAGTATGAGTCGTTCATCTCCGATGCATCGAAGAGTCGTCTCTCTATAAAGTCCTCATAGGACTCTCCTGACACTTCTTCAATGATAAGTCCGAGCAGGAAGTACGCGGAGTTGTTGTATATCAGAGCCGTGCCCGGTTCGAACTCGAAAGGCTCATTCTCTACCATACGGACAAGCGTATCCCGCGGAAGTTTTGATGTCCTCAGTTCTCCGAATATTGGCATCTCGGTGTACCCTTTGATGCCAGAAGTGTGATCTAAGAGGCGACGTACTGGTACGCTGTAGCCCTGCGTATCAAAGTCCAGATAGTCTGTTAGGTCCGCATCGAGATCTAACCTTCCTTCCTCAACTAGAAGGAGAGCAGCTGCAGCAGTAAACTGCTTTGTAATGGATCCGATTTCGTAACTCGCGTCCGGAGGTGTTGGCACACCCCACTCTAAGTCAACGAACCCGTAGCCCTGCATAAGAAGTGTTGCACCATGCTGCACTACAGCAACCGAAATACCAGGTACTGACTCACTCTCCACATGGGCGCGAACAGCCGCATCAAGCGCCGCAATAAGCATTTCTCGATCTGATGATTGGGCTCCGACACAACCAGTCAGTACGCTAGATAAAACACAAGCTGTGAGTGCCCATGCCCGCATCACACCTGGAATTGTATACATCTTTGACCGGTAAAAACTCACCACCACTCTTTCTGGACCTCTTCTAGTCCCTTGCTTCCAGGACAGAGGTCAGCAAACGGAATCTCCACGAGTGGCCCATCCACTGTGTTCTCGAATCCGTGCATGTCAGCCCCAGCCTCTTCGAGGTAGAGGAGACCAGTGGCGATTTCGCCCCGGGACCCTACGTCGGCGAGATAATCCAGAACCGCCCGACGGTCCGTTGGGTCGTATTCATCAGCGACCTTGTGAAGCTTCACTACACTCCCATCGTGCATGGTGACGCCCTGCACAGAACCCTCTGAATACTCTGTTGTGATCTCAGTGCGGAGTGGGACAAAATCGGTCTCGACCACTTCGTGCATATGTGAACGTGTGTGGGCATAACTCTTTGTGGATCCCTGATGATCGTTGAACGTGACGCAAGGTGATATCACGTCTACAAAAGCAAATCCACTGTGGCTTAGTCCAGCCTTCAGAATTGGGACTAGTTGATCTTTGTCACCCGAAAAAGATCTCGCAACGAATGTCGCGCCAAGAGACAAGGCCGTATTAACAGGGTCTATCGGCCCCTGTTGATTTGCCATGCCACCCTTAGATGTACTTCCAATATCTGCCGAAGCCGAAAACTGCCCCTTCGTCAAACCATAAACACCGTTGTTTTCAAGCACGTAGAGCATGTTCACATTGCGCCTGATCGCATGGCAAAACTGACCCAACCCAATTGAGAGTGAGTCTCCATCCCCTGAAATTCCCACGTACAACAGATCTCGATGGGCAGCATTAGCGCCGGCTGCGACTGAGGGCATTCGACCGTGTACAGAATTAAACCCGTGCGCCTCACTGACAAAATAAGTGGGCGTCTTTGAAGAACATCCGATTCCCGAAAGCTTAGCAAGCCGATGTGGTTCTAGGTCTAGTTCGAAAAAAGTCTGTATAAGAGCGGCAGTCACAGAATCGTGTCCACATCCTGCACAAAGTGTCGACATCGAGCCTTCGTAATCCCGTACCGTGAGACCTAGGGAATTGACCTTGAGTTTCGGATGACGGGCTGCCGGCTTCTTGATATAGCTCATTGCAAGACCTCCGCGGGCTCCCGGGTAAGGAAGGGAGTGACACCTTCTATGACATGGCCCTTGCTTAACGGTTGCCCGCCATAGTAGCGGACCGACTGGAGCTTTTCCTTGGCACAAGACGTCTCAAGCAGAATCAAGTTCTTTAACTGCTCATCCCGATTCTGTTCGATAACTATCACAGTGCTGTGGTCCTCAAGAAACTGCTCTACCGCCTGGTTGAATGGAAATCCTCTGATCCGGAGGTAGTCGATCTCTATTCCCTCAGTGGCCAATGCGTCACGAGCTTCTAAAACGGCCCAATGGCAACCACCGACTGAGACGATGCCAACACTCTTTCCTCCATCAGTCTCAAAAATCTCTGGAGCAGGAACGTGGTCAGCTGCGGAATCAACCTTTGCCAAAAGCCGGTCCATAACTTCAACGTAGGCATCCGAGTCCTCGGTGTAACGGCCGTACTTATCGTGGCCAGAACCCCTAGTGAAGTAGGAACCCTTGGAGTGCACACCAGGCAGCGTACGAGCAGTAATATGGTCTCCATCCAAATCTAAATAACGGTAAAAGGTTTCGATTTTTTCGAGTTCGTCGGCGTCTAAAATTTTGCCGCGATCAGGTATGAAAGAATCGTCCCATTCCAACCTAGGGATCATCCAGTCGTTCATACCAATATCTAGATCTGACACGACAAACGTCGGTGTCTGGAATCGTTCCGCGAGGTCGAATGCTTGAACAGAGAATTCAAAGCATTCCTTAGGGTCGGCCGGAAATAGTACGATGTGTTTCGTATCACCATGTGAAGCATACGCGCATAACATCAGGTCGCCCTGTTGTGTGCGAGTAGGCATTCCAGTGGACGGTCCAGTCCGCTGTATGTTAAAGAACACACATGGTATCTCGGCATAATAAGCCAACCCAATAAATTCGCTCATAAGGGAGATGCCCGGGCCCGCTGTAGGTGAAAATGCGCGCGCGCCCATCCAACCTGCCCCGATCACCATCCCAGCAGCTGCGAGTTCATCCTCTGCTTGGAGGATACAGAAGTTGTTCTTACCTGTGTCTGGATCAACCCGGAAGCGGCGGCAATACTCTGTGAAGCCGTCCATGACAGAAGTGGCAGGTGTGATCGGATACCATGCACCCACAGTTGCACCAGCATAAACGCATCCGAGCGCGGCAGCCGCATTGCCGGTGACCATCACGCAGTCCTTCGTCTTATCCATCGCTTCGAGGCGGATTGGAAGGGGACAATCGAAGTGTTCTAGAGCATACGTGTGCCCTAGCTCAATCGCCGTATAGTTCGCGTCCATCAGATGCTGCTTGGAAGCAAATTTTTCTTGTAGCATACCCTTCACTACATCCATATCGATATCAAGCAATGCCACAAGCGCACCAACATACGTGATGTTCTTCATGAGGATGCGGATACGTGAGCCCTGAAAGTGCTCAACGCACATATCCGCAAGAGGTATTCCAAGAAAAGTCACATCATCTCGGCGGAATTCGTCATCGAGCTCGCGACTGTTGTCATATAAAATCCATCCCCCAGAAACGACCTCCTCAATATCCCTGGCATAGCTCTCCGGGTTCATTGCAACGCCAAGCTGGAAGTCTGGGCTCCTCGCGGTATAGCCGTCTTTATTTACTCGGATTTCATACCAAGTCGGTAAACCCTGGATATTCGACGGAAACACGTTCTTGCCTGACACGGGGATACCCATACGGAACAACGCTTGCAGGAGTAGGCCATTTGCGCTGGCCGACCCTGTTCCGTTAACCGTCGCGATCTTCAGACCGAAGTCGTTGACGCCGTAATCGCTTTCTCTGGCCAAGATTGATGTCCTGCGTAGGGGTTCAGGAGGTCAAACTGCATCATATCCCACGCCGCTGTGGGACAACGCTCAGCACATAATCCGCAGTGGACGCATAGGTCCTCATCCTTCACCATAATGCGACCTGTCTGCGGAAGTGATTCAGAAGCAAAAATCGCCTGATCCGTATTGTCAGCCGGTGCCATAAGTCGCTGACGAAGATCCTCTTCTTCACCATTGTGTGTGATTGTCAGACACGTTACCGGACACACATCAATACACGCATCACACTCAATACAAAGGTTGGCCGTGAAATCGGTCTGGATATCACAGTTAAGACACCTCTCAACCTCACGAACAGTTTCTTTCAGGTCGAAACCCAATTCGGCTTCAATCTTCATGTCGGACAGCCGTTTCTCTAAGTCCGCATAGCGCATCTCAGTGCGCAAAGCCGGGTCATAGTCATTTGAATAACGCCACTCATGAATCCCCATCTTGGTCGAGACTAGATTCATCCCGTAAGGCGGCCGATCCGTGACTGGAACTCCTCGACAGTAATTGTGGATTGAAATTGCTGCCTGGTGTCCATGTTCTACTGCCCAGATGATATTCTCCGGGCCCCAAGCAGCATCACCACCGACGAAAACACCTTCTCGGGTAGTCATGAATGTGGCGCGGTCAACAACAGGCATGTCCCACTCTCCAAACTCAATACCGATGTCGCGCTCGATCCAAGGAAATGCGTTGTCTTGCCCGATCGCTAGCACAACATCGTCTGCTGGAATGAAGGTTTCTCCCTGCTTTGTGCTAACGAGGCGTCCCTTTTCGTTCTCCTCCCATTCCACTAGGTCGAAGATCATCCCCTTTAACTGGCCATCCTCAATGACGAAACATTGGGGAGAGTGATCTACAAGAATTTCAACTTCTTCGTCTTCGGCGTCTTCGAGCTCCCAAGGGGAAGCTTTGAAATAAGGCCGGCTCTTTCTGGCCATGACCTTGATGTCTTTTCCACCTAGCCGCTTTGAACTCCGGCAGCAGTCCATAGCCGTGTTACCGACACCAATGACGAGAACCTGCTCCCCGACGGAATCAATATGTCCGAAGTGGATCGACTCAAGCCACTCGATCCCTATGTGAATGTTTGCGCCCCCTTCAGTGCGGCCAGGGATATTCAGTTCCTTGCCCTTGGGGGCACCGGTACCAATGAAGTATGCGTCAAAGTCACCTTCATCCAGCAATTCTTTGAGGCTATCAATACGATGGTTATAGTGGATCTCAACTCCCATATCGAGAATCATGTCCATCTCTTCCTCAAGAACTTCAACCGGGAGTCGGAATGATGGGATGTTGGTACGCATCAGACCTCCAGGCTTCGGTAGGGCCTCGAAGATCGTGCAATGGTATCCTAACGGCATCAGGTCATTGGCTACCGTAAGTGATGCCGGGCCAGCCCCAATCAGTGCAATCCTCTTCCCATTCTTCTCTTCGGCAGCCTTCGGGAGCAGGTGATCAATTTCACCTCTGAGATCAGCAGCAACTCGCTTGAGTCGACAGATCGCTACTGGTTCATCCTCTACGCGAGTCCGACGGCAAGCCGGTTCGCACGGCCGATCACAGGTCCTGCCAAGAATGCCTGGGAATACGTTTGACTCCCGGTTAAGCATATACGATTCGGTATACTTACCATCCGCGATCAGACGAATGTACTCAGGCACATTGGTGTGCGCCGGACATCCCCATTGGCAATCTACAACCCGATGGTAGTACTGCGGATCCCGGGTGTCTGTGGGGTGCATCTATGCTCCCTCTCTAAGAGAAAGTGCATCCCGAGAACGGAGAACCCGAACAAACAGGACGCACATTAACGCCATGATTGCAGCAGAAGGGCTTGGTCCGCAAGGAGGCATTGTAATGACATCCAAATACCTTCTAGCCTGCTTGCGTACGCTTATCATCTGGATGAGATGCTTCTCGCTAGTGTGGATACCTCCCGTGCGACCACTGATACTGCAGCAGAGCCCGGAGTTTCTTCGGCCTTCACTTGCTCCAAGAGATTCTTGAAACGGCGCACATTGCGACCCTTATTCCTCAGTAATGCACGAGTCGTCTTCCAAGGCTCATCACTACCTGCCTGTGTTAGAACAGCAACAACTATCCGCCGATGAGCACGAGCCAGGTCTTCAGATAGCACACGTGCAGCTCGCTGCTCCCACTGATCTTCGCTCGCAGCAGCGAAGCTGTTGCGGTGCAACCACGGTAGATCGAACTCCTCTGATATCCTGTAGTAGGCTCTTGCAGTATCGAGCACATCAGCTCCGGTTTCGCGCGCGATCTCGAGGATATCAAGCATTTGATCAAGAAACCGGAGGGTCATCAAGCGCTCTGAGAATGACTCATCGGCTCCTACTTCTCGTATCTCACTTACACGAGCAGCGAAAAGAGCTCGCTCCTCACCTGCAACTACGTCGCCGAAAGAGTCCCTTAGAGTCCCGAGAGCTTGCAGATTTTCTCCAACAATAGTCGCAGGGGACAGTTCTTTATCAATATTCTGTAGCACCCACCTGGTCGTACGCTCCAATACACGACCTAAACCCAAAAGCCATCGGTGTGTGATACGGGGACTAACCTTACTCTGCTGATTCTCAATTTCCGATAGTAAGGCCCTGTGATCGGATAATCGTGATGCAATCAGCCATGCGTTCACGACCTCCTTCGCGGGGTGTCCGGTATCACGGACAAGCCGATTCACAAAAGCTGATCCCATCAAGTCAACAAGATCATTTGTCAGTTGGCTTGCAATGATTTGGCGTCGGAGACGATGTGCTTCCAAGCTTTCCTGGCCAGCTGCTGCAATCGCCGAAACGGGAAAGTACCCGAGCAGATAACTCTCGGCGACTGGGTCATCAGGCACTCGACTCCTCAACAACCTGCCCATCAGCGAGAGCTTAGAGTAGGCCAGGAGAACGCATAACTCAGGACGAGCCAGAGCATGCCCACTCTCTCGGCGCTCTACCAAAGCATCGGCGGTCGGTAAGCCTTCAGAGTTTCTGTCTAATTCAGCTGTCTTCTCGAGGGCAAACATCAGGTCACGGAAATCATCTACAGACTCTCGCACCCGCAATTCATCAAGCGAGATTGCGAGACTCTGAGAACGATTATTCTGAAGTACCGATGCGGCTACGGACTCAGTAAGTTCCTCAAGGAGCTCATTTCGATCAGGGATCGAAAGCGACCCTGATGCGACTCCATGAGCAAGCAGGATTTTGAGATTGACCTCGTGGTCAGACATATCCACCCCACCCGAGTTATCGATCGCATCAGTATTGATCGCTCCCCCGAGGAGGGAGTACTCGACCCGTGCATCCTGGGTGAATCCAAGATTCCCCCCTTCACCCACGACTTTGCAGCGCAAGTCGGGGGCATTAACTCTCACAAGGTCATTGGGCGGGTCACCCGCATCGGCATCCGTCTCTAAAGTTGCTTTAACGAATGTTCCGATACCTCCATTCCAGAGAAGTTCCACCGGGGCCTTGAGCACCGCTTGGACAAGGGATTCCCCGTTAAGTGACTCGGAGTCCTCGTCCGAAATGCCCAAGACCTCCTGAGCTTCAGGGGAGAGGTCAACCTCCTTAGCACCCCGGGAGATCACCATACCTCCCTTACTTAAGTGCTTCCGATCGTAGTCCTCCCAACTTGAGCGCTCCATCCCAAATAATCGTTTGCGTTCCGCATACGATGTCGACGGATCAGGATCAGGATCAATGAAGATATGCCGGTGATCAAAGGCTGCTATGAGCTGAGTCTGTTCGGACATCAGCATGCCATTACCGAATACGTCCCCGCTCATATCCCCAATGCCGACCGTGGTAAACGGCTCTGAATCAATATCTTTACCCATTTCGCGGAAGTGACGCCGAACACATTCCCAAGCACCACGGGCTGTGATTCCCACAGCCTTATGGTCATATCCGTTTGACCCTCCTGACGCAAAAGCATCATTCAGCCAGAACCCGTATTCCGTGGAAATCATATTTGCCACATCTGAGAACTTCGCGGTCCCTTTATCTGCAGCGACCACCAGGTAAGGATCAGCACCATCGAACGCGACCACCCTATCGGGTGTCTGCACCTTTCCTTCAACGAGGTTGTCAGTGATGTCAAGCAGCCCTCGAATGAGAGTTTCGTACTGCTTCTTGCCTTCCTCAAATCGTGCTTCGGATTCACCGGGAAGGAGTAGCGGCACAAAACCGCCCTTCGAACCTGCAGGCACGATCACCGCATTCTTAACCATCTGCGTCTTAACAAGACCGAGGATTTCAGTCCTATAATCATCCGGCCGATCGCTCCAACGGATTCCACCGCGAGCGACACTTGCCCCTCGCAAGTGCACGCCTTCCATACGAGCAGAATGTACCCAGACCTCGTAAAGCATTCGCGAACGCTGCAAAAATTCCATGCTCCGACACGAAAACTTGAATGAGATATAGGGCACCCCACCCGAACGGTAAGTCGGCTCACTACCACCGTGAAGATAGAAATTGGTACGGACCGTGACGTTGATCAGCTCTTCTAGCCTGCGTAATGCTCGATCGTCAGCGAGTGCTGAGACACGCCGAAGAGACCTAAAGAATGCTTTTCGGCGCTGGGCAATCTCAGCGAGCCGTTCCTTTTTTGTGGCAGAGGAATCTGGATCAAATTTTATCGCGAATAACTCGAAGAGTTCTCTGGCGATACCGGGATACTGAATAAGCGCTGCTCGAATTGATATACGACTTGGAATGGCACCAATCTGGAAGGCATATCCAAGGTATCCCCGTAGTACATCCACTTCACGCCAGTGAAGTCCAGCAGACAACACCAGGGCATTCAATGAATCACTGGCTACGTCCCCAGACCTGGAAGCGAGGATAGTCTCTGATAGAAGCTCACCTCGACTATCTACAGTAAGTTGATGTTCCTCGTGGTCTTGCACCGCAAAGATGTAAATCGTGCCCGAGTCTTTCAGTAGCTTGACTTCATAGGGGTTCGCAGCGATCACCCGAAGTCCAACATCTTCAAGAATCGGCATGAAATCGGACAAGATTAAGCGCCTGCCAAGCAGGTACACCTTTAGCTCGGTCGCACCTTTAATTCCGGCAATAGAAGTGGACGCTCCACGATTCGCGAATGCGATTGAAATCTCACGCCCGTCAGTTCGCATCGCCTCCAAATGACGGACGTCTTCAGCAGCGATGACCGGGTCAGTAGCCGCTCGATATTCAGCGTTGAATGCTCGGCTATAGAACTCTGAAAGCTCTACCGCTTCTTCTTGTGAGACGAACTCTTCAAGGCCGTCACTCAGCTTGTCCGACCAAGTTCGTAGTAGTCCACTAACTAGTTCCTCTAACTGGGCAACGCCCACTTCAGCTGTGCTGGCCTCAGGTACGGCTATATAGAAATGGAGCCGAGCTTGGCCTCCTCCACTCATCGCTAGGTGCGAACTCAACCGCTGGCCATTGAGCACCCGCAAAAGTTCTTCTTCTATATCTTCGCGAACCTCAGCAGAGAAGCGGTCTTCTGGTATGATCACCATCACCGTAACACCGCGCTCGAGTATGTCCGGTCGTAGCGACACATGGACATCGTCGTCGTGATATGAATTCAGGATCAATCGAACGTCACTAGCCAAGTCTTCTTCTGCAGAGGTAAGCAGCTGACCGGTAGGCATAGAGTTGAAGATCGTGGAGATCTCTTTGTAATCATGCGACCCTTCTTCTGCCCCTTCTTCTTTCAGGACTTGCGACAATTTCCTGCGCAGGATCGGCACGTTTTCAGCATCTTCCGTATATGTCTTAGACGTAAATAAGCCGACGAACCGATGTATCCCTAAGAGCCGGCCATTCCCGTCCAATTGTTTAATGCCGATGTCATCCATACGAGCGATGCGATGGACGGTAGCCCTGGCGTTTGTTTTGTTGATGACTAGCGGAGGACCATGTTCGATAAGGTGCTGCATCTTCTTGCCCAACTCGGCAATTGGAACGGGCTCGGCAAAACGTGACCCTTCTTGGTGACGCAGAATACCGAGGCCCGAATTCTTCCGAACGACTCCGTGCAGTTTTCCACCTGGACCATCGACAAGTTCGTATCCCCGGTAGCCAAGAAATACGAAGCCACCGTCCCGCAACCACCTAATGAACTCCTGGATCTCCTTGATATCAGTCTTGTCAGATCCTGAGGCTGCTGCATGCTCATCTAGATCGGTAATCACAGAATTCGCCGTGTCGAGCATGGACTCGAAATCATCCGTAGCCCGCACCACGTCAGTTAAATTACTGCTGAGTTCAGCTTCCATCAGATCGAGCTTCTCAGGATCAGTCACACGGGTAACTTCACAATGGACGAATGATTCCCGTGTCGTACCGTTCCTCTTGAGCTGAACAGCCACGACATCGCCACCGCTGTCTCGGTCTACATCGATTAACGGGTAAACAATGTGATCAATGGCAAGATTTTGGGTTTGTAGATATTCACGAATCGTGTCGATGATGAACGGCCTTTCGCTCACATTCGTACGCACCACCGTGACCGGATCACCCCAACTTTCGCTATCACCCTCAGGACTCGTGACTGAGACATCCACTTGGTCAGACTTGGAGGACTTGAGAAAGTGGAAGCTCCCGGACACCAGGTGCACTAATTCCTCGACACTACGCCCGGTAAGAAACTCAGGCGGAGCCTTTGAGAGAAAAATCTTCGCGAAGTCCACCGCTAGCGATGTGTCGTCACCTCCAACTACGAGGCCAACACGCTCGCATATCATCTCGATAGCAGCGGATTCCTCGCGGATTCGGCTTTCAGCCGTTTCCGTCGTGTCGCTCATTGGGAAGCGAGTGTTTGCTCGAGTGCTTCTCGGAGGACGGGGGAACTAGTGTAAATAACGATACCTGCGAATGGATCATGGGTAAACCCATTTGTCTTCTTAGCGCACCTAACCCCAAAGCGCCAAAGCCCTTTTGTGATTTTCTCACCTCACAAGTCTTTTTTAGGTTTAGACATGCGCCTCCTACACACTTTAGAATTTCACCCGTTGAAAGCTCACTACATTGGTCATATGAAACCCCTTGTAGCACTGGAACATCTCGAAGCTTTGTTGTCAGTAATACCACTATAAAATGACTTTCGACCTTCCACTCCATGTCGAAACGCTAGGGCCTAATCCTGACTCCGGTGTCGATAGTCTTGTACTACTTCACGGTTATGGTGGATCAAGCTTTTCTTGGCGGTATTGGACTCCTCACTTAGCTGAGCGAGCCCATGTCGTACTAGTGGATATGAAAGGTTTCGGCTTAGCGCCCAAGCCTGACGATGGCCAATATGGACCTGAGCACCAAGCGGAGTTGATCTATCGACTCATCCTCCAAGCAGGTCTCCAGAGAGTGACGCTCGTTGGCCACTCTCTTGGTGGAGGTGTCGCGTTAGGCACAGCCTTGAGGCTACTCGATTCCGAACCCGGACGGCTCAAGCGTCTCATTCTGGTAGCTAGCGCCGCTTACAAACAGCGGATGCCCCTCTTTGTGACCCTGGCTAAGTATCGTCGCTTGGCCACTACAGCATTACGTATACTTGGCACCCAGTTCGTGATCCGGCATGTATTGAAGTCGATTGTATTTGATTCATCTAAAGTCTCAGATGACCAGGTTACAGGATACGCGAAGCCGTTGAGTTCTCCAGAGGCCTACCGCGCCCTCATCGACACGGCTTTAGCCATCATGCCCCCCGATCTAGAGAAACTGACCGGACGGTTCAAAGAGCTTGATGTGCCCACGCTGGTTCTTTGGGGCAGACAAGACCGTGTCGTGCCCCTTTGGGTCGGAGAACGTCTTGCGGATAAACTTCCGGATGCCAACCTGCAAGTCTTGGAAAACTGTGGGCACATGCCTGCAGAAGAGTTACCAGAGGAATCCTGGAGGGTTCTGCAAACATTTCTGGAGAACAATAGCTAAGGCGTGGAGTCATCTCTCTGACAACGCTTGAGTTCAGGAAGTATTTCCATAAGAAAACCAGAATCCTTGTCAACAATCACAGCATACCTGCTTGCCACGTGCTCCCGAGTTCCTTCACTTTGGCCCCTTCGTTCAAGCGGTTTGGAACTGACTGAAGTCGGATTTATCCTGCATACCGCTCCACCAGAGGAGCTATAGCATAGATCGCCGCCATCTTTTTCGGCTGTTGGGAGCAAGCGCTGCACTCGCCGGGCTCAATGCTTCTCAATTAGCCGCCCTATTCGAGTCGGGAGCTTCCAGAAAACCTTCCCGTATGTTTTTCACGTCCCAGCAACGTGAAACCATTGAAGCTCTTTCTGAGCTCATAATCCCGACTACAGACACTCCTGGAGCAATTACGGCCGGTGTACCTGAGTTCATCGAGCTCATTGTAGCAGAGTGGTATGACACAGAAGATCGAGAACGCTTCATGCTTGGTCTCACTGAAGTGGATGAACGCACTCAAGCACTGGCCGGTGTTGTATTCTCACAATCTGAAGCGGATACCCAGACTGAGATCCTTTCTGCACTCGAAACTGAGGGCCAGGCTAGGATCATGTCAGAAGAAGATCCCCCGACCCCGTTCTTTCAACAGTTTCGAGGCCTTGTACTTAGTGGCTACTACTCATCTGAGATCGGCTTGCGGCAAGAACTTCTATACCAGCCGATCCCCGGACGCTTCGATGGCTGCGTAGATGTTTCGGAAGTCACTCGGCCTGTGTCGGACGGCAACTAATGGCTAGACAGGAGCGCTATGACGCCATCGTTGTCGGCTCCGGTATCACCGGCGGTTGGGCGGCTAAAGAACTCACTGAGCGAGGTCTCCGCACACTTGTTCTTGAGGCGGGGCGATCAATCGATCCCGAGAATGACTACGTAATGACGACTCAAGCTTGGGAGCTTCCTTTCCGTGGGAGACGAGATCGGATCAGACAAGAACGTGAACGCCCCATCCAACGCGAATGCTACGCATGTGATGAGTGGAGCGAGAAATTCTTCGTCCGTGATGATGAGAACCCTTATACGACCGAAGATGGAAAGCCGTTCTTGTGGATCCGCTCCAGACAGGTTGGAGGGCGATCAATTGTTTGGGGGAGACAAGTCTACAGGCTGAGTGACCTAGATTTCGAAGCTAATGCTCGTGATGGCTTCGGAGTTGACTGGCCAATTCGTTACGCTGATATCGAACCATGGTACGACCATGTGGAACGTTTCATTGGAGTTAGTGGACAAGCCGAAGGCCTAGCACAGTTACCAGACAGCAGATTCTTACCTCCGATGAATCTGAACTGTGCAGAGCAGCATGTCCGTGAATCGCTCATGAACCACTTCGGTGGAGAGCGAGTACTGACGATCGGGCGGTGCGCTATCCTCACGGCCAACCATGGGGGACGCAGAGCCTGCCACTACTGCGGTACGTGTGAACGCGGGTGTACTACCCATTCCTACTTCAGTTCTCTGGCTGCCACGCTACCAGCTGCCGCTGCCACGGGTCGTATGACGCTGCGTCCCTACAGCGTCGTGCACAGCGTTATCTATGACCCGACATCAGGAAGAGCATCAGGGGTACGCGTCATTGATGCTGAAACCCAAGAATCAATTGAATTCCATGGTCGCCTCGTATTCCTATGCGCGTCCGCCCTAGAATCCACACGCATCTTACTCCACTCAGCGACTGAGCGTTGGCCTGACGGCCTGGCTAATTCTTCAGGCCAGCTTGGCCATAACCTTATGGACCATACGATGGGAGGTGGGGCGCAGGGCCTCATTTCGGGGATGGACGACAAGTGGGTCTATGGACGTCGCCCGAACGGAATTTATTTGCCCCGCTTCCGAAATGTATCCGAACAACATCCAGATTTTCTTCGAGGCTACGCCTACCAAGGTGGCGGAAGCAGAACAGGCTGGGCACGTGGTAATGATATGCCCGGCTTCGGTGCCGACTTTAAGCATGCACTGAGAGCGCCGGGGCCATGGCAGTTCAGGTTCTACGGGTTCGGCGAGTGCCTGCCGAGGGAGTCGAACCAAGTGACGCTTGATCCAGATAGAGTTGATGCCTGGGGAATCCCTGTGCTCAACATCCAATGTGAGTGGAGTGACAATGAAAGGGCGGCCTTAAGCGACATGTCGATCCAGGCGGCTGAAATGCTGGAAGCTGCAGGGGCTAGTGATATAAGCACATTTATTGAAGACAACCCACCCGGTCTCACGATTCATGAGATGGGTACTGCGAGAATGGGTCGTGACTCAGAAACTTCAGTACTCAATGGATGGAATCAATCATGGGACGTTCCTAATCTCTTCGTCACTGACGGTGCGTGTATGACATCATCCGGCAACCAAAACCCAAGCCTGACATACATGGCGCTCACGGCCAGAGCAGTCGATTACGCAGTCAAACAAATCTCGGATGGGAGGCTGTAACTGGGCCAATCTATCCATCTCTTGAGTAAGACATTCAACAATGTCCCCCCACTGTTTGTCAGAAGGACGCGAACCCCAACCGAGATTTCATGCGCACGTGCCTCTTAAGAATTACTCTCGCTCTCATTCTAACATCCACCCGGCTAGTAGCTCAGCAAGCTCCTCCGAACCTGACCACAGAGGCTATAGCCTCTGCGACAGCGGTTGTTGAGTCCCCGGTCATTGATGGAAATCTCAGCGAATCAAGCTGGCAAGATGCTCAGGTACTGACTGGGTTTGTACAGCAGGAACCGATGGACGGAGAGCCCGGATCCGAACGAACCGAAGTTCGGATCCTATACGATAGCGAAGCCCTTTACGTAGGGGCCTGGTTATTTGACAGAGAACCGTCAGGCATCGTCGTCGGGAGGACTCTTCGAGATGCATCGGTAAGCGACACTGATGCCTTTGTAGTTTTGCTCGACACATACTTAGATCGCCAGAACGCGTTTGTGTTTGGCACGACACCGGCAGGCATCGAATACGACGGCCAGGTGGCCAATGAACAACAGGCTGGTGGCGGTAGTGGTGGTGGCAGGCAACAGCGAGGTTCGGGCGGCGGATTCAACCTGAATTGGGACGGAAGCTGGGAAGTCGCTACTTCCATCGATGACGCCGGCTGGTACGCTGAGATGCGGATACCATTCTCCACCCTCCGTTATCCAACAGCGGGAGAGCAAGATTGGGGGCTAAACTTCGGTAGGATCATCCGAAGAAAGAATGAACAAATGATGTGGTCCCCCATCCCACGCCAATTCAATCTTTACAGGGTTTCGTTGGCCGGAACGCTTGTCGGTATAAACGCACCGAACCGAAGAATATTTACGCTTACCCCATATGCGCTGAGCGATGGTTTTAAGGACTACGCCGCGAATGTTCCGGATGCTGACTTTTCAGCCACTTTCGGTGCGGATGCAAAAATCGGTCTTAACCAAAGCCTCACCCTGGATCTGACAGCGAACACAGACTTCGCCCAAGTAGAGGTTGATGACCAGCAGGTCAACCTTACAAGATTTCCGCTGTTTTTTCCGGAAAAGAGGGCCTTTTTCCTGGAGAATGCCGGAACTTTCTCAGTGGGATCAGGGCGTTCTGCCGAACTCTTCTTCAGTCGACGAATCGGGCTGTCTGGAGGCACCGAAGTACCGATTCAGGCCGGTGCCCGATTGAGTGGCAAGGTAGGCGGTATGCAAGTCGGCTTCCTGAATATCCAGACACAGGGTGTCGAGCAAATTGACCCCACCAATTTCGGTGTGATGCGAGCATCTCAGGAATTTGAGAACCGTACGACATTGGGTGCCATCCTTGTCTCGAGGCTTAATACTGAGAATACCGGGGATTACAACCTTACGTACGGTATCGATGGCAACCTCGGCATTGGCCAAGATCTGACGTTTAGCGGTTGGGCTGCTGGAACTGACACCCGAGGTGTAGGCGGTGGTGAGTATGGCTATAACACCAGTTTTGACTATACAACACGCGACTGGCAGGTCTCGAGCAGATATCGACAGATCGGCGCTGAGTTCAACCCAGAAGTTGGGTTCGTAAACCGTAGAGCATACCGGAACTATTACGTGCGTGCACTCAGGCACATTCGACTAGACAATGTGAGCTGGTTCCGAGAATTGCGTCCCCATGTTTCTTGGGAGGAACACTGGGACCTGACTGGCTTCAGTGAATCTCGCAAAATCCATATCGATACTCATTTCGAATTCGCCAATGGCGCATTCTTTCAATTGCCCGGATTCAACGTCATCGGTGAGGGCCTGCAAAGCCCGTTTAGAATCCGGGAAGGAATCGTGATCCCAGCTGGCAGCTATAACCATCTCGATTGGGAGTTCAGGTTTAATTCCAACCGAAGCGCTCCGCTATCAATCAGCGGCGGGTGGGGATTGGGGGGATTCTACTCCGGAACACGATTTAGCCCTAATGCAACGTTAAGCTATCGATTCCAAGACACATTCAGTGCTTCATTACGGGCTAATTACTTCGATGTGCGATTAGAGGAGGGAAGCTTCACAACCTCACTCTTTAACTTAAACACCTCTTACTCCTTCACTCCACGCATCTACTTACAGGCTCAAATTCAGTACAATGCAGACAGCGAAAACCTAGGTAGTAATATTCGGCTGGCTTGGCTCAATACTGCCGGCACCGGTCTCTATATCGTGTACAACGATATCGAACACTTCGGAATCCTAGAGCGGACAGGGTTTCCCAGGGGTCCTCAGCAACGCCAGTTTGTTATCAAGTACACGAAATTGCTTGATCTCTCGAGTTTCTAGCCCCCGCCTGTATTCGCTTTTCGAAAAACTCATACAGTGTATTCTGGGGCCTGCCACTCCTAGCTGAGCGGCGTCCTGACCTTATACCGGTCGAACCAAGCCACAGTGTTGATCACCTTGGCGATCAACTGACTAGGTCGGTTTGAGATATTGTGATACGCTCCGGGAATCTGCACGAGTGCAGTATCAATACGCCTGAGCGTTAAGGCATGGTATAGTTGCTTGGCCTCCGAAAGAGGTGTCCGTAAATCTGCCGTACCCACCATGACCATAGTCGGTGTCTCTATGTCACCGACCACTGAAAGTGGAGAGAAGTCCCAATATGCTTCGGGGTTCTCCCATGGAGTGCCAGGATACCGACGGTGCATATACCCGTTGTAGTTATCCGCTACAAGCGTTTTACTGATCCAGTTCACTACAGGTTTGGTCACCACAGCAGCACGGAATCGGTTCGTGTGACCAACAATCCATGCTGTCATGATTCCGCCAGCACTACCACCTGTCACATAAAGCTGATCCTCATCGATGTAGCCCCTTTCGATGACTGCGTCGACAGCAGAGATGAGGTCATCGTAATCGTTACCTGGATAATCGTGATAAAGCAGATCGCCAAACTCTTCCCCGTAGCCTGTACTACCGCGTGGGTTCGAGTACACGACCACAAATCCCGCTGCAGCATACAGCTGGAACTCACCCGCAAAGCGGTCACCATAATTAGATACCGGACCACCGTGGATCTCCAAGAGCAGTGGATACTGGCTTTCTGGATCGAAGTTCGGGGGATGCAATATCCACGACTGTATAGGGCGACCGTCGTGTGACGACTCCGTCCAGAACATTTCAGCCTTGGCTAACTCCGTTCGGCCCTTCAGGTCACCATTCAAGTTCGTGACCATCCGTTGTCGACCGTCAGGCGTTACTAGAGCCACTTCGCTCGGATCATCAGACCGAGTGTACGTAAAGGCTATGCTACCATCACGAGCGACTGAGTAGTTACCACCACCATAAGCTCGCCCCACAGACGTACCCCCCAAGTGCTCAGCCACAACCCGCCAGTCACCTGCCGTAGTCGTAAAACCAACCTTGGTAATCCCTTCATCCTCATAGCTAAAGTAGACGCCGCTGCCATCGGCGGCCCAAGTCAGAGCAGTCACGGACCGGTCCAGTCCTTCCAAAAGTAGATTCTTTTCTGAACCATCTTCTCGCATCAGGTGAAGATCCTGGGTTTGGTACGTGCGCACCCGATCTTCAAAGCTCGTGAAAGCCACACTAGAACCGTCTGGAGATACTACCTGCCCACCATCAGGCCCGTTACGGCTGGTCAGCTGTATGCTTACACCATCATCAAGAGAAATCTGATATATATCGCTTTGGTCTAGCTCCCATTCCCAACCCGGACGTCGGTTAGCACTGAACAAGACCGATCTCCCATCAACTCCCCAGACTGGTGCCCCATGTTGAAAGTCTCCATCGGTAATCTGGCGTGCAGATCCCCCATCAGCTGGAATAACGAAGATGTGTCGGAAGCCCGGCTCGATGACTCCGCTACCATCAGCTTCATGGCGCACTCGGGTCTCCACAATCGGTGGGTCAGCCCATTCAGCCCCCACTGGCTTCCCTGGCATAGTCGCAAATACAGGACGAGCCTCCGGCACCAGCATAGTAAATGCGATCTGCGTTCCGTCGGGAGACCACGCTATACCACCAGGCGAGCGTTCCAGTTGGGTAAGTCGGGCAACGTGTCCGGTCTCCACCCAATAAACATAGATTTCGCTACCCTCAGCACTCCCGGATACGAAAGCGATACGAGTTCCGTCAGGAGACCAACGTGGTGAAGACTCAGAGCGGTCCTCACTCGTCAACTTTCTATGGTTTGACCCATCAGTGCTCACCAGCCATAACCGACCTTCGCGCCGGTCCCGCATGATGCTCATCGAGTATCGTACGTACGCCACCATTGTGGCATCCGGAGAAATCTGAACATCTGACGCATACTCAATCTCAAAGATGTCTTCATTAGCAAGCGGAGACTGCTGGGCATGCAGTGTGATCGCCCCGAACATTGTAGCTATCAGAAAAAGGGCGCTGGACACCCTGGACAGTATCAACTTTTTCACAGAAGCCTCCCTCTCTTTATTAGGAGTAGAAGGTATGTCGAGCATCCTATGCAGGGGAGGCAATCAACATCACCGGCCCGCTGTGAGGGCCCGCTACAGAACTGCTCTCTAAGATTCCGGGTTCAAGGAAACTTATGACGCACTCGGCGACTCACTGCCAGCGTCAAAGCCTTCACAGGTTAGCACGGGCAAAACTGGATACTTTGGATAACGCGGATCTGTCTTCGACAGGTTACAAAGATGAAAGTTTGATCCAACTCTATTACGAGTTATCCGCCGGTTTGCGCAAAGTTCACATAGGCCGGCCCACACCTGCGATGGCTTTGGTTTATCTGAGTGTTCGGGATTCACGGTCTCAGGCCTATATATGAGACCTGCCTACCCATGTCTCCGGCACGATGTGAGAAGAGGTCACTCTCAGTGCAGCGGGTACAGTGGTCCGAGACTGTGATATTTGTCAGGGGAATTCCCGCCCTATCCGCCTTTTGAGTAAGGACTCCGCGAAGATTTATCGGACTAGGCCGTAGTGGTATTGGCTGCCCCAGAGCTTCAAATACTTCTGCGCCAACCTCGTAACACGCCCCACAGATCGAGGGCCCGAGATGCATCATAAGGTCCACTAGCCGGGAACCTGAGTGCTCCCTAAGCGCTGTGATACCACAATCCAGGATCCCACTAGCAATACCTCGCCAACCCGCATGAAGGACAGCGATTGCTCTGCGATCAGCATCCACAAGAAATATCGGTACACAATCAGCTGTGGTTACCGTAAGGAGAACACCAGGCGAGTTAGTCACGTGACCATCACAGTCAGGGAATATATTCAAGCCATCCGAAGCAGTGTGATGCGTGTAAATCTTGGTTCCATGGACTTGGTGTCCATGCGCTATACCGTTTGCGCCGGTCACACCCAGGAGAGTTGACCAGTTTTCTTGTACAGATTCAGTCGACGATCCACCACTGAACAAACCAAAATCGTAGACGGCACCGTTTACACTTCTTGTCGTGCATCCCTGATAGAGCCATGGAAACCGCTCTATCCATACCGGGTGAGCGAGTCCCAAGGAAGGACTGACAAACACTTCTGTGACTGAGGTCACTTTGTGATTTGAGTAAAAGATCTCATTTGAACCGCACACATTAGTACTGAGGGTGTAAAAAACACGAATTAACAGTGGCAACACACTCCAACCTCTTGGAAAAATAAAGTAACTTTAGGTGATGGATGAATCGCTCTTCGAAGGTCAAAATGCTGCCTATGTCCAGGCCATGTTCGAGGAGTACGCTCGTAACCCGGAGGCGGTCCCATCAGAGTGGCGCAAGCTCTTTGAGGCCAGGACTCCTGGAACGCCACTAGAAGCTCCATCCGTCCCCAACACTCCAGCCAAAGATACTGGCACTACCCCAACTCACAGTTCAGTCCAAGTATCGGCTCCCTCTGAAGCTGTTGAACAGCTACGTCGGGTTCTCCCTGTTGTATCGCGTGCGACAGCACTCGTTCAAGCTTTCCGGGATCACGGTCACCAACTTGCGCGCATAGACCCGCTCGGTAGCGAGCCTCCAGGCCATCCACAGCTCTCCCCAGCATTCTTTGGTACATCGATGGAAGAGTTGTCTGAACTTCCTGCTTCGCTGGTGATGGAAAGTGACGGAGAGGACAAGTCTGTAGCTGACGCTCTAAACGCTCTCGTTGCAGTGTACGCCGGCTCTATCGGTTATGAGTTCGAACACTTGGATGATCACGTAAAGGTCGATTGGCTTTGGGACCAGGTTGAATCGGAGTCTCACTTTCCGAAAATGAATGCGACCGAAAAATCTGAACTTCTCAGACACCTCTCGGAGGCGGAGGGCTTGGAGCAATTCCTACATAAAGCTTATCTCGGCCAGAAGCGGTTCTCGCTAGAGGGGACTGATGCTTTAGTGCCCATGCTCCACCTGGTCATTGAGAAGATCGCCCAAGCTGGAGGTCAAGAAGTCATACTCGGTATGGCTCACCGTGGACGTCTGAACGTTCTGACTCACATCATCGGCATATCATACGGTGAACTACTAGCAGAATTTGAAGGACCCTCATATCAGGGTGGGCAACTTGATATCTCCGGTACGGGAGACGTTAAGTACCATCATGGTGCACGAGGAACTCGTGATATCGATGGTCTCGGCACGATCAGGATCGAACTCGCACCAAATCCAAGCCACTTAGAGTTCATTAACCCAGTGGTCGCAGGTATCGCTCGCTCGCGTCAATTCAAGACAACTGGGAACGACACTTCAGCGGACACACACTCTATTGTACCCGTTTTAATCCACGGAGATGCAGCTTTCGCTGCGGAAGGCGTTGTTGCAGAAACACTCAATTTGGCCCGACTCAATGGTTATGGGGTGGGTGGGACAATCCACTTCATACTCAACAACCAAGTTGGGTTTACTACCGACCCACGGGATGGGCGTTCGACGGTGTACGCGAGTGATCTGGCAAAAGGTTATGGCATTCCCGTACTCCATGTGAATGCCGACGACGCAGAAGCTTGTCTAGCAGCGGTGCGCCTAGCTGCAGCATACCGATCACATTTTGAGGATGATTTTGTGATCGATCTCGTTGGCTATCGACGCTATGGACATAATGAGGGAGACGAGCCCGCGTACACTCAACCCTTAGAGCACGAGAACATCACGAACCATCCGACAGTGCGAGCGATTTACGCTGATCAACTCGCTACTGAAGGGATTATATCTCAGGAAGAAGCCAGTGCCCTAGAGGATACAGTCGCGGGCAAGCTCAGGGAGGCCCAGGAAAGAGTACGTGAGTACGAGCCGGTCTCCGATGATACCCCGGATGATGAACGGGAGGTGCCGGTTGTCCCCCGTGATACTGGTGTTCCATTCAAGACGCTCGCAGAAATCAACACGGCCACAGTCACGTTCCCGGACGACTTTACTCCTCACCCAAAACTTTGGCGCCAACTTGAACCAAGGACCGACGATTTCTCGCCCGCCTATACACTTGATTGGGGACACGCTGAGGCACTTGCCTTTGGGTCACTACTGAAAGAAGGCATCCCGATTCGGCTTACCGGACAGGATACCCAGCGTGGAACTTTCAGCCACAGACATATGGTCTTGCATGACATAAAGACCGGAGATCTCTGCACTCCACTTGATCAGGTATCAGACACTCGCCTAGAGGTCTACAACTCTCCACTCACTGAAACGGCTGTTATTGGATTCGAGTACGGTTACTCAGTTGGTGCAGATACTGATGTTGTGCTTTGGGAGGCTCAGTTCGGCGATTTTGTGAATGTAGGACAGGTTATGATCGACCAGTTTCTATCATCTGGACTCACGAAGTGGGGGCAATACTCACGATTGACGCTTCTGCTCCCACACGGCTATGAAGGCCAGGGTCCAGAGCACTCTAGCGCTCGAATTGAGCGGTTTTTACAACTCTGCGCCGAGGGCAACATGCGGGTCACCTACCCGACTACTCCCGCGCAGTACTTTCATCTGCTCCGCCGTCAGGCGCTCCGTCGACCCGAACGACCGATGATTGTCATGGCTCCCAAAAGCCTGCTCCGGCATGGCATGGCTTCATCCAAGGTATCCGAGCTTCTTGAGGGAGGCTTTAGGCATGTAATAGAGGACACAACAATCGAGGATCACAGTCAGGTTAAACGGCTCATACTGTGCACTGGCAAAGTCTTTTATGATCTACAGGGACACCCGCGGCGTACGGAAGCCAACTCAACGGCAATTGCACGGATGGAGCTCTTGTACCCATTTCCTGAAGCTGCCCTAGAGGAACTTCTCATGCGATATCCCAACCTTGAGAAAGTCTTTTGGATGCAGGAAGAACCCCGAAATATGGGGGCACTTACATTTGTCGGACCGCGGCTACGTGCGATCGTACCCAGAGACCTACCTCTTGCTTATATAGCGCGTCCGGAACGCGCGAGCCCAGCTGAAGGAAAGGCTGCAGATCATGTGATCCAACAGGCCGAATTAGTACTAGAAGCTCTGGGTTTACAGGGAGAAAGCACCGAGAACGGATAGAGAACCTCTATCTGTTCACCACGTCAAAAGGATTTTCCCAAAATTCCGGTTCTCTTCCATATATCTATGCGCGGACTGTACTTCACCTGCTGAGAATGCACGATCAATTACAGACTTCAACTCTCCCGTCTCGAAGCCCGGCAATACCTCTAGTTCAAAAGCACGAGCAAGGTCCACCTTTTCATTGAGTGAACGCGCTCGCAACGTCGTTCCCCGTATTGAGCCTCGTCGCACCATCAGAGATTGCAAGTCGAATTCCGCCTTAGCTCCAGCGGGCACACCAACCACAATGTGACGCCCCCGGCTGGCAAGCACTTTTTGATTACCCTTGAGATACGCCCCGCCGACCAGATCAAGAATTATGTTAACACCCAATCCATCAGTGATCTCGAGCACTCTGGTTGGCCAATCTTCATCTCCTAAGACTTTGTGCTCCAACCCAAGTGCTGTTGCAGCCTCCAGTTTCGCTTCAGTTCGAGACGTCCCGATCACGACAGCTCCAGCTCGGTGAGCAAGCTGGAGTGCTGCAGTGCCAACGCCGCTTCCTACTGCATGAACCAGGATGCTCTCATCCATGCAAAGCCCTTCTTGAAGAAACACCGCGTCATAAGCAGTCATAAACACTTCTGGAATAGCGCCGGCTTCTACCGGATCCCAGCCATCGGGTATCCTTACTGCAGTCTCCGCTGGAACGACCACATACTCGGCATAGGCGCCGCCACCGGTAATGCCCATCACAGCTTGACCGACAGCAAGAGTATCGACTTCCGCGCCCATGGCCTCAATCACTCCTGAATATTCGAGACCAGGGATGTCTTCAGGATACCCTCGTGGCGGAGGATAAAGCCCGCGGCGCTGGAGGAGGTCTGCACGATTCAATCCAGAAGAAGCCACACGAACAAGGATATCCGTTCCACCAGGAGTCGGACGCTCTACATCACGCAACTCAAGCACCTCAACCGCTCCCGGCTGGGTGATAACCACTGCTTTCATCGATTCACTCATGATCTTAGTACTGTAGTCCTCTTTGAATTACCTGACTACCTTGGACTTGCTATGCATTTGCCTCTAGAGCTCGACCGCCCACTTGTCTTTTTTGACCTTGAGACCACCGGCCTCGATGTCAAAAACGATCGCATTGTGGAACTGGCACTGATCAAAGTCACGCCTCAAGGAGATGTTATCGAGCGCGTGCGCCGATTTAATCCGGGTGTACCGATCCCGGCTGAAGTTACCGCCATCCACGGTATAACGGACGAAGATATCGCGAACGAACCGACATTCTGTTTGCGGGCAAAAAGCCTGTCTGCCCTCATTGAAGATGCGGATCTAGCTGGCTTCAATATACGAGGCTTCGACGTGCATATGCTGGTCGCAGAATTCAAGCGATGTGGGATTAAACTCGAGGTTCGCAACCGTCGGCTAATCGATATGCAGAACATCTTCCACCGCGAAGAGCCCAGAGACCTTTCCGCAGCGGCAAAGTTCTACCTTGGTAGGACACATGAGGAAGCACATCAGGCACTTGGCGATATACGGACAACTGCAGCGGTACTCAGCGCACAACTGGAACGATACCCTCATATACCTCAAGATATCGATGGACTACATAAGTATTGCGATGAGATCAGACCTTTTCGCACCGGGGTGGACTTATGGTTTAGTGGCCCCCCCGAGGAAAGAGTCTTTATAAAAGGCAAAAATAAGGGACAAAAACTCTCTGACATCGCTCAGACGAGCCCTGATTACTTGATGTGGATGCTCGGTAAAATCGATGATCTGGATGAAGAAGTCGTAGAAGTCCTCAAGCAAGCACTCAGCGCGGTGCAGCTTGGAACCGACTGAAGATGAAATATCTCCAGCAACGTTGGGTTAGCACGCAGTGTTCTGCAGTTAAGGCATGCACGGAGTTCTAGGAATGACGTCGCGATTCAATACCGTATTATCAGCTGTCCTGATCTTAGGATGCACTGGCACGTCACCGGAGACCGGAGATGCAACGGATGACACCCTAACAGACAACACGGCTGGTGTCGTGTTTGGGCAGGCCCCCCCAGCTGTCGGTGGCATCCCCTCTGTCATCATGCTGTCACCTGGGGACGACGGTAACCCAACCTTCGATGCTGATCCGGTGATCGATCAATTTGGGCTCGTCTTCTCTCCGAATATTCTCCTCGTAGGAGTGGGCCAAACCGTAACCTTCACCAACAGTGAAAGTCTCGCTCATAACGTGAATATGCGGCACATCGAGACCGATGTGATCGTGCTGGATGTAGATACAGACCCAGCCGAAAGTGCTGTGTACACATTCGATGAATTGGGTGGCTACGATGTAGGGTGCGACGTGCACCCCGGCATGACTGCGTTTGTGTTCGCTTCTCCAACGCCCTACACGGTCTTCGCCAACTTGGATGGAGGATTTACCCTCTCAGGTGTCCCTCCAGGATCCTATACACTCACGGTCTGGAGTACCGACATGGCACTCGGCACCGAAAGAACTGTACAAGTGGGTGAAGAACGAACAAGGCTCGACGCTGGACCCTTGAGCTAGCAGGCCAGGGGCCGGATTTGCTATAGCCGGTTGCCATGCTCCAAACCGATAGTAGATATTTTCAGTCAGGCACATGAATGAGAAACCCTAAACTTCACCGAACCCGGACACTCATGAAAAAGCCCAGGCCCGGTCTTGTCATCGCGCTCACGCTGCCCTTCCTTGCAGGTTGTTTCACAACCTTTGCTCTCCCTGTCCCTGAACCCGCCGAACGCGGAGACACAGAAGTGAAAGGATTAGTTTTAGGTGAGGGAGAGAACGCGGAACGCGTGGAATTTGATCAGATTGATGATGTACAGTGGACCGAAGAGTCACTCATCATAACCGGGATCGCTAAAGACTCTGACGGGTCAGGGATTCCTCAGACCGATGCATTTTCACTCGAAGATGTAAGTGCAATCCTAGTCAGAAGCTTGGATCCTAACCGAACATCAGGTTTCGTAGCAGCCCTGTTTCTCATCCCAATCGCAACCTGGATGTTTCTCGTCAGTGGACAATCGAGGGAAGGCTGTGAAATCGGCCAGGTTTGCGGCTAGGAACTGTAGTACGAGTGCTTCAGCGCGTGTAAGTCCAGATCAGCACCACTCCACATCTGCCCATAGCTTCGTACTGGATTGGGGTTTCTGAAGGCCTAACGTAGATCTCCACAGCCTCGACTGACGCTGGCATCACAAAGTCATCAGGACGCACCGGTCCGCTTTCGGGTCGCTGGCTACCAAGTGCCATGATCGCGCCATCCACGTAAAGCGTTGGTGAGCATTCCCCGCCACCCCTTCGGATACGAATCTCGGGATTCCGCATAGCCTCAGGTCCCACAAACGGCCTGGCCGTAACGACGTCCAGGCCAGGGATATTCCGAAACGCATCCGTGATCTTATCCAGCGCTATCGCCTGAATGTCTTCGCCTATGAGGAAGGTACCTCTTCCGATTGCTGCTCGCTCCATGAAACCGACTAACTCAAGCTTACTCCTCTGTTCTTCGGCTTCGACGACGAGATCCTCGAGTTCGACTGCTGCTCGCGTAAGCCCAACCTGTAATTCGAACACACCGTCTTCTCCGACCTGGAACAAGCCATCTATAACTGATTTGTAGCCCATTCTCGCAACATAGAGGAAGTATGAGCCCGCAGCTGGTGCATTCAGTGAAAAGCTCCCATATCGATCCGCGAGGCCGGCAACCACAAGTTCCCGACCCGGTGCAAGCAAGCCAACATAAGCAAGCATCACAGGTTCTGCGGTGCGAGCATCACGAACCGTACCTCTGATGACCTGCGCTTGGCTTATGGGTGTACCAATCGTCAAAACATAGAAAGCCAGACCCAACAGGCCGGGGCATACTGCCCCAACTCGCCTCTTCAATCTGCGAGACTTCGCCTTTGACCAGTTCGCTCTCACAATCCGACCTCGTTGCTCTCGTTACATCGATCGCTGACTCCGTAACATGCAATCAGCTTTCGTATAAAAACCAACCGCCCTCACCGGCTAACCGGCGAGGGCGGTGGCTACCGCTTCGGCCAAGCCGACGCCATTAAGCGCGTCTGCTCAGTCGTCTCAACATCTCACTAACCCGACGTACACACGGACGAATTAGCGATGTTTTCGTTGAGCGTGCACTCGATTTCAGGAATCGGCATGCATGAAGCTCTCCGGGGCTCTCCCGGACCGATGAGCGTACCACCATTGAGGAACGGATGGTCCCAACGATGGAGGTCCCACAACCGCCGACCTTCAAGCCACAACGTCGCATAACGCTCACGATCAAGAATCGACCACATGTCGTCAATCTTGTTCACGTCACAGTCCGCTGCCCAAGTCGAGCAGTTGTCCCAATTGAGTGATCCAGCGCCACTGTTTGCTGCTGCTTCATCTTCAGCAGACAACGCACCGGCACCATAATGCGCACGCACTTCGTTGATTTTGGCAATAAACGTCGCGGCATCACCATTACGCACCGCGTTCTCTGCCTCGATCAGGCGCATCTCAGTCCCTTTAATCGTCGGGACATTCGAACCACGCTCGGTGTACTTGTCCTGCCTATGGTGCGCAGTCAAGCCACCAGCACCCTGGTGCGCGCCACTACCCTGACCAAGACATTGACCAGTAGTAGTGGTGCCCAAGGTCACGTCCGGAGGACGGTTGGTATCGTTCCACGTTCCGCAAACTGTGTAAGGAATACGTGGGTCTCCGGTCGCCTTATTATTTACGATAGTAGAATTATACTGTCGCTGAACCGGAGTGGCCCAGACGCCTATCTCAGCGCGTCCCCAAGTCTCGTTATAGACCGAGTTCGTGTTTGCGTTGTTGTGGTAGATCGCTTCAATCACAAAGTCCGTGGCTACGTTACCCGCAGCCGCAACAGCACTCGACCAGTCACCCAAGCCTACGTGCGCCTGAGCTAGGCCACCCCATCCCGCATCCTGATACGTTTGGGAGTTAGCTGCCGCGCCAATCGCCTTAGCCTGATTAAAGGCTATGATCGCACTGTCAAATGACGCCGTGCGTGGCTGTAGCGGACCTTTGTCATATACCACATCGCAGAAGTTCTCACCCAGTCTCTGGTGGGCTGTGCCCATGAGATACCAGAGTCGGGCGGCATCAGAACTACTGGATGCGGCGGATTCAAGAACAGTCTGGAGTCGAGCCCAAGCTTCACCAGAAGCCCAAGCAGCCTCGTGTGTCTGCTCCCAGAATCCCTCTGAATCGTCTCGTGTGAAACGACCAAGACGATATTGTCCTGTACTAAAATAGCTACCGGTTCCCGACAAATCTTCTGTCAGGCGGCCAACTGTGAACCCATAACCATCCATAATATCGTTGAGCTCGGCAGAAGAGCCGGCCACAACAATGGGCATCAGGTCAGCCGTATTTAGATCCTCGTCTAAAATCGCGCCCGGGTTCAAAACCTCGAGCGTACAGCCAGACAATAGGACACTAAACCCGGCAATCAACGGCCAAAGGCCGTATCTCGTCCGTTGTTTCATTAGTCTCTAATCTCCTGGCTAGAAGTTGATTTGGACGTTAGCAAGAAAGACCCTCGGCGGGGCGGCGTTGTAATACTCAAACATCGCACTCCTCCGGCGATCATTCGCTTCCGGATCCAAACCACGATAGTTAGGTGCATGCGTCCACAGGTTCTTACCCTGCAAGGAAATCTGTGCAGTGCGAGCCCCTGGAACCCAACCCTCTGGCAGACGCCAGCTGAGTGTGGCCGAACGCAGCTTGATGAACGAAGCATCGTCCGTCCAGTAACCCCAGTCAGCATATGGGCCGACACACATACCAACTTGTGTCGATGTTAGTGTTGACCGGTCGCCATTGTACCAAACGTCAGCAATTGGCTGACACATCGGCCACTGCCTACGACGTACGTTCTGATACGCAGGACCAATTGGTCGCACAAACCCACGCTGGCTTTCAAACAGCACATCAAATGTTACTCGGCGCGCAAACGTCATGCGCGTGCTTCCCCCGATCATGCTCGTCGGGTAAAGGTGTCCGAGATAAGCCTTCTCCTTGACTGGGAGCTCACCGAGAACGCCTGGGTTGGCGATCCGGTCATCCCAACGGAAGAAGAGTGGGTATCCGTCATGTGTCTTACACCATTCGTCCGTCGGGACGTCTGGGCAAGTACGGACAGTGCTACCACCAGTAAGCGGCCCAAGGTCAGTAACCTCGGAGTCATTGGTGGAGTAGTTCAGGCCAAACGACCACTCGAAGTTCTCAGTCGTGACCGGGATCAAATTAATCGATGTTTCAGTACCCCAGTTCTTTGTCTCACCAAGGTTACGCAGTGTGGCCTCTTCGGTACCACCTGAAGGAGCTTCCTGCACACCGATAAGTGCGTCATTCGTGACCTGGTTGTACCAGGTGAAGTCCACACTTACACGGCCTTCCATGGCTGACATCTCGAATCCTGCCTCAAGCTCTGTGCTGAGCTCAGGTCCGAGGTCTGCATTACCAAGGTTACCGATGATGACGCCAGGTACCTGCTCGTCAGCCGAAATCGCTTCATAGATCCGCTTCGCGTCAAAGGCGCCCGGAGCTTTACCGGATTGCCCCCAAGCAGCACGGACTTTCATGATTTCGACAGCATCGAAGAACCACCAAGCTTCATCTGAAACTGTGTACGCGGCGGAGATCTTCGGATATGCGGCTAAACCGAAGCCTTCACCAAACGTGCTGAATCCGTCCCAACGCATACCAGCCGTCAGGAATAGACGGTCGCCAAAGCCCAAGGTTTCCTGAGCAAAGAAGCCACCACTACGGATTGTCGTACGGCCTTCCCAGACACGTGGGTTATTACCATTCCCGAGTAGCTGCTCACCGGGACCGGCAAAGAGTTCATCAAACCCGTTAATCCCATAACCGTACTCCTCATACATCTGACCACCCCATGAGAAGTTCGATGTTATGCCACTAAACAGGTCGTAGCTGAACGTACCATTGTAGTCCAGGGTCAAGTTACGGTCTGTCTGAGTATCAGACTCACGGTCGCCCTGGAATTCCTCGTAGTAGCCCCACGCCTTAAAGTCGACGAAGTCAGAGATGGTGTAGTCCATTCCGACATTGAGGCGATGCGAGAACATGTTGTTCGGCGTCCAACCAATGCTCGCCGATGTAACAACGTGGTCAATCGTCTGGTTGACGTCATTCTCGAGCACGAGTGAATCATCGTTGCCCGGTGTATATCCAGCAGGCCCGCGAATCACGTTTAGATATAGACCCGAAGCGTTGTTACCATTCGGGATCCACGTGATTTTGCGACGAGCGTAGCTGTTGTTCAAGCTGATCTGTAGGCCATCGGTAGGCGTAAACTGAATGTTACCCCTGACCTGATAGTCATCAGCACCCTGTGGGTCATACTCTTCAGGAGTCTGAATCGTACCAATCTCTTTACCGAAGCGACCCGAGACGAAATACGTCGCAGTCTCACCGCCACCGCGAACGCTCAGGTTATAGTCCTGCTTGTACCCAGGCCTGAACCAGCTTCCGTTCTCAGGACAACCTGGCTCACCATTCGGTGCCCAAGCACGTGGGCTCGAGCAGTCGTTCAAGTTAAGTCCGAACGGGTTGACGACCTCATTTGGAGGAAGCAACCAACCACCTGCACTTCCGATATCTGGGAACCGCTCATCATACGTCGACCCTAGTCCAGTTGGACCAGCGTGCGGCATGATGCTTGTGCCCTGGTCGATCGAAAGCGTCCACGCAGGAGCACCAGCTGCTCCGCGCTTCGTGAAGATCTGAATCACACCACCCGCCGCTTCCGTACCGTATAGCGTCGTGGCAGCAGGACCCTTAACGATCTCAATGCGATCGATGTCGCTTGGGTTGATCATGTCGAAAACGTTTGGCTCTTGAGCAGCCTCATCGGAGTAACCGATCTGGCCGTTCTCCATCCGCACGCCGTCAATATAGATCAACGGATCATTACCCTGCGTAAGCGAGTTGTTACCACGGATCCGGATCTGACTCCCTGAGCCGACCTGGCCACCGTGATCGTTAATCTGTACGCCGGCAGTACGTCCCTGAAGGATGTCACCAAAGTCCGTAACAGCAGCAACTTCGATGTCCGCAGCCGAAACCGCGCTGATCGCGTTACCGATTTCCTTACGGCGCGCTGCACCAGCAGTACCGGTCACGATTACGCCCTCAAGAGACAATGCTTCTTGGCGCAAGTTGAAATCTAGCGTCGCAGTCTCACCAGTAACGACGGTTACCGTCAGTGTCTGGGTACCATAACCAATGATCTGTGCTGTGATCGTCTGCTCTCCAGCAGGAACGTTCAGCAACAGATATCGACCGGTATTATTGACTAGCCCACCAATCGGTGTGCCATCGACGGTCATCTGTGCACCGGCAAGCGGAATCTGGACAGAATTGTCAAGGACAAGTCCAGTAACCGTACCGGTGTTTTGCGCGGCAGTCTCTGCAGCGCCGAAGCCGACTAAAGCGAGTACGACGGCGATTCCAGTCGTATTTCGCCAAGTCGACTTCCGTGTGAAGTCGAACATCCGATTTAACATCAATCCTCCTCGTTGCAACCCGAATCGCGGGGTGCTGAGACAATTGTCCCATGCGCAGTAGGCGCCGGGTAGAAACCCTGATAAGGGGCAAAACTGACAGGTAACACGAGAGGGGGGCCAACTAGCAGCCCCCTCGCATCGGCGAAGGCCGTTAAGTAACTACTCATGTTTTTGACCATTAAGGTCGTATCCTGCCATAACCGGTTATGACGGGATTGTTATAGGTCCATAGATGAATTGTCAACACTTTTCTCTTCCTTTGTTGCTTGACCCTAGCTCTGACTCAGGGAAGCCTAGAAACCGATCAAGCCTGGGAAGTTGGGGACTTTGCAGGCTTCAACTTCACTGCGCCGAAGATTTTGAGCGCCTTTCCGAGTCGTGATCCTTATGACACCTGCTGACCCCGATGAGCCAAATTCCCAGCCACCAGATGAACTTGGTAGCAATTCAAGTGTCTCGACCTCTCCTGGGCGAATCATATTGATCGTCTCTGACGCGTCAGACATGCGCGTACCATCAAGGACAACCACTGGCTCTAACACGCCAGTCAACGAATTCGGCGCTCTCTGTGTGATACCTGTGGTCGATCCCGCCTGTCCGGAGGTTCCGCTGACCATCCTGGGTGCGTAACGGCGAATCACATCCACGAGTGTTCTGGGATTAAAGCGCTCGATCTCTTCTCTTGTGATCAATCGTCCAAACGAGCGGCGGCGCTCGGCCTCTTCCCGTCGCACCTCCTCTTCTGTGCCGATTGGCGCAGCTAGCTTGAAGGAGGCTTCAGTAGCGACGCCAGAGATCAACATGACTGAACCCCAGTTGACTCGGCAGTCCGCCGTCAGTAGAGCAAGCATGTGACGTCCAGGACGCAATCCCATCAGGCGATAACGCCCGTCTACATCCGAGAAGACCTCTGGGCCAGTATCGATACGGACCAAAACACCTTCCATGGGCTTACCCGTAACGCTGTCGACGACTTGGCCTTGAAGTGTTGCTGACAACTCCACTTGAGCGACTAAATCTGTACGCGGCGCTAGCATAACAAATAGACAGAAAGCCAATGGTCGCAACATGATCGGTGATATTCCGGGCAACCCCGGTGCCCTATGCATTCTATCGGCTCCTACAGATGGTCCAGATCGCGTTCTATTAGAGTGAGCAACCTTGAACTAGAGGGAAAGAGTCGGCATTTGAATCTATCTTTCTTGGGCCATAACGTGATCGCGGTCCAAACGCAGTATATATTGATAGTATAAGGTTCAAATACACTATCCGTGAGCGAGAACGATGATCTTGAATGCCCACTCCGGCTTCCGTTATTTAGTCATGATCGCTGGGCTCATCGTGATTGGCTATGCACTCTATGGTATGGCTACGGGCCGGCCTTATGACAAAACGATGCGGATTACATCGGCAGTTTTCACTGGCCTAGTAGATCTGACAGCCCTTCTGGGTCTAGTGACTTTATTTTCGGGCACCTTCTATCCTGCCTTAACCGGCCACATCACACCGATGGTCCTGGCTGTAATTGTGGCGCATGTCGTCTCAAGAGTTATGAAGAGGCGGCCGGAGGATGAGCGGACTTACGCCCCACATCTAGTAGGGACACTCGTGGTCCTAGGCCTTATCGCAATGGGCATTATGGCGATAGGGAGACCACTCGTCGGTAGCTAAGCTCCTTGTCGGTTCCGATGTGTCCCGGAACATGATTTCATGAAGCGTGATCCCCTGGGTCGTGCAGAAGAGCCATCCCAAGCCATTCATACTCACGGGCCGAGAGACTTGGGCATCGTAATGGGTGGTGGTGGTGCCCGGGCAGCGTACCAGGTCGGCTTCCTGCGTTTCCTTGCTAAACATTTTCCGGAACTCCAGATACCCTACATCACGGGAGTATCAGCTGGCGCGATCAATGCGGCACTACTCGCATCACATCACGGGACGTTCCGTCAGGCGGTCGACGAACTAAGCCGACTCTGGGCTAACCTTACTGTCGAAGATGTGTTTCGAGTGGATACCCGATCGCTGACTAAAAATGGGATACGCTGGCTCATACAGCTTGTTTCGGGTGGGATTAGGGGAGCACCTCGAGTTAGAGGCCTGGTCGACACCCGTCCATTACACGAATACCTAACAGAAGTACTACATGCCGCGGACGGTGAATTAACCGGCATACAATACAATCTTGAGCGTGGCCGACTTAAGGCCGCAGCCTTAACAACGACTAGTTATTCCACGGGGCGATCAGTCACATGGGTACAGGGCTCTAACATATCGGAATGGGAACGCCCACAACGTAAAGCCCACCGCGCTGTACTGACCGTGGACCATGTAATGGCCTCTGCTGCTCTCCCGTTATTCTTTCCAGCTATACAATTAGGTGACGCTTGGTACGGTGACGGAGGCATGCGGCTCGCGGCGCCACTCTCGCCTGCGCTGCACCTTGGCGCACGCCGAATTATTGCAATCTCAACACGCTACGGGAGAAGTGCCGAAGAAGCTGAAGAGCATAGTAGTAAAGGCTATCCGCCTCCGGCTCAGGTCGCTGGAGTTCTATTAAATTCGATCTTCCTGGACCTCCTCGACCACGATGCGCTGCGGCTCGAGCAATTGAACCACTTACTCGCAGACCTTCCGAGAGATAAGAGGCAGGACCTACGGCCCGTACGACTCCTGACGCTGCGACCCTCGTGTGATCTCGGAACCCTGGCGCATGAGCATGAATCTCAATTGCCCAAAGCTTTCCGATTCCTGACTCGTGGACTCGGGACCACGCAAACCCACTCTCCCGACTTTCTCAGCCTTATTCTATTTCAACCAGATTATCTAAGAACATTGATCAAAGTCGGTGAGGCAGATGCAGCAGCCCAATCAGACAAGATCTTAGAATTCCTTAGCGAAAATATCTAATGAGGTGGCTACGGGCACGGAAACACTATTTCTTGGTATTACATTCTAGTAGATCAGTACCGGTACCCATGAGCGGTGGGTTCTGAACATACAACTCTGGAAGTCATAGGTATCTGATGGCTGAACACAAAAAGCTCGCTACTGAAATCGAGGCGCGAGAGGTAGCTGAACAGGCACGTGAACAGGATTGGGGTAAACGTAGTTTCGCGCGTGCCATCTTCGATGGAAGACTGAACGTCGACCTAATTCACCCTCTCCCTGAGCCCAATCCTGAGGAAGAGGACCGGGCCAACGAACTCTTGGAAAACCTTGAGGTTTTTGCTAGAGAGCATATCGACGGAGATCAGGTAGATAGAGATGGATGGGTACCAGAAGAGGTGCTCACGGGCCTTGCTGCGTTAGGTGCTTTCGGCATCAAGATCCCTGTTAAATATGGTGGTCTTGGATTGTCACAGCATTCGTACAATCGTGCGCTCGCGATCGTTGGCTCCCGTTGCGGTGCGACTGGCGCGTTTCTCTCAGCACACCAGAGCATCGGTGTTCCAGGCCCACTCATGAAGTTTGGGACCGCAGAGCAGAAAGACAGATACCTGCCAAGACTCGCGAAAGGAGCACTCTCTGCATTTGCGCTCACCGAACACGACGTCGGTTCTGATCCGGCGAACATGTCGACAACGGCAGAACTTTCAGATGACGGTTTGCACTGGATCCTTAACGGAGAGAAGCTTTGGACGACCAATGGTCCACGTGCTGAACTCATTGTGGTTATGGCTGGCACTCCAGCACCGGAAGGATCAAGTCGTAAACCAATCAGTGCCTTCATCGTAGAAACCGAGTGGGAAGGTGTGGAGGTCGCTCACGAATGTTCTTTCATGGGCCTCAAGGGACTCTCAAATGGGATTATGAAATTCACGAACGTGAAGGTCCCCCGTGAGAACCTTCTGTGGGACGAAGGCAAAGGGCTCAAGCTCGCTCTAATAACTCTCAACACTGGGCGTCTAGCTATGCCGGCGTTCTGTGCCGCAGGAGCAAAAGGGGCGCTGGAGATGTGCCGAGATTGGGCAAATTCACGGGTTCAATGGGGTCGCTCCATAGGAAAGCACGACGCAATCGCTCAAATGCTCGGCGAGATGACCGCAAACGCATTTGCGATGGATTCGCTCGTTGATCTCACAGCTCGTATGTCAGACTCAGGTAACTTTGACATCCGTCTCGAAGCAGCAATCGCGAAGTTATGGGCGAGCGAGACCGGCTGGGATATTGTGAACGACGCACTCCAGATCCGAGGGGGGCGTGGTTACGAAAACCACGAATCCCTGCTCGCTCGCGGCGATGTCCCTTACCCTGTTGAGCGGCATCTTAGAGATGGCCGCATTAACATGATATTTGAGGGCTCCTCCGAGATCATGAGACTCTTTATAGCTCGAGAAGCGGTAGATTCACACCTTGCTATCGCAGGAGATCTCGTCAACCCAAAAGCATCCTTAGGAGCTAAGCTCCAGGCTCTTATCCGTGCAGGTTTGCATTATGTATGGTGGTACCCGACTCGGTTCCTGGGTTGGGGCGCATGGCCTCGCTACAGGAAGTTCGGGAGGCTTGGTACCCATCTGAGGTTCGTTGAGAGGGCATCACGCAGGCTCGCCAGAGCCACATTCCACGCGATGGTTCGTTTCGGGCCAAAACTTGAGAAGCGTCAGGCTGTACTTGGACGAATTGTTGATATCGGTTCTGACTTATTGGTCATGACCGCCGTGATCATCCGAGCAAAAGAACTTGGAGAGACTTCAGAGAAGAAAGGTGCCGATGCTCTTGCTGACCTGTTCTGTCGCATGGCGCGAAGAAGAATCACCGCCAGCTTCCCTGCACTATTCAATAATGATGACTCTACAACCTATGGAGTTGCCCGCCGTTTCTTAGACGATGACTTCGTGTGGTTAGAAGAAGGCATTGTCTCAGCAGAAGCGTACAGGCATCAGGCGGAAGCAGCTATATTTGCGCGCTCAACACTGGAAGCAGAACCACTCGAACCTGTACCGACCACCTAAGAACGCGTGCTCCACTATCGGGCTTTCACCGTCAGCGTCTTCTGGACGCTCGGCCTCCTATATCTTGGCAGCGTCGTGCATGCAACTGAGTCTAGTCTAGCATGCCCTGATTGGCCGACATGCTTTGGTACTATGATGCCAGAGATGACAGGAGGAGTCTTTTGGGAACACCTCCACCGGCTGGTCGCGGGAGGGCTTGTCCTCCTGTTTGGACTCAGTACTTGGCTGGCTAAAACCCCAACCCAGGATCAACCATGGATTTTCAGGGCGTGCCTAGCTGGCTTGGGCCTCCTTATCGTCCAATCAATTTTCGGAGGGCTCACGGTCATATACCGCCTCCCAGATTTGATCTCAACCACACACCTGGGGCTCGCGTTTATCTTTCTGGCACTCGTGACAGTGCTTGCATCGGCAACAGGCCCACTCAAGACATTCGAAAGCCCTCTTGGTGAAACCGCAAACCGCATCACAATCCTCGCTAGTGCCAGCGCTGCTCTGATTTTCGTTCAATCTTTAATTGGAGGACTCGTGCGACATATGGATGCCGGGATGGCCTGCCCCGATGCACCTCTCTGTCTTGGCGAACTCGTTCCTCCGCTAGTCAACTCAACAATTACTCTACACTTCACTCACAGATTGATTGGGATTGTCGCTGCGTTACTGATCATTGGCCTCTCTATCTGGATATTACGCGTATCAGCCCCGAAGCCTTTTCGCCTATTGGGCCTTCTCGCAGCCGCTCTGGTTGTAACACAGGTCATCATTGGCTTTGTATCTGTGCTCACATCTTTAGCGGTTATCCCGGTCTCACTTCACACACTCATTGCTGCGGGCCTCTTGGCGACACTCGTGCGCCTTGCGACCTTGGCCCGACTATCACCTAAGTCAATATCCTCGACCTCAGAGATAAGGGTAGGGTAGTCATACAATGGATCTAATGCGTGTTGGTGATCTCATGGCGATGGTTAATGCAGGGCTTAACGCAACAAGCGCCTTAGCGCTCTTCGCAGGCTACCGCTTCATCCGCCAACGATCACTCCATGCTCACCGTAGAGCGATGGTTATCGCAGTCACCACTTCGGCGATCTTCCTGGTATTCTATCTCACTAGGGTAGCATTGACCGGGACGCACGATTTTGCCGGAGAGGGTCTCGCGAAGGTGGTATACCTTAGTATCCTTTTTTCCCATATGGGCTTGGCGCTGCTTGTTGTCCCGCTAGTTCTCCGGCTTCTTTACTTGGTTCGACACAGACGCTTCAGCGCGCATTCAAAGCTCGCCCGTTGGACATTTCCGATTTGGGCATATGTCTCGGTGACTGGCATCATCGTTTACCTGCTTCTCTATCAGGTTTACGGGTATTCCTGATTCCAGAGAAAAGCAGCCACAGGAGACGGCTACTCAGGAAGTAGGTTCAGGAACTTGGGAAGGAGACTTCTACTTCCGCACCACCGTCTGACACATTGCGCAACTCAATTTGTCCACCCATCTGCTCTATAAGGCTACGCGCATGTGGTAGTCCGAGTCCAAGTCCCTCAGCAGACGTCGAATAGAAGGGATCAAATGCTCGCTGGAGAGCCTCGTCTGAGAAACCTGGGCCATGATCTCTCACTAGAATAAGAGAGCGGCCGTCTATTGCCTGAACAGCAATATCGATCGTGCTATCACCACCGAAGCGGCTGGCATTATGGAGAATGAGATAAAGCACGTCCATCATCACCGGACCACTAACCACTGCACGTACTGGACTACTAGCGAGTTGCATCCTTAATCGTACATCCTGATCTCCAGAAAACTCTTGAGCAACATTCTCGACAAGGGAGACCAAAGATTGCCCTGACCTGCTCATCGACGGTTCTTCCAGGAAGAAATCGATATCAGACAGCGCTCCTAGTGCATGTTCTATTCTCTCCCGTAGTTCATCGGCCCCCGCAGCCTCACCTGCCTCGATCAACGGCTTCCGCACATTTGTCTTTAAGAATGCGCTCACTCTTCCAATCGCTTCAACCAGAACCGTGTTCAGTTCACTTTCACGGGATGACGATCTGTCTTCCAGTGCAGCATGGTCGTCCGTTTCCGGGGATCCAGCCAGGGCACCTTCAGAAAGACCGACTGATCGGCCTGATGAGCGCCCCAAAATAAAGCCAGCTATAGCTAGAATAGCCCCTACAACAACTCCTATGGCAATTTCCATGCAATTCCTGTTTAGGGGTGCTCTGACACCGAGATGTCGGAGCAGGCGGACAGATCTTCGCATGCCCTGATCACACTGGCAACACAAAGTTGCTGGTCACAAGCGCCGATTGTATGCTCGGGCTGTGTTAAGACTAGAAACCATCCGGAAATTGCTTGAGTTGGCGGGAGATCCTGATAACCCAACCGCCGAGGAACTCATGGAACTCTTCAGTCAGATCCAGACCATCGCTGTTATTGGCCTGTCGCGGGATCCGGATAAGGCTGCTCGTCGAGTTCCTTCCTATCTCGCTTCAAGAAACTACGATGTCATCCCTATTAATCCTTATGCAGACAAAATTCTCGGTAAGGAGACTTATGACACAATAAGTGATGTACCTGGACCAGTTGACCTTGTAGTCATTTTCCGGCCTTCGGCTGAAGCTGGACAATTCGTTACTGAGTCTGCGAAACGACCGGAGCGACCAGCGATCTGGCTACAAGAAGGCATATGGGCAAAGCCAGAGATTAGAGAGGTGCGGGCCCAACGAGTGACCGCTGTCCAGAACATGTGCACATACCTCGTCCATCAAGCATTAAACGAAGGAAACGGAGCATAGACTGGACCTCCTTCAACCAAGAGCTAGTCAGCCAGCATTCTTGGAATCATGTATCAGAATGCTGGGTATATCACGACCAAGAACTACCCAGTAAGAATTTCTGATAACATTTCAGTATGGCCCTTGGGCTTCACCTTTCTCCAGACCTTTGATATCACACCCTCCTCGTCGATCAGGAAAGTGCTTCGCTCAATCCCCATGTAAGTGCGACCGTACATCTTCTTCTCCTTCCATACACCATACGCTTCAGAGACTGAGTGTTCTTCATCCGCGAGAAGTGGAAAGTTTAGATCAAATTTCGCTCGAAATTTGGCATGGGATTTCACAGAATCTGGACTGACACCCAGAATAACCGCCTTCACTCCTTCAAACCGAGGCATTGCATCGCGGAAATCGCAAGCCTGAATTGTGCAGCCCGGAGTGTCATCCTTTGGGTAGAAGTATAGAATGACATTCTTCCCCCTAAGCTTTGAGAGCGTCACAGATTCTCCCTGATCGGTTTCGAGCGTGAAATCTGGCGCTACAGTTCCACTTTCAATCATCCCTAAGTCCTCTGTTACTGGGTTATTGGGTCCTACTTCAGTACGACACGACCGCTCACGATAATTCTTCAGTCAGTGGTACGATGCTGCCGTCCCACCTGCAACGATCATCACCGCGAGCCTGGCACAGAGTGTGACTAACTTCAGCGGATGTGTGTCCAATCTGCTCCAGAATCCGTTGGCAGATCCCAGAAATAAGATAGCAAGCGCTACCCTCAGGATCGCCTCCCCTGAAAAACAAGCCCTGTACCTCAACATTCAAAGGTCCCTCTGTGAAACTAAGGATACGTCGCCCAAATAGGTGTTTTAAATGCCGACGCAAGTAAGCGCGGGCCAACATATACTGAATAGATTCGGGGAATATCTGACCCCACCGAAAGGGGAACTGGACTTCGACTAAGTCACGTCCAGTCGTTAAGCAAACCTCATCGCTATCGGATCTTCTGTTCACCAGTGTAAAAAGATCTGTTATCCCTTGGTCCGTAAGATGAACCCCTTTCCGAACGTCGTCCCTATAAGCACGAATTTGGCGATCTACTACATCGCTCAGACCAAGCCGGCGTGGGATGGTCCGCGCCGGGTCCTCTTGTGCCAAAAGCTCGTCCGGTAAATCCCGATCGCGTACGACCTCTAGAAGACGAAGTCCCACTATAGCCTTGACGCGTCTAGGACTCTTTGGGTTCGTGTCGAGAATCAACTCACTAACAATCTTACAGGTAGGATGACGCACCAATCTCAGTCGAGCCGTCTCTCACTGCAACGCATCTGGAATTGTTTAACGCGACCGGCGGCCCAAACCTTCCGGCACCCTCCCGTTTCGCAGGCCCTAGCTAGCTGTACATTGAATACATGAAGCGTTATCAGGCTTTTGACCCTCCGGAATACTTAAACTGGACACCGGACCCCGACCTTATAAGGTCACTCAAGCAATCGCTCTCCGAGCATCCTGGCCGGGGTGAGATTGTCGATCATCTACAGGAAGACGATCTACTTTTGATCTATCGTGACCTACTGCGGACGCGACTCCATGATATTGGACTCAAGCGTTGGGTAAGAGGCGGCATTATTTCAAAGGCTTGGCTAGGAACCGGTGAAGAAGCCGTTACCGTGGGTGCAGTCAGGGCCTTAGACACTGAGATTGACGTCGTGAGCCCAATGATTCGCAACGCTGGAGCCCTCCATATGATGGGTATGTCCTTGGCAGATATGTTTCGAGGATACATAGCCACGTCGGATTCTCCCAGCGGAGGTAGAGACCTACATATAGGCAATCTGGAGTACGGGATTATTCAACCCATCAGTCATATGGGAACTAGTGTGAGCATCGTCACGGGTGCTGCCTTGGCTTTCCGCAACCGAGGAGAAGCCCGTGTCGCCCTCACTTGGGTCGGCGATGGAGCCACTAAAACCGCTGCATGCCATGAGGGGATGAACTTAGCAGCAGTCCAAAACCTCCCAGCGATTTTCATTATCCAAAATAATCAGATCGCACTTGGGACTAGGTTAGACCAGCATGGTGCCGGAGACCTCCATGACTGGCCGGCCATGTATGGAATTGAGCCACAGGTATGTGATGGTAACAATGTCTTAGATGTGTTTTCGGCGGTTCGTCTCGCCGTAGATAAATGTCGGGCAGGTAAGGGTCCCGCAGCGATCGTTGCAGATACCTTCCGAATGGGAGGACATGCAACGCATGACGAGCAGGAAGCAAGAGAAACATTTCCAGCAGAATTGTTCGAAGAATGGGGGCGACGTGATCCGATAGGCTTATTCGAAGGCTACATGACAGGTGAAGGAATCACAGTCGCTAGCCTGGAGGCCACCGAACTAGAAGTTATAAGAGAGATTGATCAGGCAATTGAAGATGCGCTCAAATCTCGAGATCTCGTGCCAGCCCCAGAAAAGGCACTGTATGATGGCTTTTCAGAGGGAGGAGTCCTTATTGGCCTTGAAAGGCGCCCACTCTAGAACCTAACCCCCAAGTATTTAGCAACCGGATGAATAGTTTCCGAACTGACGGACAAAAACATGTTCGATGACCTCAGAGCCCAATTCCGTAAGGCGGTCGAGAACTTTAATGAGGAATTGAACCGCAACGAACTCTCGCATAACACCAATGATCTTATCGGTTCAATGAAAAATCAGGTCACTGAAGCGATATCTCATATCAATGTTCTGGCACTTCAAATCTCCAAAGCAAAAGCTCAGATGGCTGAGAAAGCACGCGCGGCTGAAACATGCTATCGGCAAGCAGAGATGGCTCACCGTATAGGGGATACTGAGACAGCCGCCGTGGCAATGCAGTACGCAGAAAAACACGAAGAACATGCCCGTGTCCTCGACAACAAGATTGACGCACTGAGCGCGGAACTCTTCTTCCTAGAAAAGGAGGTCGAGGAAATGGTTGAGAAAGTCGAAAAAGCACAAACCACAGGAAGACCGGTTTCCATTGACTCTCTTCCGTAGAGAAGCAACGACTCAATCTCAACTGGCAAAAGAATCAGTACTCAGATAAAAACGAGAATACCGTCAGAATTTTCTGCAATAACTGGTGGTTTCTCGAACGTAGTAGGGCCTGGCTCCTACCCTAGGCTTCCGGTAGATTCGGCCGACCTAAAGAGTAGCTTTTAAAATACCTCCATAGCACCACTGCCGAGGTCGACATTTCGTATGCAAAACTGGATTGGTATAGGAATCTGGATTGTCCTTGGGGCAACGATCGGTTTGGTGATGAAGGTGCTGATCAAGCGCCCAGATGAGACCCCCGGACACACCATAGTTTTGATGGTCTTGGGGTCATTTGCAGCTGTTATTGGGGGTATGCTAGGAGTTGGCATCTTCCATCTCTATGAGCCACTCGCTATCAGCCCCGGTGGCATGGCGGGAGGAGCAACCTTCTCGGCAATGATGACCTTTGTCTACCGATGGGGAATACGCCGACTCATCTAGCAAACAGCTTACATCTTCAACCTCCCCCACTATCCGTCACGGATATGTCTGAAGTACTGACTTTCATAGAGTCGAATCTTGATCGCTTCCGAGCCGAACTCTATGAGTTCCTCAGAATACCTTCGATCAGTGCGAAAACTGAGCATGTCGAGGACACACGGCGCTCAGCACAATGGTTAGCAAATCGCATGCGTGATGCAGGTCTCGAGGCCGAAATCATCGAAACTCCTGGACACCCTGTGGTGTTGGGCGAGTGGAGAGGTGCTGGCGAAACCGCTCCAACGGTCCTGGTCTATGGTCACTATGACGTGCAACCCCCTGAACCCCTGGAGGAGTGGATATCACCTCCCTTCGAACCGAACGAGAGAGACGGCCGTATCTATGCTAGAGGTTCAGCAGATGATAAGGGGCAACTCTACATGCATATTAAAGCCCTGGAGGCACTGCTCACGACACATGGAACTATGCCAGTGAATGTGGTAGTGCTCGCTGAAGGTGAAGAAGAGACTGGATCTCCCAACCTCGTCCCCTTCGTAGAAGCGAATCTCGATAGGCTTGCCTGTGATGTGGTGCTCATTTCTGATACAAGCATGTTCTCAGAGAAACTCCCGTCTCTAGGATTTTCACTCCGTGGCCTGGCATACTTTGAGCTCCATGTTTCTGGGGCCCGGAGTGATCTGCATTCAGGAGAATATGGGGGAGCAATTACAAACCCAGGCAACGCATTGGCACACATCCTGGCGACTCTGCATGACGAGAAAGGGAGAGTCGCGATCAAGGGGTTTTATGATGATGTCGTCGAATGGGATAGCGAGACACGGACACAGATTGAGTCCCTTCCTCATTCTGATGAGCAGTACCGAGAAGAACTCGGAGTGACAAAACTCAATGGTGAAGACGGCTTCAGCACGCTTGAACGCCTCTGGATCCGACCCACATGCGATGTGAACGGCCTACTGTGTGGATACACTGGTGAGGGAGCTAAGACAGTGCTACCTAATCATGCGATGGCCAAAGTCAGCTTCCGTCTCGTCCCTGATCAAACTGATGGCAAAGTCAGGGACCTGTTCGAAAAACACGTGCAACGCGTTACCCCTGAAGGCGTCACTATTCAGATCAATGAACTCCACGGAGGACGACCTTGGAAGGCTTCTCTAGAGGGTCGCTATTTCGAGGCCGCGACACAGGCACTTGAGGAAGCGTTCGGTATCACACCAGTTCTGATGGGCGGCGGGGGTTCTATACCGATCGTCGTCGAGTTTGAGGAACGGCTGAGTGCTCCTGTAATGCTGGTGGGCTTCTCTCTGCCTGGCTGTAACCTCCATGCACCCAATGAGTGGTTGCCAGTTGAGAACTTTGAGCGTGGCATCGGGGCACTCGCTCTTTTATACCAGAAACTAGCAAACTAAGTCCTACTAGTTGTACTCAACCTCGCACCATGACCGCGGCCTTGAGTAAGGCCCTCGCCTTGCTGATGGTCTCTTCGTACTCCCGCGAAGGATTACTATCCGCCACGATACCTGCACCTGCCTGGACATAAGCCTTGTCTCCAGTCGCCACGAGCGTGCGGATCGTGATCGCGGTATCCATGCTAACCCCTCCATAGTTGAAATAACCGACTGCACCGGCATAGGGCCCCCGACGCACTGGCTCCAACTCATCAATAATCTCCATCGCACGAATCTTGGGAGCACCTGACACTGTACCTGCCGGGAAACAAGCCCTGAATACATCAATGGCTCCAAGCCCTTCTCTAAGCTTGGCCTCGACTTGGCTTACTAGGTGCATGACATGCGAGTATCGCTCTACAACCATCAAGTCTGATACCGTGACCGATCCAAATTCGGCAACCCGTCCAATGTCGTTGCGACCGAGATCCACAAGCATGCGGTGTTCAGCTAGCTCCTTCTGGTCGCTGCAGAGCTCTTCAGAAAGCAAGTGTTCCTCTTCAACAGAGTCGCCACGCGGTCTCGTCCCTGCGATTGGTCGAACAATCACAACATCATCTTCAACCCGAACAAGCACTTCCGGAGAACTGCCAACCAAGTTGATACCATCAAGCTCAAGGAAGTAAAGGTACGGAGATGGATTTAAGGTCCTCAAACCTCGATACAGATCAAACGGAGAGGCCTTGAGATCAATTCCGAGACGCTGGCTAAGTACAACCTGAAAAGCATCTCCTGCCCGAATGTAGTCCCGGATCTTTTCCACACCCGCTTCAAATTCAAGCTGAGTTGTTGAGCTATCGAATGGTGGATCGGTCCTAGGTTCCCTCGCTAACTGAAGAGGAGGAGGCGAGGGCTTTGACTTTAACCTATGAATGAGATCGTTGGTGGTTGCAACCGCATCGTCATACCGAGCCCTAAGCTCATCCTGACCCAAACCATCCACAGGAACAGCCACGATCGCCATCGCACGACCAAGCAGGTTATCAATTGCCAGAACAACGTTGGTAAAAAGAAACAGACCGTCCGGAAGCTCTAGGTCATCAGGCGCCGGGTCTGGGAGTGACTCAATCTCTCTCACCACGTCGTAACCGAAATAGCCGACTGCTCCTCCCCAAAACCGGGGAAGACCATCTATTTCAGCTGGCACACGTTCTCTCAACCTTGTATCTAGGTCTTCAAGTGGGTCACTGGTATCAACCTTCTGCCAGCCTTCTTCAGGCGTCCACCACGAAACTTCGCCACCTTGAAGTTTCCAAGCGCCTGACGGACGGGTTCCCACAAACGAGTATCGGGCCCATTGTTCGCCGCCAAGTACCGATTCGAGAAGAAACCCAAAGGGAGGTTCAGCTAGTTTAGAATAAGCGGTTACAGCTGTATCTAGATCGAAAAGGAACTCTTGCCATACCGGTACCAAGCCGCACTTGTCGGCGAGGGCCTTGAAATCATTGAAAGAGGGTTGAATCTGCATGAGCGAAACAATGTCCTCCGAGCATCAAGGAGCGTCAACGGCACTCCTCGCTGTGGACACAGGTGGAACCTTCACAGATCTGGTACTTCTCAGAGAAGGAGAAATCCGAACGCTTAAGGTGTCCTCGACACCTGAAGACCCCTCACAAGCAGTATTAGACGGGATTCTAGAGATTTTCGGGATTACTAAAGGGTCCGGCGGCAAGGAGGGCCCGTTTGCTCTTCTTCACGGCTCAACAGTCGCCACAAATACCTTGCTTGAACGACGCGGTGCCAAGGTATTACTGGTGACCAACAGAGGGTTTGAGGATGTGATTGAGATCGGCAGGCAGAACCGACCTCAACTATACGCGTTGGTTGGACATAGGCTTCCTCCGCTGGTTACTCGCGATGATCGCTTAGGCATCAGTGGACGAATTGGGCCCCAAGGTGAAGAAATCGAACCGCTTGACCTTGAGGAACTCGCGACCCTCGGCCTTAGGATTAAGGAACACGATGCTGAAGCTGTCGCAATCTCACTTCTGCACAGTTACGCCGATGATACTCATGAGAAACTTGTTGCAGAAACGCTGGGCGCGACTGGGTTACCGCTATCAGTTTCCGCTGACTTAGTGCCAGAATTCCGAGAGTATGAGCGCACATCCACTACTGTGGTAAACGCCTATGTAGCTCCAATCATGGGCAATTATCTCGGACGCATCTCGAAAGAAGCAGGCGCGACACGAGTGAGGATCATGGGATCGAATGGGGGTGTGCTCCCAGTTGAACGGGCAATAAAGGAACCAGTACACACAGTCCTTTCCGGCCCTGCTGGAGGGGTTATTGGAGCACTAACCTGGGCTGAACGCTCTGGCAGGGAACGAATCATTTCCTTTGACATGGGAGGGACCTCCACTGACGTATCCCTGTGTCCTGGGCAGCCACTCAGGACTCGAGAGTTTGAGATTGCAGGGCAACCGACAGCAATTCCGGTTTTGGATATCCATACCGTCGGTGCTGGTGGTGGATCACTGGCCAGAGTCGACGCGGGCGGTGCACTCAGGGTAGGCCCTCAGAGCGCCGGAGCAGAACCCGGGCCGATCTGCTATGGGAGAGGAGGATCGAAGGTCACAGTAACGGATGCCCATGTTTGGCTTGGACGCCTTCCGGCTTCTGCCTTCCTGGGTGGCAGTGAAACTCTTGATCGGGACGCAATCAGTGATCCGCTGGGGACAATGGCAACAGCACTCGGAGCGTCTCTTGAAGAAACTGCCGAAGGAATCCTAGCCGTGGCAGACACAGCTATGGAGCGAGCTTTACGCGTGATCTCTGTAGAGCGTGGCTACGATCCAGAGGATTTTACTATCGTCGCTTTCGGCGGTGCCGGCGGCCTACACGTCGCCGAACTCACTGAGCGCCTAGGAGCTCACGAAGCCCTGATCCCTCCAGATCCTGGCCTCTTATCAGCCTACGGAATGTTGGCTTCGCCCGTGACCCGCGAAACTGCTCGCACTGTGTTTCAAGCCACTGATGATTCAAACGCTGCGGACTACATTGAGGATGCACTAGCAGAACTTGCTCTTCAAGCACGGACGGAGATGGTTGAGGAAGGCGCAGACCCAGATGAATTATCCACTACACTCTGGATTGATGCGCGATATCGAGGGCAGAGCTTCGAGCTACGGGTTCGCGCCGAAGATTGGGCCGAACGCTTCCATAACTTGCACGAAGAACGCTACGGGTATCGTAGAGATGGAACAGCAGTGGAGGCAGTCACTTTGCGAGCAGTAGTAACTGCGCCAGCGCCAACCCTTACGGTCCATAGACTCTCCACTGCCGATGCCCCCCCACCAACTCGTTCAACTAGCGTCGTCTATGGGGACAAAGAGATAGAGTCAACATTGGTATCTCGAAGCGACTTACGTTTGGAACACGCGTTAGACGGTCCGGTAATCGTTCAAGAATACAGTGGAACGACCTGGGTGCCCCCAGGCTGGATCGTAAAGCCAGATCCCTGGGGATGCCTGCATCTTACAAGGGGACCTAAGGCCCCATCAGTTGACTAGGATGCAAGCGGACTATGCAGGGCAATTAACTTTGAGGTTTCATATAGTGATGGCTAATCAAACATGAACTCTGTTCAAGAAACTGCTTCAGTGGGATTAGATGAAGTACAAAATGAGTAGAGCAAGCGAACAAGCACTGCACGAGAGCTCAAAGGGTGGTGCGGAGGACCTTCGTCCTCCTTATACGGAGGCTTGGATCGCAGGAGCACTGGTGTTTGCTCTATACTGGCTCACGCTATCTCCTACAACAGCATTCTGGGATACCAGCGAGTATATCGCGACTGGCCACATACTCGGTATTCCACACCCTCCCGGGAATCCGCTCTTCGTAGTCCTCGCCAGAGCATGGTCTGTGATTTTCACATCCGTCGGCCTATCCGTAGCAACCAGTATCAATCTATTCAGTGCTTTCATGTCCGCCGCCGCTCATGCTATGTGGTTCCTAGTGGCACACCACATCCTGCGCTACTTCTCGAGTGACAGGCTTTTCCGGCTCGTTGGAGCTGCAGCAGCTGTTCTTGTGAGTTCGACTTCCTTTACAGTCTGGAGCCAGTCAAACGTCAACGAGAAGGTTTACACAGTCTCACTCTTCACGATCGCTCTTCTTTCGTGGCTAGCGGTCCGATGGCAAGAGAACCTGGGGAAAGGCAAGGACGACAATCTACTCATTCTGATGGTCTTCATTCTCGCCTTGAGTGTGGGAAATCACCTGATGGCATTCCTGGTTGCCCCTGCCATCGGAATCTTCATACTCGTGGTCCATCCCCAAACTCTTTTGAACTGGCGCTTGTATTTTGCCGGTGCAGCCGTAGCGGTAATCGGACTATCTATTCATTTATTTTTACCCCTGCGTGCTGGACTTCAGCCGGTAATCAACGAAGCGGCACCGGCTTGTCCAGATATCGGCTCTGCACTCTCAGCTGTAGTTACCTACGGAAAAGCTGGCTGTGCAGCTTTGGCAGAAGCCCTCAATCGTACTCAATACGAGAAGCCACCCCTGCTCCCTAGATCCGCTCCACTAGTCTCTCAGTTTGCGAACTACCTTCAGTATTTCGACTGGCAGTGGGCCAGATCCCTCGATGGTAACAACGTTCTCTTCTCTAATTGGCGCCTCCCATTCACGATGCTATTCACAGGGTTAGGCGTATGGGGCGCGATCGAGCACGCAAGGAGAGATCGGACGAGCTTCATTTTCTTAGCCACACTCTTCGTGACTTTATCCGCTGGTCTAGTCTACTACTTGAACTTCAGATACGGGTATTCGCTTCCAGACCCAATGGCCGACCGAGGACTCCATGAAGTTCGTGAGCGTGACTACTTCTTCATTGTCAGCTTCTCTGTATGGGGGCTTTGGGCAGGCATTGGTATTGCAACTCTTTGGAGGGAAGCAAGCCGTAACGCTCGCTCGGGGCTCGTAAAGGCCAGCCCAATCCTAGGGTTGGCACTCATTCCGTTGCTTCTGAATTTCACTTGGGCGAGTCGTGCTGATGACTACTCTGCCAGGGATTGGGCCCACAACCTTCTAATGAGCGTAGAACCATATGGTGTGCTTTTTACAAATGGTGATAACGACACCTTCCCGCTCTGGTACTTACAGGAAGTAGAAGGCATCAGGCGAGACGTCACAGTCATTGTGACTTCCTACCTAAACACTGAGTGGTACACTAAACAGCTCAAGAGGATAACGGCGCCATGTGATCCTGACATGCGTGCATCTGAGGACTGGTCCAGAATTATTTGTCAGCGTCCCTATACTGCAGAAAACACGTCCGCAGCATATGTGACTGATCCCACGTCTATGCCCGACAAGGTCTCTCTGGTCATGCCTACTAGTATTAGGGAGCCCACCAAGTCGATCATCCCACTTACTGATGAACAGATTGACCAGGTTTCACAGAATTATGTGCGCGTCGAAGGAAATAGATCCGTTAGACTAGGAAACATCAGTACTATTTTGAGAGACGGTGATAGTCTGGTACCGTGGGAACAGTATGCGCTCGCGTTGATCGGGGAGGTAATCGATGAACGGCCGATCTATTTCTCATCCAGTGGTAACGCTGCGGTATCACTGGGGTTAACGAACTACCTCGTCCGTCAGGGCCTTGCTTACCGATTGAATAACGGTCCACTAGAGGAGGTCGAGAGCCCTGGGGGTGTTATCCGTATGTTACCCTCACCGTATGAATCAGTAATAGGTCAATGGGTAGACATGCCAAGAACACACACTTTATTAACCGAAGTCTTCATGCACCGATCAGGGATTCCAGATGAGTGGACGCACTGGCCTGATCTCGCGACGATCGGGATCCCTAACTATTACGCCTGGGGGTACTTGGCTCTAAGTCAAGCTGCATTACAGACATCTGATGAAGAATTGATGGAGCAATACCGTGAGCGTGCTGAAGCTTGGTCGAGACTAGGCACGGGATAAAGAGCCGACTCAACTTTCTTCATTCATAGATCGAAGATTTCCCCTAGTTCTTCTGCCTCAGCAACTGATAGTACTTTTGCCGCCACCGCGATATCCTGGACCGCATTTCCTACAGATTTGAAGTAGGTGATTTCCCCTGGTTCTGTCCGTCCAGTAATTCGACCAAGAACTACGTCTCCAATTTCTCCAGCAATCACATCCTCTCCAAACAAGCCATCTCTAATAGGACCCACGATATCTCCAGCCTCCTCAAGTGCAGCCTCTTTTTGGTCAACTATAACTCGTGCCCGCTCCACCAGGGTCGCATCAACTTCTCTCATATCTGTAGTGAACGAACCGATACCGGTCACATGTGTGCCAGGCTCTACGAGTGCACCATCGAACACTGGAATTGAACTGCTAGTTGCAGCAATGATGATATCTGCTCCAGCTACAGCCTCATCAGGATCTGATAAACTGACAGCCTCAACTCCGCTCAGTTCACCTACTAGGGCCTGTGCAGACGTACCACTATGAGAGACAACACGAACCCTCTTGATCTCTCGCACACACCGAACGGCCTCCAGTTGGGTTCTTGCCTGCGTACCGGCTCCAAAAAGCGCTACAGTGGTGGAATCACTCCTGGCTAAAAGGTCTGTGGCTAGGCCACCAACTGCGCCTGTGCGGAGGGCGGTCAGCCACGTCCCATCCATAAGGGCAATTGGACAACCAGTCAGAGTATCTAGAACTACCACTACGGCATGGATCGCTGGGAGGCCCGACTGTGTGTTGCCCTCATTCACTGAAACAATCTTCACACCAGCAGAGTCCCTCTCTTTCAAGTGCGCAGGCATGAATAGACTGACTCCATGAGATGTCTCTAACGCTACACGGACCGGGACGGTTGCCTCACCCGCTGCGAGAGCACTAAATGCGTCCCTCATGGCCTCGATGGCCATTGGCATATCGATAGTGGATCTCACGGCATCAGATGATAAGATTCGAACCCTCATGGCTTACCTAGGGAAACAGGGAATACAAAAGTGTAGGGCTTGAACCACCCCATTACTGTTAATTCTAGCTAACCCTCTACCGGATCGCTTGTGACCAAGACTCAAACGGGTAATCGCGTAGTCATTGTCGGTGGTGGCATCTTTGGCTGTACAGCGGCACTAGAACTGCTCTCCCGTGGCTGGTCAGTAAGCATAGTTAATCCTGGTGGCCCTCCACACGAAGACGCGTCTTCGACTGATGTTAGTAAGGTTGTACGAATGGACTATGGTTCGGACGTTTTCTATCACGAACTTGGAGAAATGGCAATCGAGGGCTGGAGGCGTTGGAACAGAGACTGGCCAAGACCTCTCTACCACGAAGATGGATTCCTGATCCTCTCACATGGACAGATGCAACCCGGGGAGTATGAGTACGAAAACCACCATGTCCTAGGACAGCGAGGCTATGACATCCCTCGTCTGAATATGAATCTGGCATCAACTGATTATCCAGCATGGGATTTTTCTGGATATTCAGATGGATACTTCAACCCAACCGGAGGTTGGGTTGAAAGTGGAGCGGTTGTAGAGCAAATCGCTAAACTATGTAAAGACAGTGGCGTCCAATTTTATTCAGGGCATATGGATCAACTGTATTCCGAAGGCAGCCGCGTGTCAGGTGTCTTAACTACTGATGGAAATGTAATCCCAGGTAATATTGTGGTTGTTGCAGCCGGAGCCTGGACTCCCACTTTGCTCCCTTGGCTTACAGACCTCCTATCGCCAACAGGCCAACCTGTGCTCCATTTCTTGCCGGAGAATCCGGACTTATTCCGTGCTGACAGATTTCCTCCCTGGAATTCGGATATCGCGAGTAGTGGATGGTATGGATTCCCGGCCCTATCTGACGGACGTGTAAAGGTGGCGCATCACGGACGAGGGGTATCTGTCCACCCAGATTCCCGAGGCAAAGTTGATGTGAATCATGAGATCCGAGCCCGAGAATTCCTAGGAAAAGCCATCCCAGCATTATCGCAGGCCCCCATCGTATATAGGAGGATATGCATGTATTGCGACGCCTTCGATGGAAACTTTTTGATCGGACATGACCCAAATCGAGAGGGGCTAGTCGTAGCCTCTGGAGGTAGTGGACACGGTTTCAAATTCGCACCATTACTTGGTGAAGTGATCGCCGATGCCGTTGAACATCACCCCAATAAATGGGGCGCTAGGTTCTCATGGCGAGAAGCAGGGGCACTCATGACCGAGGAGGCTCGCTACACCGGACAATGAGAACTTGCACTAACCTCTAACTTGCTGACCATACTCTCTTGAGCCCATCCTACAACATGCAAACAATTTCTACTCCCAACGCTCCGGCTCCCGCAGGACACTACTCTCAGGCGATAGTTCATCAAGGCATCGTATACGTTGCCGGTCAGTTGCCCTTCGATCCAAAGAATCCTGAGGTACTGCCTGACAATCCTAGGGACCAAACACACAACGTACTCGAGAACGTTCGTGCGATACTCGAAGCGGCCAACAGTAGTTTGAGTAAGACTCTTCAGATGACAATCTACGTCACTGATATAGATCACTGGCCAGCAGTCAACGCAGCATATGCTGAAGTCATGGGGACACACCGACCAGCGCGTGCTGTAGTGCCTGTAGGAGACCTAAAGCCCGGTTGCATTCTCGAGGTTCAGGCGATCGCCGCGCAGGAAGTTTCTGAGGATACCGGGATGTAGAATCCATATGCAGACATCGATTACCACCACTGACTGATTCCTGCACAGCCAGACTCAGCAAAGACGAGATAAGCCGGGCTCACATAGGGATTAGTGTATCAAGCCTACCCATCCTATGGTGCTAGCGATTGATCAGTGTTTCAGAGTAACTGAAGATTGCAACATAAACTTGCCTGGACCCGCTGTAGTTGGACGGAGCGCAGGACCAGCAGTCGAACCTTCTTCTCGAATTTCCATGATGCAATCAAATAGTTCAGGGCGTGCACCAACCGTTGTACCTCGACTCACCAGTATAATCCTAGGAACCTCACTTACGAGTTCTTTCATGAGCAATAGGCTGCGGATTCCGACCTCGGGGTCTAGTCGATCAAACGGCTCCTCTAACAAGAGCGAGCCTAGACCCTGAACACCCGCAGCTATGAAAGATGCAGCAGCTAGCCGTATGGCTAATTTTGCTGCAGAAAGATCTTCCTCTGATACCGAACGCAGAGTCTCATAATCTCCTTCGAGATGCACCCCTCCTCTTCGAACAGTGATTGCCAGAATTCGGCCACCCGTGAGCCTGCAGACAAAACGAGAAGCTCTATCCAGAAGTAAGTCCCTAGCTCGAATCTCACGAGCTATGCGTACCCGTATGAGCGCTGCCATGACCTGACCCTGGTGGTCATCTCGTGCAACCTCCTTCTCTATTGGGGTACCGCCTGCCCGCATGCTGCTAACCCTAGCTCGCAGGAGTTCGATACGTTCTGATTGAGCCTCAAGGGTTACATGTAGCTTCAACGCCTTTTCTTCACGCTCTTGGAGATTCTGCGGTTTGAGCTCTAACTGTTCCCACCTACTTCGCCACCAGATCCCGTCTTGGACAACTGATTCCCACTCATCATTTAGCTCCCGCAAGACCTCATCATAATGACCCTCCAATACACGACCGCAGAGTGGACAAGGTGCGTCAGGCCCAGTCGTCTCCATTTGCCGTAAGCGTGATCGAAGCTGCCGGGCTCGATCACGGTAGGCATTAAGGGTTGTCTCTGCGTCCTGCCTCTCTCTGAGCCAATCCATCATCGAGGCCTCTAGGTCTCCATCGGCCTCAACCACCTCTGCTCTAAGTGACCGGAAATCTTCTTCTGCTAATTGGAATTCTGTGGTAATAGCCTCAAGGTCCCTGGAAGTCGATCCTGGAAGATTACTCTCTAGTGCAGGTGCACCCAATCTCAAACCTGTCCCAGATTTATCACCTGACCCTAGCCTCTTTAAGGCAGCATCTACCAAGGACAACCCACGGGTAAACGCTATCGCTAACGAAGCAGTCGACAACATCTCCTCTAATGTTCCTGCATCGGTGCAAGCCCAAAAATGTGACAAAGGCTTGTTACTAGAGCCTCCTCCAGTCTGAATCAAAAGCTCTTTAACTGCTTTACGTGACCGTCCATCACCACCGATCACCGCTGTCAGACCAGCTGGTATGGAAGCACTCACTCGGCCAACTCCAGGAATATCGCCATCAAGTGCATCCATACCTCCGACCGCTTGGACCTTTGGTACATCGACGACATCAAGATCCAGTGACTCCTCTATGACTGCCTTGGTTGCATCGTCTAGAAGACCGTCCCGTTCAAGTTCTTTTTCTAGTGCAACGCGAAGGAGTGTAGGTGCATCTTCTAATAACGAACCCAATGGGAAATGACGCGGCTCTTTTCCAGCTTCAATGGCCAAATGCAGTGCGGAGCTCCGAAGATCAGATAGCTCTTCACCTTGTAAGGCTAGGAGATCCTGTGGGAAAGCGCCCTCAAGCCTCAAACGCACAATCTTACCCTTGATACCTCCGGGGATCTCTTGGACAACCTCACGTACTCGGCGACGCAGTTTACTGTGATCCCCAGCAATGACCTTAACGGGAGCCAGCGCAGCCACCGGACGCGATGGAATAGCGTGGAATTCGTGCTCTCCGCTCTCCAGATTCACGGTTAGGAACCCTTTTTCTCCGCCAGCGTCCTCCCAAGGATCAAGTGCAACACGCTCCAGGGATCCTGCCCAGAGAACATTTGAGCTTATCTGTTCTGTGCGGTGTCGACCTCCCAAGGCTATATAGCTCCAATCCTCGGGAACCACTGGTACTGCTGCCTCTCCCGGCTCTTCAAGAGTTCCATGCAGTACCAAAAGATTCCATCTCATTCGGGGGTCGGGCTCTGGGAAGGCTGTGGGGTGGCGAACAGTAGCTCGGTATGGAACTAGGCAAGCATGAAGCTTGAGACGTTCCATGATAATCGAGCGCGTTAAATCCGTGGCTGCCTCGACATTCGGAAAGCTATCCAATACGGCAAGAGCCCCGGGATTGCCAAGCTGCCTGGGCGTGTCCCTGGGACCAGCGACCATGAACACTGGTGTCTCAGGAAGTGAGGAGCGCAGTAGCTCGAGACCTCGCGCAAGCACGACCACTGCACTTGCAGGAGGATCTGGACGATCAAAGACATCACCCGAAACCACCACGATGTCAGGATTTATTCGAATTATACCCTGAAGTGCACGCTCAAATGCCACGGAGACATCTCGCTCGCGGATATCCACACCGCGATCAATGCGCCCGTAGGCCCGAAAGCCCAGATGTAAATCTGAGAGATGTGCAAGAATCACTGGGAGGCCAAGCCTCTTTTATGGATCCGAGAAGAAACTAGGTAGGATCGGGCAGGCAAGTTGACTACTAGCTCACTGGGTTCGAAGTCCATTAAGTAAACATCGAAGGTGGCTCCACTTGGAAACCGACATAGCACCTTGCTGAAGGGCCTTGCAT